>TARA_R100000808_G_scaffold6078_3_pt1 | contig 11444 bp, 14 predicted proteins | sample TARA_R100000808 | Tara Oceans TARA_R100000808 (sample SAMEA2622852) | marine metagenome | biome: marine biome (ENVO:00000447); feature: marine epipelagic mixed layer (ENVO:xxxxxxxxx); material: "saline water (ENVO:00002010), including plankton (ENVO:xxxxxxxx)" | depth 140 m | reverse complement strand
CTTATTACCATTGCTATCATAGTCAGTAAAGAATCCAAAAGTATACACATTTCCAGCTGCTGGATTTGGCGAAGCACTTCCCACAGTTGTTGCTGGGACTGCAGCTGCACCAGTATCATAATCAGCTAGATACGCATATCTTTTAGTGTAAGACGATCTTTTTTCAGTAAATTTGAAAGAAGGATCATCTGTTGGTTTTTTAGCAACCATACTTAAGAATCGAAAGAAAGGATCTTGAGCTAAAGCCAATTCAGATACCATATCGCCAAAATTATACTTTCTGCGAAGTGCACCCGTATTTAACTGTACTGAAGACTGTCCTCTTTCTATCGAACCACTAGTATAATTACTACCAGTTACGTTTAATATATCAGACATTTGTCTATCTCCTTAATTAAATTAAGTTTGAATAGACTTATAAATTTTTTCTTAGCCTACCCAAACAGGTTATCTGTTCCGTTATCGAACCCAAGAATATTCTCAAAGACTTCTCTATCTTCACTTTTTTGAACATTTTGAGAGTTCGCTCCACTAGCAGATGTAGGCATATTTCTGACATTCTTCATTTGGTTTAACATATCCTGTTTTGTAGACTGAGCAACATTATTAGAAACCTGTTCTCTATTAACTAAATAATTAATATCATCTAGAGTCATTCTATGACTTTGAGCTTTTGCTTTAAATTCAGAAAATTGCTCTGGAGTCATATTGTTTCTTTTCATGAAGTCTTGCTCTTCCATAACTTGAGCTCTTTGCTTTTGCATTTCAACAGCTCTAGCTTTTTCAGTTTGTAGCATATTTCCAACTCTTTGTTGGACCATTGTATCTACATGAGCATTCATCATTTTTGCACTGTCCGAATCAGGATCAGTCATTGCTTCATGCTGATCAAATACAAAATCTTCTGGAAGATCCAGTTTTTGTTGTATTGATTTAGCAGGAGCGCCACCACTTTGAAGATAGTCTCGAACATGTTCTACAAGTCCGCTATCTTTTTTCATTGCTTCGAGAACAGGCACAAACGGCTCTACCGATTTGAACTTGTCTCTCCACCTAACAGCTTCTCTACTACTATCAGCGTACCTTTTTTCCCAATTTGCGCTGTTATTTTGGGTTTCTGCATTATTGGAGCCAACATTTTCGGAGTGGGTTACCTGTTCGGAGCCACTATAATTATCTTGTTGGGTTGCCTCAGCCGTATCTATTATTTGACCATTGACCTCTTGATCAAGCTGGTTGAAAAACTCTTTGGAGCCTGAATTATCTTGCATTGGAGCACTTTGAGCATCAGAAGCTGCTTCTAAGGATTCTCCTTGCATTCCTATTTCAGGGTTACCGCCAGTTGTTTCTTCGGGATTTGACATATTCCCTCCTTTTTATGATAGTTATCTTAGTCGTAGTTTATTCATCTTTAGATGAACTTTCCAAGTCTTTTTTAATATTATCGTAAAAATCCGACATCCTCTCTTCTTCTAATGATGCACTATTATTCATTTGCTGTTGTTGATGTTCGGCATTATTACTCATTACGTTTCTTAATAATTTTTGTTTACCTTCAGTTTCGATAAACTCTTTATTCATAGCAGATTTAACTTCTTCTTTCTTTTTATTAATTTCTACTTCAGCTTGCATAACTTTACCTTTAATACCTGCTTGAACAAGTTGTCTTTCAAGAGTTTCAATAGTTCCATCTTTATCTTTAAGTGCCTCTTGTAAACCTTGTAATTGTCCTTGAAGTTGAGAATATAAAGACTTTCTTTTAACAATCTTTTCTTTATTCTTTAGATCAGTTTCTGCTAATACTGCTATATCGTCAACTACTCCTAATTGCATTAGCTGTTTTAATTCTTCTAGATAAGCCCATCTATTTACAGGTAATGTAGAGCCTGATACAACTCTTACATCAAACTTCATCGAAGAAACATCCATTGATTTCCCAATAGCCTCTCCCATATCATTATAAATAGGGATATTTACTTCTTGAGTTTTACCTTCTTGAATAGCACTAGGCTGTATAATTCTAAATCTTTTGTGTGCTGTGTATGTTGCTTGAGAAAATTGCAGCACAATCTCTCCTAATTGTTTTAAAGCTGGTTCTATACATGTATTCATCCATTGCTTAATTCTTCTAGTTCCATATTCATCTAAAGCTAACATACCTCTATAAGTTTCTGAAGCTCCCCTTGAATCACCCATCATAGATCCATAAATACCAGCTAAATATTCCATATCATTTTTACCTTCATTAACTATTTGAAAGAAAGCAGAAGATAGTGGTGCTGGTTGAATTGCTGTAGGAGGAGTTACTCCAGGCCTTATTGGTAATAAAGCTCCTGGACTTGAAGAATATTTTTCCCACATTTCTGTATCAACACTTCCCTCTTCATACATCCATCTTAAAGAACTTCCTAATGAAGCATTATGAACCATAATCTGGTGAGCTTTATTAATTTCTTGTTGCTTACCAACTAATGGAGCTACAGCAGACATTGGATAAGGTGTTCCCGTCCATTTATAATGAAAAGGAACAACTGGATATTCTTTAACAGTATCAGGTAATACATATTCATATAATAGCTTATCTCCAGCGATACATGTTTGCTTTATTCTCGTATTGTAAAATTGAATGCTATCTACGATATTTTTAGCAAATGATTCTTCTTTAGACAAGATATTAAATTCTTTTTCAGATACTATAGAGTTTTCTATTCTAGATTGAGCTGATTGTAATTTACTCATACATTCTTGATAATATGCTTGAAGTTGTTTTTGACTCATATCTTGAGCTTTTTTCATTTCAAGTTGATATCTTTCAGGAAGCATTTCGCCTTTTTGAACAGCCTCTTGCATTTTTTTATCTTGCTCCATTAATTCAACTTGCATTTCAGCTTGCATTTCCTGAACCATAACATCACATTGTTGCTTTATTGATGCTAATTCTTCTTTTGAAGGAGGTATTCTATAAAATACATTTATGTAAGATATTTTTATCTTTTCATAAACTTCAAAAAATTCAACTAATTGATCTTCAGATCCATCAGCATTTATCGCCATAGAAGATTGTTCATTATTATCATTATAAGCAAATAACTTTTGATCATGATCTCCTGTATTTCTATAAGAATAAGATGTTTGCATATTTTCATCGCTATTTGCAGACGATATTTTTCTTTTTTGATCTGGGAATAATTGCATTAAATGATTCTTAGGAAGAACTTTTCTTATCATTATAAATGAAGCATCTTTGAATAACATATCTCTAGATTTAGGATCTACATATAAATCAAATGGTTCAGGTTGCTGAACAACAACTTCGCCCATTCCATTATCAGCATCTTTATCTACGGATACTAGTAAATACCCTATACCTTTAGTAACAGCATCATTTATAGCATTATTATATAAAGTACTTCCATTTGAATTGCTCCAAACATAATCTGCCAAATCTGAAACAACTGAAGCTACATCAGTATCACTTCCTTCAACTCCTATAGCTTGCCATCTAGGATTATTTGCAGTTGCATAAAAATTCAACATTTCTACCACAGGTAAAATTCTATTAATAGTAAAAGTAGGCATACCTTGTTCTTCTAGCTGAGTTTTTTCTTCTGCAGAAATTTGTTCATCATGCGCAAATTCATAGCTTTGCTGATTAACATTTTCCCATTGTTTTCTTGTCCAACTATTAGCCAAATTATATAATTGCCTAACTTGATCTGCTCTTTTTTTCCTAGCCATTAATACTCCTTATGGTATTTGTTTTATTAAATTATTATTCAACCTTACTAATCCTTCTGGAGGTTCGCTTCCTTCAAAAGTTATTTTTAAATTAGCATAGTTATTTCTTGTTGGCAAAATAGAAGAGCCTAAATCTGCATCTATAGCTCCTGCATCTTCCTTGCAAAAAATACCACCACCTAATCTAGACTTTCTTTTGCCAAAATTATTTAATTTGACCTTTAAATCCATTGTAAGCTCTTTTATTCTTATAGAGCTATGTGGTGCTAATGTAACCAACGGTACATCTATTTTCTCTCCATTTACAATCATTTGCATGCATTTCGGAGTACCATCCTCATTTACATACTTCCTTAAAGCCTCTATGTGCTGATTCTCTGCTAAAGCTTGTGCTTGAACCACTGCATCATAAAGACCTTTTGTTAACTGATCTAAGAAGCTTTGCTTCTGGACCTTATTCGCCACTAGGTGCTGAGCCTTTATTTTTTCCAATACCATTGTTTAGACTATCTAACAATTTCATAAGACCTTCAGGTTGCATCTGCTTGCCTTTTACAGATATTGAATATTTAGCTGATGTATCTGAGCTTCTACTATTTTCAGAATGATGAGATACTTTTCCTGTAAAAGAAGCACTATAACATCCAAATCCAGCTTTAGCTGTTAATTCAGCACTTGCATCTGTTGAAGATTTGCTAGCATTTTGAGCTGAAACTTCCATTTCAAATTCAACATCAATACTATCTACGCATAAGCTTGGAATATTTATAATAGATAATAAAGGTACATCTAATGCAACACTTTCTGATCCATCTTCATATTGAAACTTAACAGACTTAGTTTTTCCATTTTTATCCATACCTACTTCAGTGATAAAATTAGCTGTACTTGCTGCTAATGATTTTTGTCCTTCAGCAGCGGCTACTAATGGTGCTGATATTAATGTTTCTATTGGTAGTCCAGTAAACTGACTCGCTATATTACTTGCCATTTATTCTCCTTAGTATTTTTTACTTTTTTTATATTTAGTTTTTTTCCTTACAGTCCTTTTTTTAGACTTAGCAGTTCTTGTTCCATTTATTTTAGGTCTTTTACCATATGGCATAATCTCTCCTTTATTTTTGAAAGGGCTCTCCCTCTTGAGTTAATTGTCCTAGATTTGGATCTATTAGCCCTTCATCTAGCATTCTTCTATATCTATAATTTTTTCTATCAATTATTCTTTGTATGTTTTGATATGGCACTCCCATATACATACTTAAAGTATCAATTTCGCCAGGAGTCAACTCTTGAAAAATTCTATCTTCCCAAAGATCCCAAGCACTTTGTCCAGTTTTTCCTTCTCTACTATGAGGCAAATGCTTTGCTCCTGTCATATGCCCAAGTTCATGAAATAAAGTTTGTACAGACGTATAAGGATTAGCATCATAAAAAACTGTATCAGGATCTATATAACCGTAACTTTTAGCCATTAGAGGATAAGTTGTTTCAGGGATATAGTCTCTTGAATCTATACTTGGACCGACAGTTCTTTTGCCATATGAAGCTAATCCCCCCAATTCTATTTTCTCTCCATTTACAATCATTGGACTAGAACCAGAAAAGCTGTAATATTTTGTATGCTTAGGGAAATTTGATACTGTTTGTTGCCAATTTTTTCTTATAGCATCTTCAGAAAATGGAAGATAATTAATTCCCCCTTCATCTATATTAGCAGTACTTATATTTCTTACATCCCCTGGATAGTTGTGTTTACCCATACGACTATCTGCATAAGCATGTTTATAAAAATCCCACCACATATCCTCAAAAATCTTAGGTCTTCTTGCAATTACTTCTGCTACATAAGGCCCCAGCTTAGGATTTGCTTCCTTTAATCCTGTAAGCTTGTGTTCTTGTTGAGTTTCGTAATTTTCAAGATTCATTTTACTTGCTTTCTCTTATTTCAAAATGAGGGAAATCATCGAATCTATTATCCATTACTTGAAAATCCATATCCCAATCTCCACCCCAGCGAAGTTTAATACCCATACTTCTTGCTATACCTAAAACAAAGCCAGCAAATAAAGTTTGACGTTCCCTATCTTTCCAATTCACGGGATAGGGAGTAACGTCAACGGCTTTACTAGGACTCGCATTATGTCTTCCATCGGGATAGCGAACCTTAGTTTTGCCTTCTTCAAATAACTTATTTTGCCTAGCACATGACCTATGTCCTTCTAATACAGAGCAATCTACATATTTAATTACTTCATTAAAAACTTTTTGCAACCTTTCATCACAAGTTGCCAATCTCTCTTTTGATCTTTTTCCAAATTTAGGCATTATTGATAATCCTCCTCAAGAGTTGGTATTTTTAAATAATTTAAGGGTTTTCTTATATCTCGTGGATTAGATATTTCATTTAAGTCAAAAGCATTTCCTTTGCTAAACATATCTAAAGCTATATCATTATTATATAAATCTTTTTGAGCCCCTATAGTATTCCTTCTTATACCTTCATTAGTCTGTCCTAAAAACCAAGACATTGATGGTCCATATTCTTTAGCTAGTTCTAAAGTACCATAATAATGTCTTAATGCGTCTTGCTCTCTTGAATCAATAATTCCTTGCTCAACATACTTGTTTAATTCTTTATCAACACTATCTACAATGCTAGAGGCTTCATAAAGACTTCCCATCTTTTTTACATAATCTATAAATTTAGAATAATCTACCATAATGCTCCCAAGTGATATAAATCACATTTTTTAACTATATACTAATTGCTAACTTAATAAATAAATACTTAAGCTACAACCCAATTCTTTGCTTTTGGCTTTTTCTTATACCATCCTTCTTTACTTTCAGATAACCCTTGTGGAGGGTGAGCATACTTGCAAGCATAAGCTAAAGCATCTATTGTATCATCATGAGACATACGAGGACCGAATGTCATAATCTCTCTATGTAGGTCATACTGAGTTTTCTTTATATGAACTTGTCCTACTGAAAATCTTTGTGCTAATATTTCCTGAATCCTATCTCTTTTACTCATTCTATTTCCAGGCTTTTCTTCTTTAAATGGAACAATAAACTCATTCCTTCTTCTCATTTCCGCTCTTATAGCTTGGAATACAGGTTTTGACATACTTGTATCTTCAATTGTAAATAAAGTAGGTTTATAAAAGTTGGCTATTTCAAACACATGATCAACTATACCTTTCTTACCTGTTCCAGGAATTCCTAAAACAGGAAGGGTTCTATCTCTAATATAATCTATAACATATATATTGTTATCTGGGGTTACTGCTACTGTCAATAAAACACTAAAGTCAGAGTTTCTTCTTGCTGAATCTGTAGCAGGATCAACTCCTACAAAAACACTACAAGGTTTAGGATCGTCTCCTTCGGGAATGATATAAGATACTCCTTTTTCTTTATCTAATAAAAATTGACCATCCCAATATTTAACATGATCTCTATTGAATATAGAATCTTCTTCTGATTGAACTTCCATCATATATTCTTGATAGAACTTTTGAGGAGTTCCAGAATCTTGATAAAACTTTTTCTTTCTCTCCATTTCCTTGTGACCAAACCATGAAGGCCATAAAACAGAGCCATCATCCTGTAAAGCTTTGTATGTTATCACCTTCCAACTATAATCTTCTTTTCTTTTTAAAGCTTGCTCATATCCTATTAAAATCTTTTGAATGAATGCATCATAATGTACAGGCGTACCATTGATTCTAAGTCTACCTGTTTTTGGCTCTAATGCTGGGAATACTACAGCTGTTACTAGGTTTGATATTTTTGATCTTGATTCTGGGGTGATTGTGTTATTTTCGTCTTCAAAATCATCCAGCACGATAAGATCATACCGCTTATGAAGCTTAGCCCCGCCACGAATACCACTAAGATTAGATTTAGAAATAAGCTTACACCCGTTTTTGAGTTCGATATCATCTTCTGTCCACTTCCTTCCTTTTAAATCCCCAAAATAGTATTTTATCTTATCATTATACTCTATATGATATTTTATGTAGTCTAAGTTTGGAATTGATATTTTACTTGATGCAGCTACCCATCCATAAAATAAAGGATCATTATGTGCAAATACAAAATCATGGAGTATATTACACTTAGTCAAAACCGTCTTTCCATGACCCCTGGGTAGAATAACTGCTAATTGTCTTACTGATAAGTCTGAAACAGCATCGGCTACCTCATAATGAAAAAAGGGAGTCTCAGATCGCATAAAGTCATCTGCAAGAAATAGCTTTCCAAATGCAATAAGATCCTGATGAGCTAATCTTAATTCATCCTCCATCTTACTTACATTATGTAAATTTATATTACTCAATTTAATCTTTTGGTTTTTTCTTAGCCCATTCTAAAAAGTTTTGAAATTCTCTTTTCTTCATGCTATTAAAGACTTCACGATCTGATTTGATTTGCTTAACAGATTTTTTATTTCTACTTTTAATCCTATCTAATACTGTTCTCCTAAAATTTTCAAAATCAGACTGCATTTTCATTCCACCTTTTATTTGTGTAGACATAGGTGGATTCTTATATGGAATTCGTGGGCCCGCAGCTTCAAATCCTTCAGTATAGGCTTTATCAGCAGGACCAATTCTTCTATTTTTATTATAAAAATCGTCTATAGAAAGCCATTTAGGAGCAGTTCCCTTTTTAAATTCAGGATAGGCACTCGCAGGAGGTGGATTAAACGATCGATTCCTTTTATATATTTCCTTTGTAAAATCAAGCAATTCTTTCTCATCTTGCCATTTGACAAAATAACGACCTAAACCGCTACCCGCTACACCATAACGAGGTGATCCTTGAAGCAAGTTATCAAGATATTTTACTAAACCTTTTGTTCCTTTACTACCAGCTCCTCCACCATATGCTATAGCTGCTAATCCTGCAACATCTATAGGACTCATCTCTCCTTCTTCTCCAAATATATCTTGCAAAGGATCAGATAAAAAGAAATCAACTGCCTCTCCTACTCCAAACTGAGGAACAACATTAGTCATGCCTGTACCTTGCCAAAGAGGATCTATTGATCTAGACTTATCAGTCTGCATAGTCCGATCTGTAATCATATCTAAATTTTCTCCTAACCAATTGGCTAGTTCAGGTAATTCTACAGCTTCGGCTGCTTGAGAAACATAAGGCACATTTCCTGTTAGCTCATTAATAGCCATACCTGGGCTAGGTATATATCCTAATGGATCTTCTGGGCCGTATGGAATAAATCCACCTAAACCTATACCTCTTTTTTTAGATGCCTCATCTAATATTCCAAGAACTGCATTTAAAGCACTTTCTCCTATTCCTTGACCTTCTGGTCCAAATATGTCACCTGTTCTTGTAACGTCTTGTTCTGCAGTATATTTTAAATCTTTTGCCATTATTTTAACTCCTTAGGTCTTTTAACCCCTTCTATTTCATGTTTATCAAATCCCTGAAAAACAGCGCCTGATATTTGAGTAACAGAAGTTTTATTTTTATCTTCTAAATCCATAATATCTGATAACTTAAATAATGCCTTTAATTTTGTTTCATCTTTTTCTGAACTAAAGGCTATTTGATTAATCGCTCCTATAATAGAGGACTCATCTATACCTAATGCGTTTAATATCGGCTTTAACTCTTCCTTCATAGCTGTCTTTATCCTTGTTGTTTTTACTAACTGTCCAGCACGCAATCCTGCATAGTGCGGGTCATTCGTCGGAAATGCCTTTAGATACGCCTTGCGAGCATCCATACCAGATGCCATATACTGGACAAATATTTCTTCTCTCGTTGAAAGATTCTCCCTTTCTTCCAATCTTTCATTTCTCTCTACATTACCACCTAAACTATATATATTAACACGCCTAGAGGTATCCATCTTATTCTTTTCAGACACAACAAAAGTTCCTGTACATGTGCCTATATAATCAACTTGGCGGACCTTACCCTTAGGTTTCATCATAGTCCCCCTTCTTAATATCTGGATAACACATCCATCGTCAGCTAGGACCCAATCGCTTATACGACCATCCCTCCAATCCTCGATATACCTGATCTCCCCAGGTACTTCTTCCCTAGTATCGAAGACGGTATGTGTTATTCCATTTACTTTGTAGTTTCTCATATATAATACCCAATCCCCGCTAGGGGTTTGGAGCTAACTAATTCCAAGTATATCACTATCAGCCTCTTCTTCTAAAAATCTTCCCATTTCATCTGGGATTACTACAACTTCATCCCCTATATCTAAGGAATAACCTAAATCTGCATATTCTGATAAATGTTCAATCTCATCAGTTTTAATATTGTATACTATTCTTAAAATATATTCTTTCTTATTATCTGCCATAATTGTCTCCTTTTGGATAGACTAAGCCCCTGTAAAGCCAGAGACTTTTTTTAAGAATTTTAATCATGAATTTCGTCTAAGCCAGTTATTCGCTCCCATACTCAAACTTATATCATAACACTTTTTATCGGTTATCGGGGACAATTCAATCAACTATTGTGAGGATCTATAACCCGACTTCTGACCCATCTAGCAGAACCATTGCAGGGGTACTATCTGGGTGATATTTAAAAAAGCTAAAATACCGATATCAAAATATAAGTTATAATATTTTATAAAACAAAGAGGTTTTAAAAATTGTAGCATTTTAGTGTGTGGTCTTTTTCTATATGGGTACCCCCTAACAGGGGATTTTCACTATCGTGATTACGTTATTTTTGATTTAGAATTATTTGGATTTTAAATTAATAAGAAGGAGATCTAATGAGAGTTAGTTTATATATGATAAACATATGGAATATTAATACTGAACAAGATGCACTAGATGTAGTTAAGTCTCTTGGTACTATTACAACTGAAACACTAGGGATATCTAATCCTTATCGTAAGAGGAAAGTAATGAAACAGTTGGAGTCTAAGATGGAGATGGTAAGAAGTCACTGCTTTATTAATAAATGGCAGAAACCTTTAGATGAGATGAAACAGTACTTTGACATCATGCGAGAGGCTAAGGACAGTGAAGAGAGATTATCTAGTCAGTTATGGGAAATAGCAAGAAGATAATAGTTAAAGGGTAGCTTATACAGTACCCTTATACTACTTATTACACTACAATTCATGTATGGTATGGAGAGATGATGTATATGATGTATGCGGATGCACATGATATGTATTGTCTCTTCACTCCTAGTATATATATACCAACTTATACTTAACAATAACTAAATAAGAGGTCGCTTATGAATAGTAAAAAAACATATAATAATTTATTAACAGATTATAATATTTTATTAAAAGATTTAAAGTCAGAGTTTATAGAATTATATGGTAATATTGATATATCATTTATAAACTTAGCTCCTAATGTTAAAACAAGTTTAAATATTAAAGGTTATAAAGATATTAAATCTATTGTAAATGCTGATACATATGAATTATACAAAATATCTGGTGTAGGTAAAGTTAACCTTGCCAAATTAATAAATAGTATTAATACTTTAGCAAGATATAATATAATAAGTCCTCTTAATTAAGGCTGGGCTGAATAAATTTAAATTATAAAAATACATAACTATTATCATATCTCTTAATGATTAGGATATATACTTGTTATTAAGGGGGGAGGCAGAAGTATATAAGCAAAACAATCCCTGAAATAATATGATAGTTTAAAAGCATAATGCATAAT
>TARA_R100000808_G_scaffold209_7_pt1 | contig 11456 bp, 18 predicted proteins | sample TARA_R100000808 | Tara Oceans TARA_R100000808 (sample SAMEA2622852) | marine metagenome | biome: marine biome (ENVO:00000447); feature: marine epipelagic mixed layer (ENVO:xxxxxxxxx); material: "saline water (ENVO:00002010), including plankton (ENVO:xxxxxxxx)" | depth 140 m | reverse complement strand
AGCCGCCTTCCTTCAAGTCGCAGACTTTAGTGGAAGCACTACACCTACGACATCAGATGTAGAATCATTTATTGAGATGGCAGAGGAACGCATCGACCAGCTAACGGACCATGCGTGGGCCACAGCAAGAGCGAAAAGCGTAACAGAAGAAAGAGTAAGGGTGCAAAGGGTTAGGTCTAATGTAATTAATACAAGAGGTAGGATTCAGTTAAAGCACTATCCTATTTTGGATTTTACACAGCATGCAAGTCCTACTTTAGCTCAGACTAATGGAAATATTAAATTGTGGGATGGTAGCAAATATTTGGATTATTTAGATTCGGATGAAAGTAAGAGTATGGGAAGTTCAGTAACGGATGTAGTTTCCAAAGATTTCTGGTTTGATGCAGAAAGAGGAATAATTTACATTAATAATTATTCTACATTTAATATGGTTAATAGTAGTCCAGCAGGAGTTGACGGATATGTATCGTATAAGTATGCAACGGCATCTACACCTGACGACATTAAACAGGCAACAATTTATTTTGCAGCTTCCATGATAGCAATGAATGATGATTTGAATTTGATGCAAGAAGGAGATGATTCGATGGATAATTCTACCAAGTCTCAGAAGTTTGAAGAGATGGCAATGAAGATTCTCAAAGAGGGCAGAAGATTGGGTAGGTCTATGCCAATGGCAAGAGGTGTTGGTGGATTTGGCACCGGGATGGTAATTCCATAATGGCTGTAACCTATGCTGCTCTGGCAGACCCAGTAGAAGCTGTGGTTAGTTTACTAAGTAGTAACTGGTCAGAGGTAGCAAGTGGCGTAGGAGGAGCAACTCCTACAATAGATGAGTCTTGGGATTTAGGTAAAAAGAATTTAAAGAACGGAGATATAATCCGTTGTTATGAAACGTCAGCAGGGCATGACATATTAGGAATAGGAAAAGGAGTAGACAAACATACATCAACAATAACTATAGATATAGCAACAGCAACAAGCAGAGCAAGGCTTAGGGCTTTGTATCAAGGTGTGGTACACATCATTCACGCGGCGCATTCAAAGAGTGCAGGAACCGCATTAAACAGCGATTATGCAAGCATTAAGCTTCTAAGTCGCACAGACCAATCGGATAAATTACGCCGTTGGTATCGTTACGTTCTTAACTGTGAAATCACAAGTTATGAGGTGGTGAACTAATGGTAAAACTCACGCAAAATATAGAGGCAGCTTACGAAGTAGAATCGACATATGGAAGTCCTCCCGGTTCTAATTTGTATCATTTAGGTCTACTGGACACATTTGACCCAAGGTCAGTTGAAAGGAATATTACTCCAGTTCCTTCATTGGGACAATCAACCGACGCGCATCATGCAGTTGGTCCGATTGCAGTTAATGTACCGATTAAGGTAGCATGCAACGGCACTGGTTGGAAACAATTACTTGGTCAAGCAATAGGGTCTACTACGATTAGTACGGCCCAACCCCACAAGCTTACAACAGATGTAGGGTCATTAGCAGTAATAGCTAAAGGTTCAAGTACAGATTATACATTAGTTACAGGGGTTGTCCCTAATGAGGTTACATTAAATGCAGATTATTCTACAGGAGGATATATTACAGTAGACGCAAAGTGTACTGGTTATTATACTCTTGATGAAAATGATGCTAATTTTGATGGATTTTTAGGAGATGATTATTCAAGTGTAAGTTTTCCAGCAGCGCCAAGCGCAGACCCATTGCTTCCAACCGACTTATCTGTAAGTGTGGGGCTTGCAGCATCGACTAAAGGATTGAGCATTGATGGGCCAGCGGGTTCCTATGTGGAAGTTGGAGAGAAATACATTAGAGCATACAGTTCAGATGGAACTCTAAATACAGATTTCGATGGCGACGGCATTATTGATTTGTCTGCTGGAGCTTCTGATACAGTAGCAGAGTTGTCTGCTTTGATTGAAGGAGATTCAAATTGGGGTTCAGCAGTTCTTGGTAGCGGTGGTGCAGAGCTAAGTGCAAACTTATTGAAAGGAATTTACTATACTGGAACTGATGCAGACGCAGATGAGACAGATGGTTCACAGGTAAATATCTATGCAGCAACAGATGCAGACGGTACAGGGATGACTACAACCTTTACCAACCTAAAAACTGTAGCACTTAAGATAGCAAACAACAATACAGCAATATCAGGTAAGGCAACTGGTGACGATGCTTCAACCAAATGGTTATCAAACAACGCGATAAGCCGTGGAAAAGCAGACATTACATTAGACCTTACAATGACAGCAGAGGATGAAACCTATTATGACTTGTATCATGCAGGAACAACCATCCCATTAATTAGATTAGACTTCGGTTCCGCGGGGAGCATTGCATTAACAAATGGAACGATTACTTCGTTTTCCAGACCCTTATCACCGGGTGGCGAAATTGTTGATACAATGAGTATAAAATTCCGTGGAGCTGGAGATTATAAAAACTATAGTGCATTTGCAATATCGTCAGACATCACTTTAGTTCCATCATAGGTAGGTCATGGTAAGAGTCAGAGGTCAGTTAGACGCCCCGTTAGTCGACATGGGAGCTGTAAAGCAAGACTTTTGGGAGAGGAAAACTATTATTCTTCCAAGCTTGGCCAGACTGCACAAACCTAAAGGATGGTTTAGTTGGTTTTCAAAAACACAATCTCCAAAGATTACAGTAAGAAGATTAAAGTCAAGTCAATGGGATGAGATAAAAACTGACTTTGCAACCGAGCGTTTAGAGATTGCTAAGTCAGCACAGAAGCTCAAAGAGATACAGGAAAAGGCAAACAACATGGAGGAATTGTCTTCAGATGAAAAGAAGTTTTTGGTGCATGTTAATCATTTAGCACAGCCTATGGTTTATGGGATGCTTTCTAAAATGGTAGAAGAACCTAAAATGTCATTTGAAGACGTTGTTGTTTTAATGGAAACTCTTGATGATTATGACCGTAATACGTTATTGGCGTTGGTTAATGGTATGTCTTCACAGAAAGCAACCGCACTCAAGGCTTTAGCAGATGAGCGTAATGTAGAATTGCAGAAGATAAAATCAGAAATGGGAGTTGATATTTAGTGGGCGGTCTTGGAAGTGGGATTCCGGGCGGTGCTGGAGATGGTGTATATATACGAATAATAGCTGATGCCGATGAGGCAGAGCAAAATCTTTCAAAGTTTGAGGGGTCTGTAGATGATGTAACTCATAGTTTTCAGCAAATGGAAAATGCAGGTCAGGGAGCTACTGCCACAATGGGCAATGTGTCGGCAGGATATGAAGACGTGGGAGATTCTGCGGGTACTGCGGGAACCGAAATAAATGCTTTTATGATAAATGCAACAATGGCAGTTAGTGGATTAAATCAGTTAACAGGTTCTTTGTATAAAACAATAGGAGGTCTTGAGGCTGCGGGAGCCATAAATGAAAAAACTGCAAAAAGTTGGCAAGAAAATGCAAGGAAGATTGAAATGCTTACAGGGCCATTGGAGTTTTTAATATCTTTAATGATTTTAAAACAAGCCTACGATGCTGGCTTTTTTGCTTCACTGGTGGCGCAGGCAGGGGCATTCACTACAGTAGGTGCCGCTGCGTCTACAGCAGCAGTAGGTGTGTGGGCCTTCATGGCCCCTATACTGGCGTTTATTGTTCCAGTATTAGCAGTTGTAGCAGTAATAGTGTTATTGGTAATGCATTGGGATAAAGTAACTGAAGCTATGAAAAAAGCAATGATACCATTAATGATGTATATAGACCTTCAAAAACAACTACTTGATATGGTATTGGGTTTAACTTCAAGCTTAGGAAGTCTTGGCGATGCATTTACAGACAATCCAATTACAAAGCTAATAAGCAAAGCTGGCGGAGTGTTTGATTAATGGCTGAGATAGAAGTGACATTAGACCCAAGTGGGGCGCATCCTACTGCCAGCGTTACTTCTAAGATATTAAACAGTGGCGCGGCAGACACAACTGTTACTGGATTCAAAGCAGGTTCTCTTAGCACAGGTGGAGGGTATCGTCTTATTACCAGTGTTTTTGGTAATCTGCCTGACAAGGCTGACATTTATGGTGCAGGAGTTACAGACTCAAATCTTAAAGTGGTAGGATTAAAATTAAACTTTACAATTACCACAGCAGACACAGATGACTGGTATGTAGTTAATTCTGTAAAGAATGGTACAACCACAAACTTTCCTACTGCGCGTGTTACATACAATGGTATAGACCAAGACAGTGGTGCAACAAGAGAATGGTGGAGTACTGAGTCTACTTATGGTGATGTTCTTCATGGCAGTTCTGCAATTATAGACCAACCACCTATTGCTAATTTTAGACCTGACGCTACTGGTGCTTATAGTATTGATTTAAAAGATTATGTAAAATCAGCAAGTCTTGATTGGGGAGACAAGTTTCATTTTTTAGTTCGCAAGGAATCGCATACAGATGAAGATATGTATATGGAGGCGTCGGCTGGTTGTACTTTAACTTTAGTTTTTGAAGACCCTGAACCGTCATTGCCTGTAATTAAGTTAGAAGCAGATACAGATTACAGAAGTTCTATTGTAACAATGACAAGCAAACCTTCTGAGAAAGACATAGTAGAATTTGCTACTGTATGGAAAGATGGAGGCACAGATACGTTTGAAAATAAAGTAGGAGTTTATTACAATGATAGTTCGGCAAACAGTGTAGAGCATAATGGAGGCAATCCATTTGCTACGGGGGTTTTCAAAGAAGTTGATGGTGATATAGCAGACGGGTTTTTAGATACGGAAGGTGAAACTGATAATCTTGTTGTTTGGGCCAGTGATATGTCGGCATCAGGTACAAGTGCAAGTGCAGTAAATCGAACAATGAGCAATAGGGTTTCCCATGCGCGTATGAGTTGTACTGGTTCAGTAGATGATACTTCAGTTACAGTTGGTCAAGAAGTTACTTTAACAGTAAATGGATTTTCGGATGCAGGTAATTCGTCCGCTAAAGCATTTAAAAAGTTTGGAGTTAATTGGAATGGAAATTCGACCGCTACAAATGATTCAATTAATGATTATACTATCGTAGAGCTTGATGCAGAAGCTACAAGCACAACAATAAAACATACATTTCACAAAGCAGATTCCACAACATACGTTAATATCTGTGTAATTGATGAAAAAGGATTTAGAAGTGATTTCACAAGTGCAAGTACAGTTAACGTAAGCACATCTACTAAACCAGTAGCAGTATTAAGAGCAAGTAGAGATACAGCAGTAAGGGCGAAATATGGTGATGAGTTTTCGGTTATTACGCTTTCAGCTTCTCACAGTGTTCCTGTAGGTAGTGATAAAATGATTTGGACACATAGGTTCCAACATAATAGTGATACGCCAATTACGACATATCCGATGACCAATGACAATTCTAACTTTAATGATGTATCGGCAAAGATAAAATTAAAATGTAATACTGCGAATTGTGCAGGAACGGTTCTCAAAGTGTTTGGTAAAATCTCAGTAAATTCTGCTGGTGGAAACAATGTAGATAATGACAGTAATTTTGACCGTTATGAACAAACAGTAGTAGAGTTATCTCCACACAACACAGCAGAATCTTTTGGTTCGGCCTCGGATGAATACTTTAAGACTGTGGATTTTGTAGTGGTTTCTACATTAGACCCCCAAGATGCAACTGCTGGTGCAGTTTATTCTCTTGTGGATAGTGACGGTAATATTATTAACAATAAAATTAGGGCTGCAAAAGATACATTTGCTTGGGGCGGATATGTTGCAAGGGCAGCAATAACGTGTGCATTTCACACAGGCAATAAAACAATTACAAATAGCGGAGGCACTTTCTTAACTGACGGGTTTGTTCCCGGAGATACTATTTGGGTTGATGGCGCACTTGAGGATTCTGAGAATAATGGGTTTTATACGATTGCATCGGTTTCGTCAACAGTAATTACGGTTAATGAAGATGATTTAGTTACTGGAGATGGTAGTGATGATGGCGTTTCTATTTACAAAATAAATGGCCCTACACTTCCAGTTGCTTCGTATGCTGAAAATGCAGCTACAATTACATGTGATGTTAGACAGGCATTAGCATCACAAGAAACTGGGCATGTATTTCAAGATGGAGATGATGTTGACCAAGTTATTCAATTTGTAAGTGAAGAGTATAATACTTTAGACTTTGATACACAAGCAGACGCAGGACATCTTGCAATACAGGGTGCTAATTTCAAAAGAGGTGGCGGCCTTAATTCATTAATGGCATTGGGTGGTAAGTCTTACCCGATAGCCACTACAAGAACAAAGATGGGGACGCCTGTGCTTTCATTAACAGTAAGGGCATTAACGCAGACAGGATACAGGCAACTATGGAATCTTATTGAAGGTGGTAGATATGAATGGGCTACGATTGATTCTAAGAAGGTTGATGTTCCGGGTACTGCATATAAACAATTAAGAATGAGATTAAGCGATGGTACGCTTAACAAAGACCCTTCAATGGCCTCACAGTACACTGCAAGTCTAAACTTTGTGGTAATTGGTGAGTTGGTAGCCTAATGCCAGTACCACAAGTATTTCCTGAAACATTATATTTCAATGTAACAGTAGACGGGATTGGTTTCCCTTATGCAACAAGCGCTAAGATGCAACATGCTATGAATGGAGCAAGGGCATTTACTTGTTCTTTTGCAGGTAAAGAAGCACTTGAGATGTGTAGGCTTGGTGCTATAATAGAGGTAAACTGGGGTAGGGGCAATCTAAGTAATTTAAACGATGATAAAACTTTTATTGGAGTTATTAAAAGTGTAAAACCAAATGCCAGTTCGTCTACATTTACTGCAATGGATTACACTACTTTTCTTGCAGAATCTCAGTATGTATTATACAAGGCACAGGATTACATAGGAACTGATTTGTATTTTGCAGCGGCCTCAGCATGTGATTACAAAGGAATAGATACCTCTCGTTTGATAGGGGGTTCTGGTATAATGATTACAAAGGACATGGATTTGTTTGGATGGAAGACACGTAAGGAATTTATTGATGCTTGTTTTGAAGAGATGAAAGTAATAGTATCAGATAATAGACACCCTAAGAATACAATCCGACAGTGGCAGTATGCAATAAGGGATGGGAAGATAATGGATTTCTTTTTACCAGACCCAGACCATTCTGTTAATTTTCCTTGTATTAGTTTATCAGTAGAGAAAGGCAATATACTTGATGAGAATTTGGTATCACAAATAGATACGACAAGAATCGTAAATGCAATAACGGTAGTAAGTAAAGATGATGAAACAATATACGTACAGTTAGAAGATGCAGGTAGTCAGGATAGGTTTGGGGTGATTGGTAAGTTTATGACTTATCCCTCTACAAATAAAGTAGAGTTAGAAAATGTAGCTTATAGGATTCTTAATAGATTTAAGGAGCCGACTGTTAGTTATAGCGTATCATTAACAAATCAGGATTCAATAGACTTAGGAGAGTTAATAGAAATAGATGTACCGTCTCTTCCTAAATCAGATATTAAGACAGTAGTAGGTTATGAGGTAACGTTTGGAGATTCAATAAATACAAGATATACAGTTGGACAACCTAAAGTATCTTACAAAGAGTATATAGACTTACTAACAAAGCCTACAAATCGTTAGTGTATATAGACAGACACACACACCTTTGTTTCCACTGGAGAATTAATAATTAATAGACGATAAGTATATAAATATAATAATAACCCGCCGTACCCCCCATGGGTTAACTGTGGTTACCGACACCAAAAAATAGTTCCAGTGGAAATAGAGGTGTGTGTCTCTCACCCAAAAGTATATATAGAGGGGTCGTTATAACTAAATTCCCAATGTAAAACACGGGTGAGTAAAATGATAAAACAGGTAACAATAAAATTAGGGGCAACGACTCCTACGAGTAAGCAATATGAGTCTGCACGTGCAGACATAGAGACAACTTATACAATAAGTGATGAGGTAGCTTTAGATTTAGATGAAGCTATGGAAGTTCACAAGTATGAGCTAAAACGCGCAAGGATAATGCTTAAAGACGCGTTAAGGACTGTCAAAGATGAATTGAGTGGTAAGGCACCAGAAGGCATTGGTAAGGCCTTAAAAGCCTCAGAAGCAGAACAATTGAAGAAACTGCTTCAAGACTATGAGGGTGGTGACTAATGAATATAGAAGTAAACAAGTCTAAGTATTTGCTTATGTGTATTCAGATACTTAAGGCACCGGAAGGCGTAGTAGATAATATGACAAGGGATTTTGCAGAAGAAGAGATATTGAGGTTGTCCGCATAATGGGTGGCCTCCACAAGTGCAAAGGTGAAGGCTGTAAGAACCATGTAAAGATGCCACCTAATAGGCCAACGGCAACGGGATATTGTAAGAAGTGTTATCACTCTACAGGATTACACAGAGAGAAATCAGAAAGGAATCACGGACCTGACGGCAGGTTTACAAGATAAATGGGAAAGGTCATAAGGAATAGTATCGTAGGAGAGCTACGTTTCAACGGTAACGCGGGGTTCTATTTTTTTCTTTTTGTTGGAACTCTGCGGTCGTGTCCGTTCATTAAACACTTTATGGCCCCCAAAATAATATGGAGGAAAGGAGAGAAGTCGACGATATTCATGTAAAAAAATGATTTCTCTCCCCTCAAACTATGAGTTGTAAACATGAAGCCCAAAGAGGCACAAGCAAAGGATGGCAATGCGTTATCTGTAATCAGATAATCAAGGAGAACTAATGTTCTATGTATTGCGTTGTCCGAAGTGTTATACATACAGAGCAGGTGACGACAAGAATAAATCTTGGAGATGTTTCAAGTGCCAGTATAATATGAATAGGAAAAATACAAAGGTTCAAGCAAAAGCAATCAATGTAGATGAGGTTCAGAAGCTAATAGAGTATTTCAGGAAAAAGTAGCCCATGGGTTAACTATGTTTGTGGGGTCATTTTTTGGTGATTTGGGTTACACCACAAGCTTTATATGCACCCCTCGTTACTGGTTTTCCCGATGAACGATGACACGAATGAGTATTACGAAAAGGTAATATTAAGATACAATCGCTTACTGCGATTATATGAGAAGCAACGCGAAGAAGAGATGATGGGAATCCTTGTAACGGAAAAGGAATTCAAGACTTTACTGATAGGACTAAAGGAATGGATAATTGCCTTTAGATATAGGTTCGATGATGGAGATAATATCTACTACAAATACTTTGGAAACAAATAGACCACAAGTATTATATAGACCTATGCTATGGAGTATTATGAACGGATACAAATCGTTAACTGGCTGTAATGCCTACCGATTCGCCCCAGAGGAAGAACGCCCAGAGTTCTGTGACTGTCATAACTGTATAAGTTATGCTTTAGATATAATGGAGACAATCCAGATGGAGATAGCATTAGAGGTCAAACATGGTTAGATGTGAAGACAGTCCTACAGGTAAACACTTGTGGGGAAAATTCCATTATGCAGATGGTGGGATGTCCTTTACTAAGTGTAAGCACTGTATGCAAAGTAAGAAACAGGCAGGAGTAGAATAATGGATAAAGAAGCGTTAAGAAAGATGGTAGAAAATATAGTAGCAGATACAGTTTGGATGATTAGGGACGAATATTTTGTTTATGAATATGAACCATCGTTAGAATATACTACTGCATCTTCGAAATATGTTCGTGTTGATATAGAACATCAAGACAGAGCTACAATAGACGAGGGATATATAGTGGATGAGATAATGGGGAATTTGGAAGAATGAGTAGTTGGATGTGTAAAGATTGTGGTGAGCGGGTTGATGACAGACTCACCTGTAATTGGTGTGCAGTATATGATGACGAGACAGGTGAGCAATGAGTAAGATGTCATGGCTACAAGCCGAAAACCAAATGCGCATGGAAGAAATCCGATATATATTATGTTGTGGAGAGTTAGAATATATGGATTTATTAGACGAGTATGTTTTGTTGGTTCGGGAGAAATTAGAATGAGTAAAGAGACAATCCGTAAATGGGAAAGATATATAGAGAAGATGAAAAAAGAGATTAATAAATAACATCATTAGGGCGGGTGTATATAAAGATTTAGGAAAGTCCTATGGGTTAACTGTTTTCGACTTCCCGTTTTTTGTATTTTGTCGACCTAAAATTAGCGTAGAAACCGAGATAGGACAGGCTATATATACTTTATGGTAGAATATAAACCAACACAAGCTTTATATAGACCACTCGTCTCTGTAGATTTATGAACGGAAGCAAAAACATGGAATGTGACAATGATGGTAATTGTATCATTCCATTAATAATGTGCAAGAAATGTGTAGAAGCAAACTATGGGAGGCCATAAATGAATGACACGCAAATAAAAAACGCAATAGGTGAGATAATTCGAGGATGGAAAGAAAACGCTTATGATGAAGAGATAAGTGTAGCTTACCAATATCTAATGGATATTGATGAATTACTGATGAGGTCTAAATGAGCAAAGTAGAATATACTGATAGGACCATTAAAATCACACCCTCAAGGAAAGCAACAACAGCCATGTTGATTGAGATAATCAAGAACGGGTCTTTAGAGGGCCGTCAATGGGCTGAGAAAGAACTAATAAGGATTACACCAGAGGAGTGGGATTAAATGGACGAAACAAACGCGATAAGCGTAAGAGAAATAGTAAGAGACATAATAGAACTTACAGACCATTTAAACAGTAAAGAAGAGCTAAAGACAGCATGGAGAGAAATCAGGTTAGCTTTAGATTATCTTAGTGCTAAGGATAGTATGTTCAGAAGTAGAGAAGAATTACAGGAGAGACTGGTAAAGTATGATAGCGATAGGTAATTACGAGCCGTGTCCTTATTGTGTAAAGGAGGGAAATCCTACTCCCTATATTCATAAGCCACAAAAGGATATTATAAAACACTTCATGAAAGCTCATGAAAAACAATTCGCAAAAGACTTAGGATTTGATTAAAATGAATGACTACTATTCTGACGAATCGGATGAAACCTTTTACAAGGAGAGACAATCGGATTTATACAATAAGATAGTAGACCTTCATAATTCAATCTGTTTCCATGAGCATGATAATCAAGAGGTTCCTAAAGAATGGGAAAAGGAACTAAAAGAACTAATTGAGAAATACGAAATACAGGAGGGATTTAATCCTTTAACAGGTAAAGAAATATAATCATTACTGTATATATATTATCTAAGAGTTCTCGCGCATACGCGTAGGATACCCACATGTAGAATAGTCTATATAAAGGCTTCGGTTATGGTAGAATGCAGAATGTCCCTATGGGTTAAACATAGTTGTAGTTCTATTTGTAGTATTATTTCTTGTCGTGGCAGTTAGCCTGAGCCACCATAGGGGAGGGTGTATATATACTTATGGGTAGTCCCTATGGGTTAACAGTGCGAGTTATGTATAT
>TARA_R100000808_G_C2154855_1_pt1 | contig 11491 bp, 14 predicted proteins | sample TARA_R100000808 | Tara Oceans TARA_R100000808 (sample SAMEA2622852) | marine metagenome | biome: marine biome (ENVO:00000447); feature: marine epipelagic mixed layer (ENVO:xxxxxxxxx); material: "saline water (ENVO:00002010), including plankton (ENVO:xxxxxxxx)" | depth 140 m | reverse complement strand
TGGTGGAAACGGTTGGGCTACTAATTATTTGTTGGTCGTTCTGTTTCTCTCTGGTGCAGGGCGACCGCCCTCTGCGCCCCTCGTCGGCTTGCTAACTGGCTGGCGAGGGGCGTTCGTTGGACATCTATATACCTGAAGTGTTGAATACTCAATAAGTCAAACACTTGCTATAACCCCATGACGATTTGATGTATATATTTTTTATATATAACTGTTTATATATAACTATAAACAGTTACAGTTTCTTGAAAGAAATAAAATGGCAGACCTATTCGCATTACTAATACTCGTAGCTATCTACACTGTTGTAGGTTTTATGGGTGTTTATATGTGTGACTGGTGTTAGTGGTTATTAGACTTGCTCGAACCACTCAAAGGGTATGTATACAACAGGCTCTATGTCCCACCTGTCTCTAGTATCTCTTGTTCTGCCACCGGATTGATGTACAGGCAGGTCTTTACCAGTTAGCTTATATACAAAGTCTGCTTTTCCACCAAAGGATATTCCGACACCAACGCTCCAACCGCTTTGAGTAGCAGTAAGAAGCTTCTTCCATTTACTTGCTGATAGTACTAGCCCGCCCTTTGCAATCAGCCCTCTAAATCTAGGGTGTCGAGTCTTTATCTCTAGCCCTATCTCGAAGGACGGAAAGTCTCCTTGAGGTTTATTCTCGTCCCAAAACGTCCAGTCTGGGGTGGCATAGTCAGGGGCTTTTACTGCTGTTAGTCCCTTCTTCTTTGCATATCTTTTTGCAAAGTAATATTCAAAATTTTTATCTGTTGTAGATTCGTATGTAGGTCTTGTAATCATAATTTATTGGCGACTACCGACTGGTATGCAACGTAGATAACTGCATAGTCCAGCCAGTCGATAGCCTAAAATACTCTGGACTAGTCTTGTGGGATAGTTTCTTTTTCCATGTAAGCAATGCCAAGTGCAAGTGCTGACCATACATGAGTCTTTACTTCATACAGCTTGCCCTTATGCGTTTGGTATCCACACCCAGTAATGCCACTGTCTAGATTTTGTTTGCAATGGCAGGTGTTACAAATTTCATGCTCTCTCCCTCTCCACCCTTTGCCTTTACAATCAACACACTTCTTGCCCCCTATGGCTAGCTGGTCGCCACCATAGCGGTCTATCACTGCCTGTCTAACGTTGCCGTCTTTAGCCCTAGCGTCCCCGCACAGCGCAGCCTTGACCGTCGGACGAGTTAGATACCAGACCTTGAAATCAAACACGCTGTCAAAGCGTCCTGTCCACCTGACTGTTTGGAACACGTCGTACCCAACAGGCATTCCATAACTGCTGACATCTTCTATTACTACCTCACTATCGGGGTGTGCAATATTTGTGCCAATTAGTATGGTGTGTAGTTCTTCGTTTGGTATCCAACCTTGCTCGATTATGTTGGGTGGTGAGACTGAATTATCAAGAGCGGCATAACCTGAGTGGGTCGTACCTGCATCAATCGCTATCAGCATTTAGCCAGCCTTTCTTCACACATGTCCTACATGGCTTGAATATTGGCTCATGTGAACCAGTCCATTCTTGGCTTACCTGAAACTTCATACTTCTCCTGTCATCGAAGAAGATAAACTTAGGAGAAACATATAAGCAACGACCGTCGTGGTAAACCAATTTGTGGTACGAATTACTTGCATGTAGCTTCAAAGTTATTGGAGAGAGTGCAAACTTATACTCTCGAAAGGGAGTCGCAAGATCGACCCCTGATCCATCCCATTCAGCCTCTACAATTTCTTGCTTCTTGTCTGCCTTTATTTCTTGGGCAAGAGAACGAACCTCCTGCCCAAGAAGTGTTACTCGACGAGACAATAACTCAAGATCAAATTTCTTTTTCTTCTTGAATATCGAGAACACCATCACTCTCCCTTTTCACTAGTGGTGTTACTTCAGCACAGTCACGGCAGACCCACTCCTTACTAGGACTGCCTGAACTATCATTTGTATTTCTTGCATAGCCATTTCTAGCATCGCAATTACCGCACCGAATACGGTTCTGCTTCATCTTCAAACGACTCGGCATCGAATTCCCCCTGTTCTACTGGAGCAGTACGTTCTGTCCACTCTGTATCTGTAATAGCATTCCAGTCAGCTATTCGGTACGCACTGCTTGGAACATCGACAAGATCAGGAAACTCTGCTTCTATCACTCCCCTTTGTTCAACGTCAGAGTAACCTGCTTCTTTCAAGTTCTCTCTTGCCTCTCGCATACAGTCAGTCCAGACTTCTTCATAGCTACACCACGGCGCGCCAGAACCTCTCTGCCCTGTTGGGTGAGCATGACTTCTCATCTTGCCAACCTTCATAAACTGAACAATGCCATCTCTTGCTCCGCTCAAGCTACCTGCATGTGCCGCATGGAGCGGGCATGGCTCGTTACGAATCTGATCTAGGTCATTTGTTGCAGGGTAAGGAGGTCTTCCCATACTACTAGCTACAGGAGTGCTGGCAACAGGTTGCAACGATGGTGCGTTATACTCAGGCAATGTCTCAGTATTACTAGACATGCTCATAGGTTCTAATTCTTCTGGAGTATAAACAGAACCTTCAAAAGCATCAGGACAGTACCACCTTGCTCCGTTTGTCAACGCTCTGGCAAACAGCATGTTGCGTGGATACTTAGACCAACCGCTCTTGGCTCTATTGATACCGGCTCTGTCAGCATCTTCTAAAGAGAAAACGCTTTCTCCGACAACAGAACCGCTATCAATAAACTCTAGGATACACTCATCAGCGTCCATCTTTTTGATTCTGTAGTCGTATCTTGGGTGCTTACGTACCATGCTAGCTATCAAACCTGCTGACATAGCTACCTTGCCCTCAACAACATACAGGTTTCGCAAGGCTGTCATTGGTGACAAGCCAAGTTCTCTACCTGCAAGTATTTGAACGATTGCTTGGTCGCTTGTATGTATCCCGCTGAATCTATTAGAGTTCACTGCGATTGTGCCAAGTTGCATAATCTCAGCAAGACTTAGTTCTTGCTTTGCTATCTGCGTTGGTGGCAGAATCTCTGGCTCAGTAGGCTCAGCACTTTCAAGTGAATCAATAACTTCACCTGCATGTTCTGGAGTTATTTCAGGTACTTCGGGTTCACTATCCCACGGCACCTGCTCAACAATTTCTTTTTCCAATTTCTACCTCATACCTTTTTTAGTAATTGCTACTTCAATAGCACCTTTAGATTGTGCCTTTTGAATAATCTCTCCTACTTCTCCTCCTCTTTTTTCTAAAGTACGTAACTTACGCTTGTTGAATTTAGGGGGCTTGACTGTATTCTTTAAGTCAGCAAGTTCATTGGCTCCAAAGAACTCTCTTAGCTGACCTAATGCTTCTTCGTCCCATTTAGTTGGAGCCTTTAGTTGGATTACATACTGGTCACTGTCCCAATATGTTGCCCCGCTTGCGGTCATAGCGGCACGCATCTTCATTTCTAGCTGACCAATTTTTATTATTAGGTCAGACTTCTCTGCTTGTAGTGCTTCCCATGTATCTATTAGTGCTTGTAATGCGTCCATTTTTACCACTTCAATCCTGCAAACCGACCGTCAACTTCATCAGACTCAACATCTTCCCAATCAGTTAGCTTTCTAGTTATAGGGTGAATCAACGCCCTCTCCATTATCATCGTTCCATCACGCCAGTTAGTGCTTACTTGCACTTGCTCCTCTGCATCTGGGTGTTCAGACAGGCTGTCATGCTCATCGAACCACTCGTCTACAGCTTGTTTGCTTTCAAAAGTAGGAACAATCCACGACTCCACGCTGAACATGAGAGCAGTAGCATTGACATCTCTTGCAGTGGCTTGCATCAAGCCCTGCCACAAAGACTTTGGTATGCCATGTAGATAAATACCTACAAGCACAGGTAGCTTTAGGTCTGGCGACGCTTTGTTTACTTCGGTTACATGAAGTGGAAGCCCGCCCTGCTTAGTAACTTGCTCTAAGTTTTTGGGTTCTCTGTCCCCAATAACAGCAAAGAACGGTGCTACTTCTCCATGTGTATCGAACTGGTCTACGGCAATGCGATGAAGCATTTCTTTTACTTCAACCACATCTTTGTCGGTTACTTTTACCAACTATTCACTCCTCCTATTAGTATTAATTTTACCACAACTCCACAACGTTATCCTGCGAAGCCACGTTCTCGAATAAGTGAGAACATTTTTTCCAATGCTTTTGGTATGTCAGGACTTGCTTTTACTTTCACTGTGTAAGCATCTTTGTGATAGCTTTCAGCGTACTTTCCGACAAGAACTATTCCGAATTGAACCCCTGCTGTCACTAACTCGTCAGCATACTCAGCACATTTTTGAGGTAAATCAGGCTGACCGTCTACGATTTGTATGATCGTAGTCTCTGCCAATGAACCAAACTCTTGTGCTTTATCATGTAAGTAGTGAAGCATTGCATACTCTGGAGTTCCACCACCAGTTTCTTCATGTGTTGGCTCAATCCCGACATCACCGAATTTATCACCGTATCTATGTTCACATGTACAAAGAGGTCTAGTTCCTGCATTGACTTCTGTGACTGAGAGCGTTGCGCCATTCCCATCGTGATAGGCATACACTTTAGTATTTTCTGTATTACCTGCCATTGTTAGGGCAGAGGCAACTTCCCATATCAATGCCCCTGCATCTTGATACGTATTTTTTACTCCTGCCTTACAGATACAACCTGTACTCCCTGAAACGTCTACCCCAACAACTAACCTCGGTCGCCATAAATCTTCTTCTCTAAAGACCTTCAAGTTCCCATAGTTCATCTCCATTACTCTATCGGTAACATCACCCTTGTCAGACCACTTCACTCTGCGCTCATCTTTCATGCTTTCAAGCATCTGCTCAGCATAGAAAGATTGTTTCACTGGGAAGTTTGCTACTGACCTCCCTTCAAACAAGGGCTTACGACCACCCCATCGACTTGCACCAGCTTTTTTATACGCTTTATCAATACGTTTAGCTGTGCGGCTCCACTTCTTTTGCTCAGCCTTTTGCTTAGCTTCTGCACGCCTGTGGTCAACAATGTCCTTACCAACATCATTCATGTACTCTTGCAAGTTCTTTTCGTACCCATCTTGGTTCATGGCGTGTGCAGCCGGTTTGTTTGATGAGCCCTTGCCCTTCATCGCTTCTTCAATAGACGACCTAACATCTTCTTGTTTGTTAGCCAACTCGGAACTTGCACCACCGCCACGCTTCTTGCCTTGATTAGCCTTCTCTCCCCTATTGGTCGGGGCTGAATCTTCTTCCGTTAGAATTTTTACTACCAAAGGAAACAGTTCATCGACCATAACATTGAGCCTATCTTCTTCTTTGGCTTTAGCTATGTTCGTTGTGACCTCATCAAGTGGCTTAGCTATATTATTCTTCGCTATTCCGCCCCAAATTTTTGGCGTATATAACTTACTGTCTAGCCATGGATTGCCACTAACAGGGTTTCTCTCTGGATACTGCATATCTAACTGCGCTGGATTCAGATTCTTGCCTGATAAAGCAGAATAGTAAGCAGGTTGAGCAGAAGATTTAGCACGTCTTTGCTTTTGCAATGCTTCTTCTGTTGTATCCCTGAGATACCACTGGTCTCCAATTTTGTGACCAATAGCTGTGCCAATCTCAGACATAAGTTCAGAAGCTAGGGCTCTCAGTTGAACTTGCTTTTCCGCAAGCTTAACTTCTTTTGCTTTTTCTGCACTACCCCACTCTCTTTCCTCTCCCGCCCTGATACGAAACTTATTTTTAGCTTCGTCTATAACAACATATTTTTGTAACGCTCTAGTAAATAACTCAATTTCTTGAGCGATTTTATTAGTATAGTTTTCACTAGTACTAGAAACGTAATCGTCAACGTCTGTTGTTTTGATAATATGTTGAAGCGTACAGTGCTGATTATTTTTCCTATAATTAGCAGATTCTAACTTCTTAGCCGCCGCCCTCTCTGCAAGTAGTTCACTGTCAATCGAATGGATATTCACCCTCGACATAAGATGCATGCTAGCATCACTAGTTTTTTCAACCATTGATCTTCGCTGAGTAGCAAAGTTAGTCAAAGACTTGTTATAACTACCTGTAAAGTTGCCTGAATAAGACGTTGTTTGCACAGCGTTCTTTACTCTTTCATCAGGCTCTTGCTGTAACTCTTTAGGCAATTGATTCCAACACATACCGCACTGTGTCTTTACTGTGAACCCACTTGGGTAGACTTCAGCAGAACAAGAAGGGCAGATCACATGACCTACTTCTTTCTTTAGTTCTTCGCTTAGCCTTTGCCCAGTCCAATCAGTCTTGCCCTTATTTCGATCTGGGTCGGTGGAAACCCCAGCCATAACACCATCTTCATCATCTTCTTCAAACCAACTAGCTTGTCGTATCCAACCTCCAATATTAGTTTTCAACCTCTACTCTCCTTGCACTTCATGCAACCGCAGTTGCCTTCTCCGACATAATCGGGACAGTTTTTCCCGTCTTTACAAAAGTCCTCATAAGCCCTGCATCTGTGGTGCTTTTCGTTTTTATAACCCTTGCAACCAGTACAAATCGGGACTTTATTGTCCCAATTAGTTCTTGCTATTTTTGGCATTAGTAACCTAGCTTTTCTACTGGACCGAACTCAGACCAGTCAGCAACAAAGTGTGTTTGCGCTACGCTTTCAGCCTTATCTGCTCCATCTGTTGACAGTGTGTTGAAGTAGTTGATCTGGAATGCAGACACAGGGTTTACTCCTCTTAGCAGAGACTTAGCCACCATAACCAACGCTCTTGTTGATATAGCTGTTTCTTCGTCCTCTCTGAGGTTCTGTGCTGTACGAATCAACCGTTTTCCGGTTTCGCCATAGTAAGTTTCAGGAATAAGCCCTTCAATAATCTTTTCCTCATCAGCAATAGGCTTGTTGACCTTGAACACTCTCATTCTGTCCAACAAAGCTTTGTCTAATGTATTGTTGAAGTAACCACCTCCGACAGGGTTGCCAGTAGCCATTACCCATAAATCATCATTGACTGTAGCCTGATCTTCAGCGTTCTCGTAGATGGTCATGGTAGGGAACTCATCTTCAAGAATTTCATGAAGCCTGTTTACAAACTCCGGTGGAGCCTTTGGCAACTCATCAAGCACTAACATACCGCCAGTACCGCCGTCCTCTTTCGCTCTTGCCATCTTGGTGACAATTCCATCACGCCATGAAAGACCAATGCCTAAGAACTTATAACCATCTAAGTTGATTTGGTTGCCGTCCTCATCAGTTTCAGCCCCAGTCAAATGAACTACTTTGCCTTCAGGACTGAGCCACATATTAGTTGGGTATCGGTTGCCCAACGTCATGGAGATGTCCATCTTCGCTGTAAAAGTAACTCTATTGATAACTGATTTACCTGCTTCTTCTCCCAACACCTGACAAAGCAAAGACTTTCCTGTTCCTGCCGCGCCTTCCAAGAATACTGGCTCGTTGATGTGCTTACGCAGTATGTCTTTCAAGTTTTCTGCATACTGTGTGTAGATGATTTGGAACTTCGACGCTTTTCTTGCGGCATAAAGTTCTTCTGTTGATAACTGTGGAACCTGCCAGTGACTTTTTTTATTCCCCGTTGCCTTTCCTATATCAACAGGCTCATCTCCGCTGTCCCAAAAGAATTTCTCTACAGCAACCTCAAGCTTTGGGCTATCTTCCCTAATAATCCATGCAGGTGTTTGGTGCTTTATCAATTCAACTTGAAGTTGCTTTGTAATAGCAACTAGCATCAACCTGCTTCTTCCACCCAGCATGTTATATACCGACCAGCCTACAGGGTTATAAATAACAACTCTGTCTAAATCGTTCGGGTCAATCTTTCCGAGACTAAATGTATGAGGAGTGCCACTAGTATCTGTGCAATCTACATTTATCCATCTTGCTGAGTCATATCCGTCATGCTCTATGGTCATGTTGTGACCATGTGAATCTCGAATCGGAAAAGTAAACTGGTCAAAGTTTAGGTCACGTTCATCAAGACACTTAGCAAAACGTTCTAAAGCTGTTACAGGGTCTTTATGTTCAACTCCCTGATATTCAGTTAGAAAATGTGCTTCTGAATTTGTCCACGTTATAGGCAAAATATAAACCTTTCTACTATTGTTTTGGTGCTAGTCCGAAACCGACGGTTCGTTTCTTTGGCTCTGCTTCTTCTTCATCTCCACGCTTCAACCTCAAACCTGTCTCAGCCTCAGCCTCTTTCACAATTCCGTCAATAATGCTGTCCACACCCATTTCTTTCTGGGCTTTCTTTACTTTTTCCTTGATTTGGAATTGAAGAATTGCATCAGTAAGCCCTTCTTCTGCATCTTCAAGGTGAACCAACATCTCTTTCAGCAATGTTGTTCGCTTGCTACCGCTTGACCTATTTATATGGCGTAGAGCCTTCATGAAGTGTTCTTCAGCCTGTTTTTGGGCACACTGAAAGTCTCGTTCCTTTAGGTCAAATACAACATCGAACAGTCGTTGAGCCTCGTCAATACTTACTTCACATCTTGGTTCAGAACGTGGCGGTGGCGACTGTGCCATCATCGCCATCAACTCCGGTGGTAATTGCATAAGCTATTCTCCTTTTCACTCTATATCCACACAACCCCACAATCCGTGGGACATCTACATTATAAACACACAATCCAACCATTAGTCAAATATCGCTTCGCGATATTTTACTAATGGTTGCGTAAGGGGGAATTCCGTGCCATCGCACAGGCGCGCGATTTTCTTTTCTTTATCTTCTAGATAAATAAAAAGCCAGTCTTGTTGTTATAGCCATAGGAGAGTGAAGAAAGGAGTTGCGACCAGTAAGTAGTTTTTGGGAACTGAATTAGGAGCGCATGCATACAACAACAAAACTGACTTGCCGTAATCATAGATGTAGTTATTGCTGTTGTCTACCCGTTATACTGCTATACATGTCAGCACAACCAAAACTCCCAAACGGTCTAACGATAAAACAAGAAGGCTTCTGCCGTGATGTAGTAGCAGGTTCAAATCTTTCAGATGCTTATAGGCTCAATTACAACGCTGTTGCGATGCAAGATAGAACTATAAACAGTAATGCAAAGAAGCTTTATGACCTGCCACGGGTACAAGAACGCATTGAAGAACTGCAAGAACAACAAGCTTGGCATGCTAGGTTGTCAGAGGAATTTGTATTAGGTGAGCTAGTCAAGAACCATCACAGAGCTATAGAACGTGGGGAATTAGGTAATAGCAACAAAACTTTGGAACTTTTAGGTCGTAATTTGAACCTCTGGAAAGAACAGCCGAAGCTAGATGAACAAGTAGCAAAGCTATTTACATGGCTAGCAGTGGACGAACCTGAACCAGAAGCATTGCCAGAAGAAGTAGTGGGGGTTAGTAATGTTGTTGTTGAGGATACTGAACCAGAAAAATAGTATTCCAAGCTTGGTTATTATTTAGAATTCATTCCAAACTTTTAGGACAGTTTTCCCAGCTTGATTTTGGAAGAAAAGAAAGAAGAAAAACCCCTAAAAAAGAAGAAAGAAAAGACTAAAAGCAATACTTGCAATAGGGTGGTGGTGGCGGGGTGTGTCGAGCCACAGTTTGTATACCGCATGACGCGGTTTTAGGGGCTTTGCTATTGCTTGGCGGTCATTATCCCACCTAATTTCACTCTCCGTGAAGCTAGCTTACCAGCTTTACAAGCTAGGTTGCAACATCAATATGCTAAGTCTGTATTCCGGTTAATAAGTTGGCAAGCTGGCTTGCTGGCTTGCTAGTTCGGAAAAAAAGTTGAAAGGTTGCTATAAACACAGTCACAAATATGCTTATATCTCAAGGCGGGCGATGACCGCCTAGCCCAAACGAAAATTGTATTCCGGCATATAAATACAAGCTAGTATTAGGTAGTTTAATAAGCAAGGTGGCGGCGGGGTGCGTCGAGCCGCACCGGTTCGCCTTACACTTGCTTATGCAAATATACATAGTATATTTGCTTTTCTAGCTTGCTAGCAGCGCAGCCGGAAAAACCGACTGCGCTGATTTGCTTTACTTGTCGTCTATCATCGAAGAGACGTGAACGACTGTAAAGCCAGCAAGCTTGAACTTGCGAGCCCAAGATCGACGCTGTTTTTCAGCTTTACTGATCTTGCCATCCCGACGCTTCGTCGGTTTGGTGGCTTGCAACAGTTCCGAGCTGGAGTAATTAGCACCAGCAAGCTGAGAAGTCTTCATTCGTTTTTACCTTTCTTGAAGCATTGGGGCAACCCACCGGATGGTGGGCTGCCCCGCACGCTTCAACTAAGAGTTGGAGCGTGCTCTGCTGAGCAAACCTGCAATACCAGAAGGTTCTGGTTTTGCTGGTTCTGGTGGAGTCGGCTCGACCGTCTCCACCTCGGCAGGTGCCTCAGAGCTGGCGAATTGTTGCTCAAGTGCAACAAATCTGCTTTCAAAGCTCTGAGCAAGAGCTTTGATTGCATCCAGCACGATAGTGTCCGACTGCACAGGAGCGACAGGCTGCACCGGCAAAGCTGGCTCAGGAGTTACAGCATTCGCTGTTCCTGAGATGGCTTGCAGTGCTGGCACAATGCTGGCATGAGGTCGAACGTGGTCGAGCCCCGGTCGAGCATTGTGCTGTCCGCATATCAGCCCAACGTTCGCCTTGTTGGGACATCGAGTCCCATCATTGCGACCTGCTATACAAGTGCCATCGGGGCTCTGTATAGCTGAGGCTGATGCAGTTGAAGCGGTAGACTGCGAAGGCTGTCTGGCTGCGAGAAACGCTCGCCATTGCGCCTTGTTAGTCTGAAAATCCGCTTCAGACTGGCGGGTGCCGTATTGGGGAGCCACCTCGCCCAATGGACGATGCGTTCCTTCGGGTACTCCGAAAAGTTCGTGAGACCCCGGAATGCTCCACCAAGTCCCCTTGGTCTGTGCAGCTTCGATATGACGATTGAGATTATTCTCAGTCTTCATACCACCACCGCAGGTACAAACGTACCTAAACTGCATGGGGAAGCTATTCTGTTGTGGCATAGGTTTTGTATTCACCTCCATTTTGACTGTCGCCCCTGCGTCCCAGAGACGATACTTATATTGAAAAGCATAGTGGTCGCTGAATCTGTCAAGACGCAACTGCGTCCGTCTTGACAGATGTCCAGATCACTATGCCAATCTATGTAGCGGCTCGTAGCAGGGGGGACAGAGGAGGTGTATACAAACTAACAACAGAGTAGTTTCACAGTTTAGGTACTTTGTTAGTGGTGGTATTAACTTGATTAGTCATATAGCTGTACAGCTAGGGAGGTTAGAGGGTTGAGGAGTTGATGGGTTGATGGGTTGAAGGGTTGGAGGGCTGAATAGCTGTAGACTTCATAGTTAATAAAGCACAGCCCTGACCCACCCATGGGGCAGCGTACCCCACGTTGACTCCCACTCAGCCCCCTCGCAACGCTGCTGTCGTTGTGCTCTAGTCAACGTTGCTGGAGTAGATGGG
>TARA_R100000808_G_scaffold6212_1_pt1 | contig 11493 bp, 11 predicted proteins | sample TARA_R100000808 | Tara Oceans TARA_R100000808 (sample SAMEA2622852) | marine metagenome | biome: marine biome (ENVO:00000447); feature: marine epipelagic mixed layer (ENVO:xxxxxxxxx); material: "saline water (ENVO:00002010), including plankton (ENVO:xxxxxxxx)" | depth 140 m | reverse complement strand
CTTATCTTGCCAGATTCTTTGAAACTCATTAGCAATACCTCTATATTCAGTTGCTAAAGATGTTCCAGAGAAAATGCTCATACCAGTTTTAAAGATTTGTGTATAACCTTCTCTGTCATACAATTTGTCTTCCCAACCAATAGGAGAATCACTTCCCTCAGTCCATGCACTGCCAATTACTTGACCTTTATTTCCAACAGATACTACAGTATCTTGTGGAATATCTTGTAAAGGTATTAATGCTTCTGCTACAATAGTAGTCAAAGCATTATCAGTCTCATGATGCATTTCTTTATTAGTACTTGTTTGAGAGAATGTACCTGTACCTGTTGTTGATGTAGTATCTTCATGTACTCTAAATTTATACACAACACCATCATCAGCTTTTACTGCTATTACTGAACCAGGTACGATAAAATCACAAGTATCACCAGAAGATATTCTGCCATACTCATCATATTTGCAAGTTAACAACAAGTCTTCACCTGCATCTAAAGTTGCAGTACCATTTGCTGTAATTGCACCGCCATCTGCGAGTGTATCAGCTGTTTTAATTTCAAAGTTACGTCTTTGCCATTGATGTCTTTGCTCTAAGAACTTAAACACAGGGTCGTTCGTAGCTTTTTTTGCCACCTTCGATAAATATACGAAGAATGGACTTTGTTGTGGAGCTAACTCTGCAACACGTTCGCCGAAATTAAACTTACGTCTAGTATCATTAATATCGACGTTAGTAGATACGACATCGTTGCCAGCTTGCCCGCTGTAAAACGTTGTATTTGCCATCGTTTATTTCCATCCTTTAACCCGTCCTCAACTCGCTTTGGTTATATGCGCTTCGGTTGGGTGATTAATAAATTACTTCCAAGGGTTTTTACTATTAAAATCCCCTATCATTTTATCTATCATCTTGTCTTCTAAACTACGACTATCGGCATTTGATTGGCCAGAAGGCATAACTCCCATAGGAGAAGGTACTTGCTGGGCATTCTTCATTTGCTGAAAATCTTGACTAGGTTGTGCAGGGTTACCCTGTTTAGGAGCTCCTCCACTATTTAATCTATATAAAGAAACAAGATTATCTAGATTGACGGATTTAGGAGAACTCATAGTTTTGATAAAATCAACCGCTTCATCTCTTGACAAGCCATGATGTCCTGTCACATATTGATAAACTTCATTTTTTTGTTGCTTTTCAATTTGTCGAGCTTCGAATCTTTTAGCATTTGCTATCCTATTTGCTTCTATTTTATCCATTTTTTCCTGGACTATAGAAGTTTCAAATTCAGATTTAATACTATTATATTCTGTGATATCATCTCTCCATTGTTCAATTGAATCCATATATTTTGCACTATCACTAGTGGGGTCGCTATAAGCTTCCTCTCTATTGAAATGTGCGGGTTTTAAAGGCTTAGCTGGTGGAGGCGGAAAACTTTCCTTAGTAACAACTTCTTCTTTAGGTTGCGCTACTGGTTGTGGTACTTGCTGTGATTGCGCTTTTAATTGATTTTGCAATCTTGCATTTTCAGATTTCATTTTATCAGCTTGAGATTGCCAATATTGATATCTTTTAGTATCATTATCAGTAGTTACTTCGTTAGTTTGTACCTCCGTACTATCAGCAGGTTGTCCTTGAGCAGGAGCTTCTGTAGTACTTTTATCTTCGCCTGTAGTAAAAACATCAGCAATACTAGAGCCCTCATCAGAGAAACCTTCTTGAAATACAGCTTCTTCTAACGATTGATACTGTTTATCAGTTGTTCCTTCTTGAGGGGTATCTGTTTGTATATTATCTTGCGACATTATTATCTCCTTTTAGCTGCCTCTTTTCCACTAAGAGGGTGAGCTGGTTTTTGCAGCATCTTTAATCTGCGTTTTTATAGTGGATAAGCTGTCATTGAGCCTTTCTTCATAAAGAGTACCAGCGGCTTTAGCTTTATTTTTAACGCCATCTAAGTCTCCTTTGAATTTCTCAACTTCAGCTTTCTTTCTCAAGTTTACAGCTTCTCTATCGCGAGTTTGTAAATCGCCTTTAAGTCGCTTAATTTCTTCTGTAGCTCCTTGTAATTGCTGTTGTAATTTAGCTATAATATCTGTTCTTTCAAGCACTCCTTCCATATCGAATATTTCTGTTTTCTTAAGAACTTCAATCTTATCTACTAATCCTGCTTTATAGGCTTCCATATAGAATTCTAATTCAGCATATCTATTACTAGGCAATGTAGAGCCTGATACTACTATTATATCATATTTTCCTATAGTAATATCATTTATAACTTTAATTTCACCTGTTTTATCATCAACTAACTTCTTATTAATGACAAATTCACTCATTGAGTTATTAGGTTGGATAACTCTAAAAACTTTTTCTGTTTTATATAATTGTTGCATTAAAGGTATTGCAACTTGACCAAGTCTTACTAACGCAGCTTCAACATCTGCTAGTTTAGATTTCATTTTTCTTTGGCCAAATTCGTCTAAACTTATAGTAGCTTTATATGTATCAGGAGCATTTTGAGCATTTCCCATCATCATTTCATATAATCCTAAAGCATGGTCAATATCATTTTTAGCAGTTTGTTCCTGTGTATACAATTCATTGCCTAACGGAGTAGGTTGAACTGCTACAGGAGGACCATCTGTAGGGTCATATGGTATAGCTACTCCAGGCTGCGCCCATTTCTCTTCAAAATCTTTCATGTCAACACTACCTTCTGGGACAAGTATTTTAGTATTAGTACTTGTAGTAGCGTGAGCAATTATCAAAGAACGTGTTTTATTTATATATTCTTGCAAACCCTTAATAAGTCTTACATCAGATACAGGATATGGAGTTCTTGTATGTATATTCATTATAGGAATAACTGGATATCTCTCTAAAGGAAGTACTCTTGAATACAACTTTTTATCTCCTATAATAACACATTGCTTTACTCTAGACATTGTAACTTGAACGACATCAATTTGACCTTCTTCTACTAAATCAGCATGAGTCATTTGCTCCATTTCAATTTCAGGAACTGAAGTTTGATGTATACTAGAATCAAGTCCAGCTTGTTCCATTTGCGCTTTTTGCTGTTGAATCGCTTGTTGCCTCTGCATTTGCAATTGCTGAACCATTTTAGCTGCTATCTCAGGGTCTGTTATTATTTGCCCCTGTATCATAAAAGCTGGTTTTTTTAGATATTCTTCAAAATCATCTTCATTCAATAAGTCTTCTTTACCTGAAAACTTTTCAAATATTCTCATTTCATTTACATCTACCTTATAATATCTTTCATATCCTCTGATATATTCTTTATTATTTACTCTGCCTACATCTTCTGGGAAGGTGACTTCACCATCATCTGCTCTTTCAGTTCCAGGAGCATTCCAATCTTCTTCTCCAGTAGCATTCCTAATTTTAGCTTTATACATAGGATAAAGCTTTTCAGCTTGGTCTTTAGTAAATAACTTAGATATTATAACATTTTCCGCATCATCAAAAAGCTTATGCCGACTGTTAGGGTCAACATATACATCTAATGGGTCTATATCATGAAAACAAACTTCACCTTTACCCATATCCATCATAGGGTCTTGATATATATGCAAATATCCAACACCCATAACATAATAATCATCAACAGCTTGTCTTATTACAGACCTTCCATCTGATATATCATACATATAAGCCAATAGGTTACTAAGAACCTGAGCAACCTTATTATCAGAATCTTCTCTTGGAGCAGCTCTAAAAGAAGGTCTATTAGAAGTAAGCATTGCTTTAGCAGATTCTACTGCAGGGTGAACTCTATTAATAACTATAGGTGCTTGACCTCTAGATTTTAGAGTTTCCATTTGTTCAGCAGTCCATTGTCTGCCTAATCTAAATTCTTTATCTTCTTTAGCATGTTGAGCCCAAGTATCTCTTTTAGATGAGTAATCTTTAAAAAGGTCCTGAGTCTCCTGGACAATATCCTCTTGATAATCTTCCTGTTTGTTGTCTTTTTGGTTATATGCCATCAGCTTAATTTACGCATTACATAGTCATCCAATCAAGAGTTTTCTTTGGATTTCTCCATTCTTCATCGGATAAACGTTCAAATTCTTTTTTTCTACAAGGTTTTGACCCATCTAAAGCAGTCCAAATTGCATCCATAATATCATCATGTCTTCCTTTTGGATATGATAAAAACTCGCCTTGCGCATGAGTATCTTCTGCTCTAAAGTAAAATGTCCCTTTCGCGAAGAGGGGGACTAAGGATAACAATCTTTCAGATTTAGAGTTTCTAGGTTTGACACCTGCTTCTAATCCTGGAATATATAAGTTATCTTCTCTCATAAGCTCTCTTACTGCAGTTCTTAAGGCTTCTTGATACCCCACTGTCTCAACCTTAACTCTACGAGGTTTATACTTTTTATAATAATCTATTATCAACTTAGGTTGTTCTGCTGGAGATATTCTACTTCTATAAATATCTACAACATATTTATTATTTTCATTATCAATAGCAATAGCGGCAATAACAAAATAATCAGCCCTAGCGCTGAGAGAAGAAGCAGGGTCCACTCCCATATAGATTTCCACGGGCTTGATAACTTCATTTTCTTCTCCTTCATTTTTAACTAAACAATTCTGACCTTGTATACGTTTATAGTCGTAACTATGTATTTTAATCCATTTAGGTTGAAATGGCGCATCATCAGGAGATTGAGCTATATTCATATATTCCTGGAAAAATCCGTTTATATTACCAACAGATTTAAATTCTTCTTTTATATTAAGTATTCTTTCTTTTGGGAATCTTTCAGGCCAAATACTTTTTTCATCATCATCCCATATAGAAAACCATAATACGCTCCAAGCAGTAGATTCTTTAGCCCAACATAAGAAACAATCTTCAGATATAACTGTTCCAATCATAGCAATCTTACCATCATCAGACAAAGAAGGTATAACTGCTTCTGTTAACCACTTCCTGTTTTTGGCTCTTGCTTCAGGAGTAAACGCATTTAACTCTGATTCAAAGTCATCTACTATAATTAGATTAGGTCGAGTATCGCCTTGAAGGAATCCTCTAACTCTTTGTCCTGTACCCACAGCTACTATTCTAGCTCCATTTCCTAATATAACATCTGTATGAGTCCATTTACTGGCTGTATTAGGACCAAGGTCTCCAAAGATTGCTTTAAACTCATCACTATAAGTCAAATGATATTTAATTCTAGATAAGAAGTTGATTGACTGAGCTTGAGATTCTGATATAATAACTATAAACAAATCTTCATTACTGCTTTTGAATGCTGCTCTCCATAATGGATATATAAGAGTAGTAACCGTGCTCTTCGCTGTACCACGAGGAGCAGCGATTAATACTCTTTTTTTCTCGTCATCAGATAGGTGAGCATATACCTCCCTATGAAAAGGAGGTGTACTCTTGCGGAGGGCTGTTGGGAAACAGTGCTTTCCAAACAAAGCCATATTGTTCCGCAATTTTTTCAATACCTCTAATTGAGCATATTTTTCTTCATAATCCATTAGCTTTTATCTTTATCACTACCCATGCCTACAGCGCTTCCTGCAACTCCTAATGGAACACCTACAGTAAAAGTTTTCTTTAAAATCTTATGTAAAGTTTTTTCATCAAAAACAGACCTTAATTGTCTCATGTATACAGGATTATAAAGACCTTTCAACACTAAATCTTGCATGTTTTTTGAAAGAGCTCTAAATTGAGATACTCGAGAACTAATTTCCATAGGGTCTGTTAAATAAGTATAATACTTAGCATCATCACTTAATATTTTTATCATTTTTTTAATCTCATCTTTACCACCATATTTCTTTGAAAGATTACCTCCCTCTGTCATTATTTGGTCAAGAGCGCTTATCACTTTACTGTAATTATTTTCTCTACCAATTGGAAGAACCAGCCCATCTTTTTCTAAATTATTTAGTAAAGACTTGAAATTTTTAACAGTACCGCCTTTTATAAGATTAGTCCTAGGTATCATATGTCGTATAGACCCCCACATAGGAAGGTCTATTGGGTCTATCCCTGTTCCAGGTGTACTTCCATAAACAGGCTGCATAAATTTATCAGCTACTTTACCAAAGCCTTTTTCTCTCATTCTTACATCTCTACCAACTATATCTTGAACGGCATGCTTTACTTCATGTATTCCTGTGCTACGTTGCAATCCATGTCGAAGGTATATGTTACCTTTTTTTATTTCCCCTGTTGCAACATCTCTATAACCTGGACTATACATGCCCATTAAATTTCTTCCGCCTTCCTCATCTAAATATTTAGGATTAACTTGTATAGGTGTTTTATTTACAGTTTCTCTAACTGTTTTTTCATAGTAATTATCCATGTAATCATCTATATTCAATCTTTTTTGCTTAGCATTTAATTCAGCTAATTGTTCTTTAGCTTCCTTAACACCTGTTTTTCTCATTGCTGCAACATCAAGAGCCTCATTAGCGGTAAATCCAGGTTTTAAAGGTTTAGATAATTCTTCAATCTGCCTAATCAAACCTTCTCGTTTATTTTTATAGTAATCATTAACATTATCTCTAAATAGTTTTCTAGATTGAGGGCTTAAAAGTTCTTCAGTAGTCGCATTCCTTGCATTATTAATAGTACGTTGAGTCATATTTTTTGTTGCGGGCGCATACTTCATACCTAAATTTATACCTCTTCTTATTAATTTACTTAGTATGCTCATTCTTTACCTCTGTTCTTGTTGCAGTAAGCTTGTCTTCAGTTTCTCTAAGCTCGTCTATTAGTTTTACATTACTAGTAGCTTCTATCTGTTCTACTGTTTTAACTTGATTCTTTTCTTTCATACCATGCATATCTTGAAGATTGTCTACAGCTCTCATAAGATTAGTAACATCTCCTTTTGCTTTAGCTGTATCAATAGTATCAGATAATAACTGAAGTGTATATTCTTCTGTCATTCCATGTTCTTTTAATAATGATTGTAGTTCTTCTCTTACCATATCTTTAAACTTCTCCTTCTTCATTCTTCTCTTCCACATAACCTTTTGGTTATCAGTTGGATTATCTAGAACGTGTTCTATTGCCTTATCATAGTCCATCTTAGTAGCATAAACCATGGCTAAGTTTTTCATTTTTTGACCATTAGTCAAGACTTCCCATTGTGTTTTACCTGAAATAGTGTTGTTAGCTTTCCGCCCACTTGCTTTAAGTTTAGTAGAATTATACTTAGGATTAAAAAAAGTATACCCATAAGGATACCTAACGTAAATGCTGGAAGGGTTATAAACGGACTTGGAGATGACTTTAGCCACGAATTCGTCATCTGATATTCCATATTCTCCTTCTTTTGCTTCTCTCCAGTATTTATATTCCAAGTTTTCACTATCTGCTTCTTTTTTCCTATATATTGTATATGTCGTAGGAGCATCATCTCCTTTATGATGTATATTTATTGTATACAATTAAAATCCTGTTATAGCATTTTGGCTTTGATTATAAGCATCTAATGAAGAAGCAAACTTCTCTTGTTCGTGAATATAGTCATCTGAGCCAACTTCTGCCCCAGCCCAATGATGTTGTCCCCAATAACTTCCTACATCAGCAATATTCTCTTGAGTTAAACCTGAACCCTCGTTAGGATTATATCTTTTATCTGCTAAAAATAGCATTCGTTGCTGCTCATCTGTTAACTTAGAGGCATCAAAACCTATAGTAGGGTCATTCATTCCTTCTTGTATTAACCAATCTGGAATTTTCATATTTTTACTTGTATAATAGTTAGCTAATCTATTTCTAGCAGTCATTCCTCCAGCTTGTCCATATTCTCCTGTTTTTTCATCTTTGAATGTTTGCTCATATTGGAACAAGCCTCTTCCAGGACCACCGCTCCATTGCTGTTGAGTGGGGTCCATAGAGCCGCCAGATTCATGATAAGCTATTTTATTCATAAAAGTATTCAAATCTTCTGCAGATGTTCCCCATTTGTTAAATGTTTCATCAGATAGTAATGCTTCCATGCTATAAGGATTGACTTGAGTGCCAGTTGTATCCATTGTATTTGGATTAACAGTTGTAGGTGGTTCAGTTTGAAGACCTAAATTAGGTACAAATGGCTCATTTCCTTGATTAGGCTGTGTAAAGGCTGAATTTGTTTGATTATAATTATCCATAGTAGCATCTACAGGATTAGGATTGGGATTTGCAGGAGTGGTTGGCATAGATTGTTTTCCACCAAAAGTTCTAGCTAACCATCCTTCGCCTGTTCCAAACTTATCAAAAAATCCCATTGTTAGTTAAGCTCATCTGTTGTGGGATTACTATACATATATTCTGGATTATGAAGATTACTTAAAGCCTTTGAAAGCATACCTCCTCTAAAATTAAATCCTGGAGCATCAGGATTAATCATTCCGCTACCTTTAGCGCCTGTTATCAATAATGGTGGTTTTTGCGGCTTAGGAGCGTCAGCAGGACCTAAAATAGCTTCATCTTCATCTTCCTCAGTTCTAATGATATTGCCATTTTCATCCCATTGTACATCATCTGGGTTTTCACCTTCTCTAAGCTGAGATAAATCACGATTATCAACAGAGCCGCTTCCTTGACCTCCGCCTTGTCCCACTATCATATCAGAAGAATATTCAGATTTATCTCTATATTCTCCTTGAGAGGGGTCGTAAAAAGTTTCTTGATTGGCATAAAATTCATCATCAGGATATACAAAGTTTCCATCTTCGTCTATAATTCTATTATTCGCATCAACCGAATGACCTTCTTTTAATATTGTTCCTTGCTGATTATATAAAGCATATTCATCGCCTCTAAATACTTCATTACCTCGTGAATCTAATCCTGGAGCCTGCTCCCATGTCCCTGTAGCTTCATTGTAAGTATATCCTCTATCGCTATAATATTCAGCTTGAGCATCTTCAAATTCTTGATTCCAATTTTCATCTATAGCAGGAGCACCTTCTCCTGTAGCGCCTTCTCCTACAGCGCCTTCTGCTGCAGCATCAGCTTCAGTGTATCCTTCTGGATATTTCTCAGCAAAGTAATTCCTAAACTCTTTATTAAAAACATATTTTCCTCTTTTAAATCTATCTAAAGCTGCTTCATATCCACGTTTACCTGTTATATCCTCACCTTCTGTCATAGCTGCATCTAAAAGATTTTCATCGCCATCTCCAACTACTCCATCAGCGCCTATAAGAGTATTGTTTTGCTGGTCAGTCACCTCTTCATTTCCATAGCCAGTAAGAGGAACTTGGTCTACAGCATCTCCAGTATAGCCACCTATTTGACCTCCAGTACCCTCAGTATCTACTGTTTCAGTACCTTCTGCTGGAATGTATTCACCTACATCAACCTGCTCTATTTCGTCCATCCAAGAATCATCTAGTGCATCAGTCTCATTAACACCAGTCTCTGGAGTCCATTCAGTCTCTGGAGTATATTCGTCTAATGTACCAGGTTGATAATCCTCTCCTGGAGTATATTCGTCTAATGCATCAGTTTGAAAGGTTTCCTCAGGGCTATAAGAAGTATAAGCTAGATTATCTACAAACTCTTTATTCTCGGGAAGCGATTTTACTTGATTTATTTCAGCCCTCTCATCAAATGACCAGTCTTCAGGATACTTTCCCTGCATAATTCCTTTGAATTGCTGTTCTAAGTCGGGGTACATCGTTAATCTGCCCCCTTGTTTTAAAAATCTTTGAAATAATTTAGCTTTATTCATTAATAATCCTCTCTTTGGGGTGAATTAAACCAATGTTTTTTTGCATTATTAGGTCTCATCATTGGCTGAGGCCCCATTTTCCTTGCTATATGTAGTGCTTTAAAAAGACTTCCTATAGGATTAAATGCAACATGTAAAAGATTAGGCAATGGAGTTCGACTTGTAGTTCTATCTCTAGGAGGCGTAAAATTGGGATTATTCTGCATAGGCGCCATATTTCTATGAGACCAATCCTGCATTAAATCTTGACCTTGTTCAGCTGTTTGTTGCACAGAAGTTACGGCTTTTTTAGCCATATTATTAACTTCGGCCTTTTTTTCATTACTCATGCCCTGATATGCAGTAATCGCAGTACTGGCTACAGGACCTCCAATTAGTTTAGCTGCTTGTAATATCCAATTCATTAGTGTACCCACCCTGCTTTATTCATCAAATCTTCATACTCCTTATTATTAACTTCTTCCCAGTAAGGTGCCATGTAGTCATCATAGAACTCTTCTGAGTATATATCGTCATATTTATCAAAATCAAAGTCTTGATTGAACTCTGGATTCCACATAGAGCCACCACTTCCCCCTACTCTTTCAGGAGGCAGGAAATTATGTATCCAGGCATGACCTTTTCCATGTATAAAACCATCTTCATCTCTAACTGCAGCACCACCTCGATGGTCTATATCCGCATAGTCTAAAAGACCCCTTCTAATATTACCTCTAATGTCTCTTGGTTGTACTTTTTCTTCATTTGCCATAGCTAAATATACATATAAATAACATAGCTATGCAAGAAATACTTGTCTTTAGTTACTAAAGCTCTTATATAGCTCTATACATAGCTATGTTATTCTTTAAAAATACACCAAAAAATATATTTTCCTAGTGATTTTTTTAAAAAACACAAAAAAATGTCAAGTTTCCTCGTAAATCGTTGAAAATCAACCCCTTTTTGAAAAATTATAACGAGAATGGGTGTGTGAGATATACACACCACACACCCGCTTCAATTCAAGCCCCATAGGGGTCAACTTACGTTGAAATTGATAGGGGTGAGTGTTGAGTTCCCCTTAGCACCTTGGGTGCTTGTGCAAAGCACATCAATTTAATCAAAATAAAATAAAGGACATTTAATTATGAAGAAATTAATTCAAGCATTACTTACATTCGGTGTAGAGCTTACCGAATCTAAGTCAGGCAATGGCTTTGTAGTGTATAATTGCTCAACAATCCACACTAATGAGCAAGAGCTGAAAGCTCTAGCTAATGAGTGTGGTTGGAACATTAAACACTATCCCGAAACCAAATCTTTCGACGCTAAAACAGGTGAACCTGTTGTTAGGTCAGAAAGATTCTTCATCGGGCCAATGCTTACTAGCAATGCATTATCAGAAGACGCTGCTTTGGCAGCGGCTATGAAAATGCAAGGCGAGTAACCATAGCACTATCCTAGGCATATCGTGTATTCGGTATGTCTAGGCTTTTTTTATAAAGTAATACATAAATGGTGCTGTATCATAGCACAGAAAGGCTAATATGAAGAAGGTTTATAAGTTTACTAGTAATAATGGTTCAGTTGAGATAATCATGGCTAAATCACGCTATAAAGCATGGTCAACCGCACTCAAACTCTTTGGGATAGGTAATATCTCAAGAGTTACTGTTAGTTAGTAACAAAGTTTAGAATAGTCGCATTTCACTTAGACTCGAGCACTAGGTAATATAAGTCGGCTATTCTATTAAGATTTAATAATAAAAGACAAATAAA
>TARA_R100000808_G_scaffold142_3_pt1 | contig 11499 bp, 7 predicted proteins | sample TARA_R100000808 | Tara Oceans TARA_R100000808 (sample SAMEA2622852) | marine metagenome | biome: marine biome (ENVO:00000447); feature: marine epipelagic mixed layer (ENVO:xxxxxxxxx); material: "saline water (ENVO:00002010), including plankton (ENVO:xxxxxxxx)" | depth 140 m | reverse complement strand
AGCTCCAGCTCTGGCTCTGGCTCTGGCTGTGGGGCCACTACCGACGGGTTCTGCCTCGCCACCTCCAGCACACCCTCATTCTCTGAAAACGGGCAGTATGAGCCGTGGGGCACTAATTTCCAAGGTGGTCAGCAAATTTTCGTGCATGACACCGAGGACGTCAAAGTCGCCTACAACTCGTCCACGAGCAAGTGGGAGCTGTCCACCGGGCAGGGCGCAAGCGGCTGGCCCTCCAGCGGAAGCGTGGAGTACAGCTCCGACGAGCACACTTCGGCAAGCAACGACCCGTGGAACGCCGGGTGGACCGACGCGTCCTCCTCGATGGGCTACACAATAACCTTAACCCAGGGCACGTCGTGATCCCAACTGAAGTCCTGACATTCGCCACCACCACGGGCCTCGGCGCGGCCCTCAAGTTGATGTCCAAAAAGATGGAGATCGACAAGCAGAGGTTTGAGCAGGCCATCAAGAAGGAGCAGGTCAAGGAGGTGTCACGGGAAAGCGCACGAAAATTCATACCTCCAGGAGGTCCCATAATCCGGAGAGCCATCGTGTTCACGATGCTGTTTACCGTCTTCATCGCTCCGGTGATCCTAGCCTTTTTCCACCTCCCCGTCGTCTACGCCTACTCCGAGGAACCCGGACAAATCCTCTGGGGGCTCTTCGGCGGCGGAGGCATAGAGAAGATGAAATTTGTTGAAATGCAGGGCATGGTAATCCTGCCCGTCCACGTCCACATCGCCTCCGCGATCAGCGGCTTTTACTTCGGAACAGCCTCGGTCAAATAATACAATCGGTTGTTCCGTGACACCTTTTAAACTCTGATATAGCCATGCCAACCTCCGACGCCACAACCAACAATTTCGAGGCCCAGCTACAGGCGTCGCTCCACGGACAGTCCGTAGGAGCGTCCATTAACGATCCAATGCAGTACGAGGTCGGTCTCTTTACTGCCGACCCGACCGACACCGCGAGCCTGACAAACGAGCTCAGTACTGGCATTGGCTACCTCCGAAAGACGATCAACATGGTCGCAGGCACGGGCTCCGACGCTGGCAAGCTCGTGAACGAGTCCGCCGTGACATGGAACGCGTCAGACGCCACAGGCTCCGCAACCGCGTCATGGATAGGGGTGTTCAAGAAGAGGGAGTACACCATACCCGTCGACACCACGGCGACTTCCAACGAAGAGAGCCAGTACCTCTGGCTCCCCTCCCTGTCCGTGGAAGACGCCTCGACCGGTACATTCACCTCGGTGGCCGCCAACATCGATGGAGACGACCTTTCCCCGTACAACCTGTCCGCCGACACCTTGAGGGTGACGGACTCCTCTGCGAATTTCCCAACGACCGGCGTCGACGGAAATCTAAATCCGTTCTACTACGTGATCATAACCTCGGGAGCCATGCGCGGCCTGAAGATTCCCGTCTGGAAGACGCTTTCGACCACCCAGTTGGTCCTCGACTTGCAGGGTTACGACCGCGAAGCACTGAAACTCGACGGAGCGGACTACATACTCCGCAAGTCCCCCACCTGGAACAGCGTCTTCGGCCCGGGCACGGACAACGGCGACGGCACGTTCGACACCACCATCACCGGCGGTTCAAGTTCCACGGCAGACAAGTTCTACACCTACTACGGCGGCCCGACCGCCATCGTCGACAACATCTCGATCAACACCTCGACACGCGCCGTGACATTCACCAGCTACGGCAAGGAGGAAGCCTCCTCCGAGGCCGTGACACGGATGCAGGAGACTTTCACCGTCACGAACCTGAGTTCATTTACCGACCAGAGCGGGGCCTCCTCGACCACGGCCACCCTCTACGGTCTGGAATTCACCGGGGACAAGACCGCGTCCTACCCCGAAGGCATCAAGCAGTTATCGACCGTGACACTCACCAGTAGCGAGACCAACGGCAACTTCGGCAACTCCGGGAGTGAAACCTACACGTTCGGCATCGGCGGCACTGACTACGTCATGACCGAGGGCGTTGATTTCAGCGGCCCGGTCGCAATGGACGCGTTTGGCGAACACATAGTAGACTACTTGAACGGCGCGACCCCCTCCCAGAAGTACGAGTTCGGGAGCCGGTACGACGAAGCCGCCAAGCAGGTCGTGATCTACATCGCACGCGAAGAGGCCCTGACGTCAGGGTCCATATACGACGAGTTCGCCCTCACGGCATCGACCACGGATTCCGACGCGACCGCAGTCGCCAACACCGAAACTACGGCCCGCAACAACACCGACGTGCTCCCCACCTCTTCGACGATTTCCGGCTCCGAGGCCAAGGTCGAAGTCGACTTCGGGTACGCGCCGGGCTGGACCATCGCTTATTTTCAGGAAGCACCGTCCTTCGCCGGAGGCAACGGCTACCGGGTGTTCGGCAAGGCCAGCGATCTGGATTTTGACCCCACGGAGTGGGTGCTTCCGATGCAGGACGTGCATTTTGGCGGCACACGCCGCGTACACGCCGAAACTGGCGGGGGCGGGGGCGGGGGCATGTACGCAGGGTACGGACTGTCCGGGCCGAACGCCCCGCTCATCGAAATGGAGAACTCGGCCACGGGCATCATATACCACGCAACCAAGGGGCTCGCCTCCGATCTGCTGTGGAGGGCTGAAATCACCGACCCCACAAGCGGCGCGGCCAGCTCCCTCGCGTACTCTTCCAGCTCAAACGTCCAGTTCGCGGCCGGAGCTATCAAATTCTACGTAACATAATACAACCGATAGAAAATACGCACCCGCAGTCTTTTATTGGACCCATGTCTGAAACTATAACAGCAGAAGAACCCACCACCCAAGACGTGGAGGTCGCAGACCTTTCCACGGCGCAACTAGAGGCGTTCCTTTCGGGACAGCCTGCATCTGAAGCCCCCGCAGAGCCAGAGCCAGAGCCAGAGCCCGAAGCTACTGCTGAAGCTGAACCCGAGGCGCAACCCGAGCCCGAGGCCGGGGTGCAGGAGGAAGAGGCCCCGCTTAACAAACAACGTATCCGTCCGCGCCAGGCGCAGGACCAGCAAGTCATCGACTTGTACAAGTCCGACGGATTCGACGGAACCTTTCAAGAAGCCGTAGAGGTCATCTACGGTAAAGACAGTCCAGCGGAAAACGTGAGCGGCGCGAGCCCTCGTGTGGAACCTGACAACAGTCTGGCTGAAAAAATAACCGGACTTCAAGGCGAAGTCACCGAGCTAGAGTCTAAAATAGACGAGGCCGCTGAAGAGATGGAAACTCAGCAGGCCATGAAGCTCTCGCGTGAACTCCAGCGCAAGGAGGCGGAAATATTCCGCCTCCAGATGCAGGAAGAGGAAACGCAACGACGCGCCGAGGAGACCGAGTTTGAAACCTACCGCCAGCGTGCGGTGGAGAGTCAGAACCGGGCCGTGGAAGCGATCCCCGAGCTTGCCGATGCAAATTCCGTGACACGGAAGCACTTCGACTCGTTCGTGGAGCAGAAGCGAAACGATCCTGACTATGCACCTGTGTTCGGGAGCCCCAAATGGCCCGAATTGTTGGCGCGGGAATACGCGGCACAGCACCCACAAGCTCCAGCACCTGCTCCGCAGGGCGAGCCAGTCCGGGTCGTGTCACAAAACCCGTCGACAAACCCTCAGACGAAGGTTCTCACGTCCGCAGACGCACCTCAACAACCCACCAACACCAACAAACTGTCGGCTGACGCCGTCCTGTCCAACCTGGACAAGGTCTCAACCAATTCATTATACGACCTGCTGGGCGGCCGACGCTAATCACCTCTAATATAGGAATCAACGTACAATGGCACTCAACCAAGCCTCCAACCCCCCGTACATCGATCTCCCCAACGCCACCGATTACCACGATGGCCTGTCTGGCGACGTAAAAGCCAAGATTTGGTCAGAGCTGGTGAAGCGTGACGCTCGCGAAAAGAACATCTTCCGCGATTTCAAGGGGAACGAAGGATCGGGAAAACCCATCTCCACCAAGAGCGACCTGAGCGCAGGCGGTGCTGACACAGTCACCTTCACGACCACCACGCCCATTCGCGGCCTCGGTGTCATCGGCGAAAGCCAGCTCAAGGGTAACACCGACAAGCTCCGCTTCGCTGGTTTCAACGTGAACGTCGACCTCATCCGTCACGCAGTCAGCTACACGCAGGTTCTCAAGCTCCTGCGCTTCACCGGGAAGACCCTCGACCAGCTCTCCGCAGAGCTGATGTCCGAGTGGGCCGCCCGCAAGGAGCAGGACGACTGCATGATCAGCCTCCGCAACACCGCACTCGACCAAGGCCAAGACGGTGCTGGAGCGAACGTCTACCAACTTGGTGGAAACAACCTCCTCGGCTCCACTTCGACCGGTTCCAACAGCGACGTGCTGACCACCGACGAGCTGGAAACCACCAAACAGCACCTCATGTCACAGGGAGCAGTTCCAATGCAGGTCGATTCCGACCTCTCCGGAGCTGACATTCCCCAGTACCTGTTCTTCGCACCGGATACGTTCGCACGTCCCCTCCGTGAAGACTCCACCTACCTCGACGCCCTGAAGTACTCCAAGGAGCGCGGTAACGACAATCCCCAGTTCAAGGGGAGCTACCCGACATGGGACAACAACATGATCCACGTCCACAACATCCAAGTGGACACCGCTGACGGACGTCAGGGATCACCGTTGGCCCCCCGTGCGTACCTCGGAAACACCTCCGACTCCTCCACGGGAGACGCCGGTCTGGACATCACCACCTCCTCCGTGACACTGAAGGGTGGTGGCTCTGCCTACTCGGCAGGTAGCCTCGACTACTTCGCCAACTTCACGGGGTACGACTGGAACTTCACCACGGCCGACGTGGGAGCCACTCCCGCATCGCACGTGACGAACCAGGACCACCACGTCACAGTCTATGACCTCAACACTCATGACTACGGCGTATACCAATACACCCGTAGCGGCATCACCGCCAACGAGATCACCGCGTCGCAGGTGACTTCGGGCAACGCCGCCGGTGGTACTCCGGGTTCCGACCTCGGTCAAGGTTCGCTCATCTACCAGTCCGATTCTGCCGGAGTTCCGGTCCAGTTCGGTCTGCACATGGGTGCTAACGCTCTCTACTACGCCACTGGCGCGATTGAGAACGAGCCTATCTTCCACTACGACGACTTCGCAACGGCCGGAAACCAAGCGCACTTGACTGCGACTGGTATCCAGACCGTGCGTGGACTTCGTCCCTACCAAGACAGCATTGGCCGTCTGCCCAACTACATCCTCGTAGTCGGTGCGGCCAAGATCGCTGGCGTGAAACTCTAATTTCCGCCAACTCCTCCTCACTACCTAGGGGGAGCTGGGAGACTCCCAGCTCCCCCTTTTTTAAATCATGTCCGAACTCCTCATCACCATCCTCGACCAGCCAAAGCGTGAGAATATCCTCCGTTTGCGCGGCCGCTCCCGTCAAAACTACGAATTCCGCTGGGCCCGCGTGGGCTCGCGGGGCTTCTACGCCCTCCCCGTGGAGGACCAGCGCACCATCGACGACCTGTTTCGCAAGGACGCAGGACATCGCCGCAACTTGAGCGTCTTTGCCTTGGACAAGGCCCCACAGCCCGAAAAGAAGGTCGAGGTTCCCAACTATGACGCCCATGACAAGGGCATGCTCTATGAGGAGGCCCTACGCCTGGGACTGCCCGTCATGGAGAAGGACTCCGCCCCAGCACTCCGCCGCTTGATAGACACCTACTGGCAAGGCCGAACAGATGGCTAGTTTCAGCGACATCCAGACTCAGCTCGCCGTGATGGTGGGCGCGCAGTCCGCCGAGGAACTCCCGCCCGCCGAGCAGGCGCAGATCAAACAGGTCATCAACCAGATGTACCGCCATTGCTACCTGCCCGTGGACGGTTCACGGCCGCAATGGTCAACACGCGAAGCCAACCTAGTTTTTGCCGCTCCGAAAGGCGTGTCACTGACGCTCACGGCAGGCTCCAACACCTTTACCAGCGACACCTACATAAACCCCGACAACGCAGGAAGTCTGGTCCTCCTGCCCAACAAGCAACGGAGCCGTTTGGACGAAGTTGCCAGTGACGGTCTTTCCGGAACCCTGACTACGACGGCCACCGCCTCCGGCGCGGCCGGTGTCACGGTCTACGGCAACGTGGCCGCCCTGCCGACCGATACGGCGGACGTGGAGAAGCACCCGTCGATGGGCGAGAGAATCCTGACACCGCTGGACGACCGCGAACAGGAACGCGTCCACCACACGCTGACCGAGGATTTCGGGATGCACCAGATCAAGACCGGTGTCATGGAAGTCGCAGAACCCCATCACTACTACGTCGACGAAACGATGGTTGGCGGAGTCGTACGGCCCAGACTCGCAGTCTACCCCCTGCCTGACGTGTCATACACCGTCTCCGTCCGCATAAACATCTCACCGGCCGCGCTAGTGGACGACGCAGACGAACCCCTGCTCCCTCTCGATGTCGTAGACGACATACTCGTGCCCATGGCGCGTGCCAAGTTCGCGGAGATAACCCCGCGCTACAATTCACAGAACATCCAGTTCCTCGTCGCCGACCGCAAGGACGCCGAGAAACGGCTCAAGCATCTGGCCCAGAAGCAGAAGGGCCGCACCCGCCGCATACTACTCAGGACAGGCTACTAAATGCCGCAGGAAACCCAGCAGTACCTACGTGAACTGGGCCGACCGCAGGTAGAGGCCCAGGATAACGGCCTACACAAGATCACCCGCCGCTACGTCGCATCCGGGGCGTCGACGGAAAGCCTGTTTGGAGACTACTGGGGAGGCTCGCCTCCCGGCCCCACGCTCGACATCGACTACACCGACGCGTGCCTCATCCAGCAGACCTTGGAGCCTTCCGAGGACAACACGCACCAGATACTGGTCGCAGTGTATCAGGAGCTGGACCCCGACGGCAACCCTACCGAGGTCGGACGGCCCGACTACAAGCGCGATGCGGACGACCTGCTGGAGGTAACGCGTACGTTTATCGCGAGACGCGTAACGGGTACGCCCTCGTATCTGGCCGAAGGCCGCATCGGCTCCGAAACCTTTGACGACGCGCTACTGGGCAAGGTCGCGGTCGACCAAGGTGTCGTGTTCGACCAGATTCAGGAGACCTATTTCGAGAAGGGCATAATAAGCACCAAGTACTCCGAGAAGCACAACGGTGCTTTGAAAATGTACTCGATCCGCTCCATCGGCCTTGAGTCGTCGGCCGAGGTGATCGAGAAGTCCGGGCTGGCAGTGCTGAATGACTACGCCCTCATCCAGGTCCTTCAGGGCAGTGGGTCTACCGACTACGAGTTTGGCGGTCTTGAAGTCCGGACGTGGGTGTACGCCTACGGGGCCGGGCTCGTGTCACACGCCGTCGATGACAAGGGGCCTGTTGAAATAACCACCGACAAGGTCCTCCTGCCCCACACGGGCACGTACTCGTGGTCCGACTTTTCAGACATACCCGACGACAAGGCTTACGAAGTCACGACCGAGGACAAGGACGGCTACGACCTAGTGACGGTGCGCGGCGTGGTGGGCGCAGGCCAGCTCCACACCCAGACCAACTACCAGTTCAACGAGTATGTCACGCAGACCCGCATTCGGAACATCGGCGACTGGCCAGCCACCCCCGAAGGTTTCACCGAGATTGCGCGGGTTGAGGACAAGAGCGGGAATTTCACCGTCTACGAGAAGACCTTCATCAAGGTGCAGGTCGGCGTGGTCGGCCGGATCGAGGAGGAGCGCGGTCAGGTCACCATAACGACCGAGGTGGTTGTCACGGCCGCAGACGCCGAGGAACCGGACTCCTCCATAGACGACCCGTACCACACCCAGCGAGACATCCGCGAGAACTACGCCCTCTGGACGTTCAAGGGGGCCGTCGGAGAGGGTGAATACGAGCGTGACACCAGAACCCGGATCGGCGACCACATCACCCAGACGACGATACGCAAGATCGACGACTGGCCTGCGCCGCCTGCTGGCTTTGTCGAAATAGGTAGCCGGGAGGACAACAGCGGGACCTTCCCCATCTACGAAAAAACCTTCCTCCGCGTGACACCCGGCGCAATCGGCTTGACCACCGAGGAGCGGGGCGAGGCTGTCATCACGACGGAGGTCATTGTCGCCGACCTCGACGCCGGAGAGCCGGACACTACTATCAACGACCCGTACGAGACGAGCAACGAGGACCGGGACGGCTACAGTGTGTGGACTTTCAAGGGTGTCACGGGAGACGGTGAGATAGCCCGCGACGTAGACACCCGGGCAAACGGCGCAATCGTCGTCACCAGCATAAAGACGATTGGCACGGCCCCGACTTCTAGCGGGGATTTAATCACCGACAAGGAGTACTACGAGGGGAACCTGAAAATCTACCACCGCGTGTATGTCGAGGGGAGCGGGACGATCCGCACCGTCAACGAGTACAAGGAGAATGTCACCGTGGTCACGACCACGGCAGTCTACGGTTCCACGGGCTCCGACCCGTCGGCCGGTGTCACGGACGTGTTTGAGCGCATCGAAGAGGAGGAGGACGGCTACACCGTCGTGACATGGAAGACCGTGACGGGTAGCGGCTCCTACTACACCGAGGAGGAGGAACTGTTCAACGGAGAGGTCACCGTGACAACGACCCGCCACTTCGGAACCGCCACCATCCCGACGGAGGCGTACGAGTCGGGCGTGGACACCAGCGGTGACCTGAAAGTCACTTTCTGGAAGATCGCGTCGGGCAACGGGCTGATCGCGACGAAGACGGAGGGGCGCATGGACGGCTTCACGTACACCACGGAGAGCTACGTTGGAAGCTACGCCTCCACGGCGGACGGGTATCTCCTCTCCAGAGCGGTCGACAAGAAACAGGGGTACACCGTCACGACCGACGTGTACATCGACCTGCCGACGCAGAGCACCCTGGTGCTGGAGCGTTCGGACGTGAAGGGCCTCAAATACAGCACGTACCTCGGCCTTGCAACCGAGCCAACCGGGGCGGGCCACCCCGTCAACAAGAAGGTCAACGAGATACGCACGTACGACGGTACTACGCTCACTACGTACGAGTACACGTACGTCGAGGGGCAGGGAGAGTACTCACGCACCACTTTTACGCAAAACGGCATACACCGCACCCGCATAAAGAGCATAGACGTCCAGCCCTCCATGAGCGGCTGTATCGACTCATGGAACTACACCACCCACAAGGATGCCGACGGCAACGAATCCTACACCGAGTACGATGTGACATTCATCTCCGGTAGCGGCGAACTTTCCAGGAAGGTGACACGCACCGGGACCCTGCTGTACACCTCCATCCGCTACATCGGCAGTATAACCCCGCCGAGCGGCGGCGTCACCGAGAGGTCCCAGGAGACCCTCTATGACAAGGACGGAAACTCTTGTGACACCGTCTATACCGAGACCTACGTCTCCGGAGCCGGGGAGTTCAGCACCGCAGAATACAAGGACGGCGTCAGGTACTACCATGTGACACGCTACGCCGCCACTTGCGGCGAGGGAAGCTGGATGAAGGTCATCAAGATGGACACCGATCCCGTCTTCGATGTCACGGGGACCCAGATCGGCTGTGTTTCAAAGTTTGTTTCCGCCGACGGGACCGGCGACGTGTACAAGGAGACATCACGGGTGAACGAGCACGGTGTCACGATCATCCGAAAGGAGGCTGTTGACTACGAAATCCCGGCGGGCGTGTGCGTCCTGACCAGCTCGTGGGAAACCAAGAACGACATTTACGGAAACGAGGCTTACAAGCGTGTAGTCTTTGACGAGGCCAGCGGCTCGGGAGACCTTGGCCAGTCGAAGGTGAAGAAGGGCAAGCTCACACTCACCACGTACCGCTCGCTCAACGTGCCGCCGTCGTCCTGCTCGGCGGGCAACGCGCTCAGGACCAGCGAGACGGAGGTGAAGGGCACGAGCGGCGGAACCTGCTACACCTTGTACGAGTACACATGTAGTGATACGGAAAGCGGCGCGGTGTTCCGTTCGGATGCGTGCTCGGCGAGCGGCCTCCGCACGGTGACGACCCGCGCCTACAACGACTACGCAGAACCCGTTCCGTGGGCGGCCGCATCCGACATCTGGGTGGATGTGGAAAAGACCCTGGACTACGACGGCAACGGAGAACTCATATACCAGCAACGGCGTGTGTACGCACCGTCCGACTACACTTTCGAGTCCTCGCAAGCCCACGCACGGGCAGGCGAACTATCCATGGACTCCCAGGCGAACCTGACTGTCGTCAAACAGCCGGTCAGCGGCGTGATCAACACCGAGGTCCAGGTTTCCTACCACAACACCGGCTTAAGCGACGAGGAGGTGGAGGAGATCAAGGCGCACCCGGTCCTGACTGAAAACCTCACACTGCCGAGCGGTTCGATAATACGGAACCGGCACGTCTACCACTCGTTCAAGGTCGCGGACGACTCGGAGACCTACGGCACAAAAACGAACGAGAAGATCGACGGCATAATCGTCTCAAAGGCTGAACGGTGGCTGACGGCCCACGATACAAACGTCGGCACGGTCGGGCTTATTTCAATAACGAACCGTAGGATTTTCTCGTGCGGCGGTTCCTCGATCTACGAGAAGGTCCTAGTCTACGACCAAGATGCAACCTCCTGACCCAGACGCGCCCACCCATGTGAGGCCGAGCCAGCTAGGAGGTGTGTTTGACGAGGTCTTTTTGAGCCGCCAGCTAAACGAGAGCTACACGGTCACGGACCCGACGGCGCGTGTCCACCGGGTCGAAAATCTCGCTTTGAAATCGTACTGGGACGCGCGCCGGGACCTCGTCGAGGATTATTTCAACAACCTCAAGGGCAACGCGGATGCGCTCTACACCATACCGGTCAGCGGTGACATACTGTTCGCGCAGGACGGCCGTGAGATATGGGTGTACAGGGTGGAGCGTGACACGCCCGCAGTTCTGGACCAGAAATACGACGGGCCTGAACTGGACGGCGAAGTCATCGCAGTGGGTGACGAGACCTCTTTCAGTTTTGAACTGGAACGCGGCGGTGACACTTTCAAGTTCATCGCCCGTCTGATTGAGTACCGGCCCGGGTTCTGGGCACAGCTCGGCTCCTATAGCTCCGCAACAGGCTACGACATAACGGAGATCGAGCGCAACTCGGCCGGTATATGGAACGGGATGACCGGCGGTGTCACAGGCACGGCGTGGGAGCAGACGTCCCTGGAGAACCTGCCGTCGGGACTGCGGGTGTACGTCACCAAGCAGTTCATGTCCGACGGTTCGGGCTACAACTACGTTTTTGGGGCGCACCACGAAAAGCAGAACGGGACCCGCAAATCGCTGGTGGCGGCCACCGACTCAACCGACGCTGACACGGCGACGTGGTCTATCGAGGACCAAGGTTCCTTGTACGGGGTTGAAATTGAGTTCCTGTCCCGCATGGTGACGGACGGAAGCACGGAAACCTTCTTTAGGCGCACCGCCGTCTTCGACGCCACCGGGCATCT
>TARA_R100000808_G_C2154857_1_pt1 | contig 11517 bp, 3 predicted proteins | sample TARA_R100000808 | Tara Oceans TARA_R100000808 (sample SAMEA2622852) | marine metagenome | biome: marine biome (ENVO:00000447); feature: marine epipelagic mixed layer (ENVO:xxxxxxxxx); material: "saline water (ENVO:00002010), including plankton (ENVO:xxxxxxxx)" | depth 140 m | reverse complement strand
AGTAGCGCTTTAAACACCCTTAAAGGGGCTAGTCCTAGAGATGTTAGAGGCGCAATGGAGCAGTGGCTAGGGACGTTAAACTGATGACGTCAGAGATTGTAAAAGGACTGGTTATGCAGCCCATCTCTTCCCCAAAAAAGGAAGAAGAGCCAGAGGTGCAGCCTCCTTCCAATGTCCTACCTCTCCAACCAAAGCAAGAGCCTCCTCAACCTGTTACCGCACCCTTGGATACTGCTCCTAAACCTGTTCATCCTCTCACCCAACGAGCGCTTCAGAATTGGGACTTAACGGCTGACATGGATGCCAACGAGCTGGCTATAAACAGGATTTTAGCTCGTAAATTAAATATGCCTTTAGGAGTTATTCAAAATGCCCACCCTTCTATGCGGAAGAGGATGCTGGAGAGGCAGGATGTACAGAAAGCGCTTCAGCTTGAAAGCGTAACCCGGAGGAAATTAGCCGAGAACGCTGAGATCGCTGGCATCCTCAGAGGAGACGTGGATAAGACGCTTGCTTCTGAAAACGCTGTTAAGCGAATGGCGAGGGGTTTATCTGGACAGCCGTCTGCTGAAGAGGCTGCGTGGGATGAAGTATTTAGAGAGGATGACCAAACGACAAGCCTTGTGGGGGGAACTATTACGGGGGCAGCCCGTGGCACTCTTAGAGCTAAAGCGGGTCTTCTCGTATCATGGGCAGAGCAGCTTGCAGAAATTGCTGATGCTAAGGGTAAAAGTTTTTCAGAAGTGTATCTGGAGAACGTACTACAAAAGACTGCTGCGCCTTCACGCTCTCCTTACCTTGGATACAAGGAAAAGGGTATTCAGGCGATGTCTTCCCTTATTACTTCTATCCCGTCTGCCATAATTGAAAAAGTTTTTGCCCCGGACACTGATGAGGAACAGGATGTCCTTAGAACTAGGTCTTCGGAGGCATTTACTGCAGCCTTTGAAACTATGCGTAGGGCTGAAGCTATTCCGAGATCAGAACACAGCAAGCGGTTCCTAACAAAAGTTCAGGCGCTTAAAGGAAGCTACTTGTCCCAGACCGCTCAATTTGTAGAGCTTATAGTGTCCGACCCATTAGGGTTCATGGCGACCTCTAATGAGGTTATGGCGGAACAAATTCCTGTTTTAGGTGCGGGTGCGTTGACAAGCAGGTTCTTTGGCGCTGGTGCAGGCATGGCTGTTGCCACTGGAGGCAACTACGCCCAAGAAAGATTTATGCTCACTCCTGACAGGATCAAGTATGTGAAGGAGGCCACTGGAGTGGATATGTCCACGAAAGAGGGTCTTCAAAAATACATGACAGACCCCTCTGTTCGCCAAGCGTTTATTGATTACGGGGTTGGTAGAGGTATTCCCATAGCGGTTGCTCAGCTCGCCAGCCTTGGGTTGATGCGACAAATATGGAAAGGAGGGCTAAGCCGCACCGCTAAGTTTGGTTCTTCGACGGCTGCGAATATGGTCTTGGAGGGAGCGGGTGAAGCTGGAGCAATGACCTTTTCGGGAGGGGATTTTGTTTTTAGTGAGGTTCTCCTAGAGGCTTTCGCAGGAGCGCACCCTGTCATGGTTGGCGCGGAAGCGTACACGTCTATCGCGGGGGACGTTCAGGATAGAGCAGACGCTAAGAAGGCAAAGGAGTGGCTTAAAGGAGCCTCTGAGCTACGCGAATCCATGTCTACTATTGAAGATGAGAAGAGGGACGCTGCCGTCGAGGTCGTCTCCGAGCGTTTTCTAGAGGAGGGGGTTGACGAGGTTGCTATTGATGCCGAGCAACTTCTTCTTTTCGATGACAAGGCCGATGCAGACGTTCTTGATACGCTTGGAGTGGACCGAGCGGAAGTCACCGAGGCTGCTAATGAGGGGTCTTCTGTAGAAGTCAGCGTAGATACTTTTGTCCGTCACATAATAGGGCAGGATGGTTTTGAAGCTCTCTGGGAACACACCAGACCCCTCGGACGGCCTGCTACTGACGTCGAGGCTGTAGAGTATGAGGAGCAGGGTATTGACCAGCAGATGCGGGATATGGAGCAACGTGCCTTAGATCGCATTGGCCCTAACCTCGGTCCTGAGACTGCTGCTAAACTCTCTAAAGATATAGAGGTTATCCGAGAAACTGTTGCACAACAGCTAATTGCGCTGGGCCGCTCTAGTGACGAGGCTGAGCTGGATGCTCAGCTAACTGCCAAAAGATTTGCAACTAGGGCTATCAGGCTAACAGAAGAAACAGGTCAGCCTGTCGATGCGCTGGCATTGTTTGAGGCGGACAACCTCCGAATTGAAGGCGAGCAGGCGCGATTAGAGGAAGGGTTTTTTGACCAGTTAAGCCCAGAGGCAGAAGCCAATCTGCGTGAGCGGCTGGGAATGAAGTTTAAAGATGTAGTTCGTCGCGTCGATAAACTGGTAGATGGCATTAAAGATTTTCAAGCTGGCAAAATTACTCGCGAGGAGTGGAACCGAATTGTTGACACTTACAAGCCTGTTGCTCCTTTTGATGAAGTGGTGGCCCCTGAAACTAATGCCAAAATGTCAGAGGCGCTTGATGTTAATCAAAGAGAAAAGTTAAACGCTAAAGTTGCCACAGGAACGTATGTTGGGCTTAGATTAGACATACCCGCATACCGTGATAGCGGTGTTTGGATCGCAGCTATTCACGAGGCGAAGCGTACAGGAAGCTCCTTTCAAGCGGGGACACCACTGTCCTACCGTTCCACTGCAGCGCTGCGTGCGCCTAAAGGAGGGAAGATTACTTTTGGGGTAGTCGAACCGGGAGCTTTAAAATTCGCAACTCAGCAGGTAAGCAGTAAAGGCATAAAGTTTCCTAAGAACACGTTTGCAACTATTAGAGGGGAGCTTGTTAACCGTTCCGAGGCGGAGAACACACGTCTTGCTGAAGAGGCGTTGAACGACCCTGCAGTGCTACAGGACGACGGTACTTACAAAGGCTGGGTGCAGGTTGGTATGGACCCAGAGCGGCACTCTTACTTTTACGACAGGGCAGACGCTAACCGTCCTATTCTAGAAGCGGAAGAAGTTATTCAGATAGGTCCGCAGGTTCTGGCTAAGAACCCTGTCTACGGAAACCAAGCAACTTTTCTTTTCCAAGAAGCCGCCAGTCTTCAATCGCAGCCTTTGGAAGTCACAGGGACAGGACGAGGGGGAAGGGTTACCAACTGGGATTTTGCTGAGGCTTTGACGGAGAGACACCTTGAGGAGCATGGGCGGTCCTTAGACGTCACTAATGAACAAGATCGCGCCGTAGTTATGGAAGCGCTTCAAGCAGAGTACACTGAGCAAATAGAGCAGCAGGACACTGGGGCAGGCTGGTATGTGGAGGATATAGCGGAAGCTATAGAAGTCACCAAACTTATTATTCCTGAGCTAAGTGAACCTGCCAATCGAGATTTGTTTCTTACTCTAGCGGCTCTACTTTCTCCTCAAGAAAAGCCCCTGCAGAATTGGGAAAAAGCCATAGACGCTATGGAGCAGTTTCTTGAGAACGGGGTTATGCCTGAGAAGAAGTCTAATAACATGGGGTTTGGAGTTAATGCAAAAGCTCTTCCCTTGTTACAGCACCTCATTGATACACAAGGAGGAGTGGAAGCTGCTTTAGAGTGGATACAGACGCCACATACGGGAAAGGAACTGGCAGAAGTAAGAAGGGCGTCAGGGCTGTACAAAGAGGGAGATAAAACTCGTCCCGTAAAAGACTTCCTAGCAAGTGAGGTTGCTCTTGGTGACACTGTTTTAGGGATTTATATGTTTGGCCCTAAAGTGGGCGATTTTATGATGAACTCTACAGGGATTGACCCTGAAGCAGTCACTGTAGACCTTTGGTTGGCTAGAACATATAACCGCCATATTGGACGACTGCTTGACGTCTCTCCCAAAATGAAAGAGGATAGAGCTATTGTCTCTGAACTTAGAGGCAAGGGAGAACGAAAACTTATTAAAGGGCTAGTCACTGAACTAGCAGAAGCAAACGGAATAACTCCAAGTGCCATGCAAGCGGCACTTTGGTATTTTGAGCAGAGGCTGTTTAGAAATCATGGCATCAACTCGGAAAGCACAAACTTCGCAGGCGCAGCCGAAAGCGCAGCAAGGAAAAGGGAAATACCACTTGTCTCCAGAGCAGCAGAAGATGCACAAGGAGTTGGCGCAACTGAAGCAGGCGAGCTACAAGGCTCTCCCCCGTTCCTTGAACAGACAGGAGAAGCCAGAGACAGAGGCGGACGGGATACGGGCGGAGGCGTTACGCCGCTTGCAGGTGCGCCGACTATTCAAGGAGCCACAGGGCCAGACCCAGCCCTCGTAAGGGTAGCGGAAGATTACGCCGCAAAGGCTAATATCCCCCTCTCTAGACAAAGTGAATACGTTGTTGTCGATGAAGAGTTTGCTTCCCGTGTGGCTTCTGCCTATGAGGAAATGGCTCATGCTCCTAATGACCCAGCAGTTAAGGCGGCTTACGCTTCCCTTATAGAACAGACCCTTGCCCAGTACGAGGCTCTCACTGAGGCTGGGTACACCTTTACCTTCTTTGATAGTGAGACAGACCCTTATGAGGGTAACCCTTGGAACGCTATGCGCGATCTCAGAGCGAACAAGACGATGGCTGTATATGGGACTTATGATGGGTACGGCACGGAGGGTATAACAGGGGCCGCTATAGAAGAAAATCCTATGCTTGCGGATACGGGGCTACGTTGGCCTGACCAAGGTGGCGAAGAACGTATGGTTACAGCCAATGACTTGTTTAGGGCTGTACATGATGCTTTTGGACACGGGTTAGAGGGGGCAGGTTTTCGCGCTAGAGGGGAAGAAAATGCATGGCAGGCGCATGTCCGTTTGTTCACAGGAGACGCTGTTGCCGCCATCACCTCGGAAACAAGAGGCCAAAATAGCTGGCTTAATTTCGGCCCTCACGGGGAGAACAATCAGACCGCTAAACTTGAAGACACCGTTTTTGCAGAACAGAAAACAGGTTTGATGCCTTCTTGGACTTGGGAAGAAAATGTTACGGGTGATGTCGCTACTCCTTTTGAGCAAACAGGAGCGCAAGACGCCCCAAGAGGAGGCTTCACCCCCAGCGACCTGACGATACCAGATCAGGACGGCAATCCTGTAAACCTTATCCAGATATTTCAGAAAGCGGACGTCTCTACTTTCTTACATGAAAGTGGACACTTCTGGTTAGAGCAACTCAAAGCGGATGCCGCTGCTGTAGGTGGTCAGTTTCAGCGGGACTTTGACATCGTTAAAAAATGGTGGGGCAGTCGTTCCTTGGAGATTAAGGAAGAGGCAATCCGCCGTGCCAAGAAGAAGAAAGATAGCGCCTCTGTAGCCGCTCTTCAAAAGATGACGGACGCTCAGGTTAAAACGTACATACGACAAGGAGACTTGCGGGGAGAGGGCGCAACTCGTTGGCTGAGCATTGCCATGCATGAGCAGTTTGCCAGAGGAGTGGAGGACTACTTCTATAAAGGAGAAGCGCCTAGTCTCGATTTAGCCTCCTTGTTCACTGCGTTTAAGGTGTGGATGCAAAGTCTCTTTATGCGGATCAGGAGCATGGATAGGGTCACCCTCTCGCCAGAGGTTTCCGCCGTTATGAACCGTATGCTGGCAAGTGATGAAGAGATAGCCATGATGGAAGGCCAGTATGAGATGACTAGCCTTTTTGATAACGCTGCCGAGGGAGGCTTTACGGCGGCACAGTTTACAGCGAACAACAAGTCTCTTGATAGAGCGAAACGAGAAAGTAAGGCAAGGCAACTAGCAAAGCACTTACGGGAAGAGAACAGGATAAACAGGAAATGGTGGCAAGATGAGCTGGAGCGGGTTAAGGAGGAGGCCTCTCTAGAAGTTGCCCGAAGCCGCCCTTACCGTCTTATTTACGGGCTTACCCAGCAGGGGCTGATAGATGGGAGTACGCTGGAGGACGTAGAGAAAGTAGATCGTATAGATAAGAAGATGCTTGCTGCCATCTTGGAAAGAGAGGGCTACGCCTTGTCTGATTTGCCCAAGGGGGCTAGCAATAAAAATATCTACATGGAGGGTGGAGCAGAACCGGGAGTAGTTGCTGCCGCTTATGGCTACAACGATGTCTTTGAGATGATCCTAGAGCTAGTTGAAACTGCCCCCTATGATACTGAAGTAGAGGTACGCTCCGATAATAAGATGAACGACCTTCATGGCTCTCTTGAGACAGAGGGGCTTCCCGAAGCTATTGCTAGTATACACGGGGATCATGTTGCCAGACACATGGCGGCTGAGCTGGAAGCTCTTCGTACTACGGAGCCTGCTTTTAAGCCTGCTTTTATTCGGATGTATGCCAAACGTCGTATCCAAGAAGTCACTCTGTCTAACGCTAAGCCGCATAAGTTTCTAGCGGAAGAGCGCCGTCATGCGAAGGCCGCAAAACGAGCAGTTAAGGCTGGGGATAGAGTTGCTGCTTATCAGCACCAGTTCCAAAGATTGGTTAATCACCGCTTAGCGGAAGAAGCTATCCGCGCTCAAAAGGTGATAACTAGAGAGAGCGCTTACTTGCGTGAACTCAAACGCAAGGGGCGTAAGTTTAGAAGTGTAGAGGCGGCGTATGTTGATAAAATAATGGCTCTGGTTGATGTCGTAGACTTCTCCGCTCCTCTTACGGACAGAAGCCGACTACACGCCGAGCTTCTAGCTATAAACAAGTTTATTTCCGAGAGGGCGGAGAACGACGGCGCTATTCTTGAGATGCCTGCATGGGTAACGGATAAGGATAAGCTAGAGAACGTCAACAACATGACGTATGCCGAGTTTCTGGAACTGTCCCGCACGGTAAGGAGTTTTGAGAAACAAGGAAAACTAGCCAAGAGCCTTATTGTAGGAAAGGAGAATAGAGACCGTGCCGCAACTAAGGCAAAGATGATAGCTGCTCTAGATAGTAGAGACAAATCCAAAGTAAGCGACATATTAAGGAAGAACGCAGGCACTCATCCACCTATGTCGGATGTTCTTGAAGGAAGCCTAGACCCCATTAGATCGCAGGGAGGTGCAGTGCTGGCGCAACTGGATGCTCAGATGCTGAAGATAGAGTTCCTTTTAGAGGCTCTGGATGGCGAGCCTTTGGGGGTATGGCATCAAGCACTCTTTCAGCCTTTTCAGGATGCGGAGAACGCAAAGAACACTCTTATGAAAGAAGTTCTGGATGTGGTCTCTGAGCAGATTTCTTCTCTTCCCCGAAGAGGTCTCAGCAAGGGTATGGGACAGCAAATAGATGTAGGGCAGAACGAAGGAGGGCTGGGCTTCCCCGGCCTTAAACTTCGGAGAGGGCAGCTAATCATGCTCGCACTTAACTCAGGTAACGCCAGTAATCTAGATAAGCTGATAAGAGGTATGGGCGGAGACAAAGAAGCGGGTATTGAAGGGCAAGGCTGGAATATAAATGAGGAACTGATAGACGATGCTCTTCAGCAGCTTACTAAAGAGGAGTGGGATTTAGTAAAAGCAGTGTGGGAGCAGGCAGAAAAATTGTGGCCTATGGTAGAGAGGGTGTACAGGAACGAAAACGGCATGGCTCCAGATAGGGTAGAACCAAGAACAATCGATACTCCTTTCGGTCCTGTAACTGGTGGCTACTTCCCCATGATCTATAATCATCAAGCGCCGTCTGACATGCCCACCGATAAGATAGCCGAGATGTCCGCTTTAGAAATGATGCAGGAGCAGATCGGCAAAGTCTCTGTAAACAGCTCCATGACAAAAGCGAGAACAGGCTTCGCCGCCGCCGTCGATCTAAACCTAGAAAATCTTACGCGAGGGTTGGACGCCTCTATTCATTACATCACGCACTATGAAGCTGTTCGCAACGCCGCAAAGATTTTAGGAGACGGGCAGATTAAGGGGGCGCTGGATGACAAGGTAGGCGTGGCTTATACCAGAATTTTAAAACAGTGGTTGTCTGCCGTATCGGCAAACAATGGGGACCGCCCCCCTATGGGGATGATGGATCACATAATAGGCCGCATAGCCTCCAATACAACGGCTACCATGCTTGGTTTCTCTTACACTACGTTGTTTGCTCAAACGCTGGGATTGACTTCTTCCATAGACCGTTTTGCCGCCGATACTACTTATGGTCCCATTAGTCTTCTGGAGATTAAGAAAGACTTGGTACACGCCATTGGTCTAACCATGATCGGAGCGCACAGGGAAATTATTGTAGGTAATGAGGCTAACGAAACTCCCCCTCTTTCTCCGTTTATGAAATTTCGTAGGGACAGTGTAGACAGGGACATTCAGCAAGCACAAAAGAATTTACAGGGGTCTAAAGACCCTTTTGCTATTACAGCTCGCTTAGGGATGTCTGCAATAGCCAACGCACAATTCTGGTCTGTTGATCTTCCCGTGTGGATAGCAGCGTACAACAGGGCATTAAGAGCAGAGCCGCAAGACACTCAAAAGGCTGTAAACTATGCTGATCGTGTGGTTCGCCTAACTCAGTCTTCTGGTGCTATCAAAGACTTGAGCGCTGTAATGCGGAACAATAAGGGTCTCTGGAAGGCCGTCACTATGTTTATGACGTGGTTCTCTGCTCTCTATGCCATGCTACGCGAAATTGGAGTTGAGGGGGTAAAGAATATTTCTAGTAACCCCGGAAGCGCTACCATGAAAGTAGCCAGTCGGATTTTCGTTCTGCTTGTCTTGCAGTCTATAGGTATGGGGTTGATAAGGGGAGAGCTTCCTGATTGGGAACCTGAAGACGAAGAAGACGATAGCATGTTAAAGTGGTTAGCTAAGGATGTAGGTAAGACCGCTGTTGGCGGTATCCCCATCCTAAGAGATATAGTCAACGGCTTGACCACAGATTACGGATATAGCGGAAGCCCCCTCGCTCAGGTTGCAACGTCTATTATCCAGATAGGAGAGGATGGAATTGAGATGGTGGAAGGGTGGTTTGATGATATGGATTTGGACTTAGAGATGGAAGAGAGCTGGGAGGATACTATGAAGGCGCTGCGCCCGTACATTCTTTTAGGAGGTACGCTAACAGGATTACCCGCTATACAAGCCAACAGGACTTTAAAGGGGCTGGGTGCATTATGGGATGATGAAGATGACTTTGAATGGGGCGACCTAATTCGAGGACGCACTAAGAAACAGCTAGAGTTAAGAGAAGATGCCTACTAGGGGACTAGATTTTATGAAGATTATAATGTATACGACTAGACGGAAGGAAGGAGCGGCCCCATGACTGTGGCTTCGACAGACGCACGCACTGGACCCTACGACGGAAACGGAAGCACTACAACCTTCGCGTATGACTTCCTCGTGCTGGATCAGGCACACCTTGTTGTCACCGTAAAGACGACCTCTACTGGCGTGGAGGTTGTGAAGTCCCTGACCAGTCACTACTCGGTGACCGGGGTAGGCACGGCAAGCGGCGGTAACATTGTCTTTACTTCCGCCAGTACGCACGCTCCCAGTGGGACGACGGTTACGATTACCAGAGCTGTCCCCTTAACACAGACTACGGATTTGCAGAACCGAGGCGGCGTTCAGCCTGAAACTTTAGAGACAGGTTACGACAAGCTCACCCAGATCGACCAAGACCAGCAAGGCGAGCTTGATCGTTCTGTGAAGTTTGCAGTCAGCGCTGATCTCTCCAGCTTTAACACTTCTGTCCCCGCTCCCGTAGCCAGTAAAGTCATTGCAATCAATTCCTCTAACAATGGGTTTGAGTTAGTCAATGAGCCTTCCGCTTCGGCTACTGCAGCAGCGGCCTCTGAAACAGCAGCCGCCGCCAGTGCTGCGTCAGCAGCGGCAGCGGCAAGCGCGGTTGCTTTTCCTTACACGTTCGACAACGGGACAAGCATGGCTAACCCCGGAACCGGGGAGTTCAGGCTGAACAATGGAGCATCAGGCAGCGCAACGGCTGCTGCTCTTTCAAACGCCACAGCAGATAGTGGCAACCCAGACATCTCTGATTACATCATTACAATGGACGACAGCTCGTCCACCCTTAACGGTCACATTGTTATTGTGCAGGAGGGTACTCCGTCAACTTTTGCGATCTATACCGTAGGGGCTGTGACGGACAGCACGTCTTGGCTACAGGTTGGCCTCACGCACGTTGATAGCAACGGAACATTTACTAACGGAACCAAATGCCGCCTTCAGTTTGTCAGGACAGGCGACAAGGGCGAGACAGGGTCTGCCGGGCCGCAAGGGCCGACAGGCGCAACTGGCCCCGTTGGAATTGGTCTGGCACTGGCACTAGGTTAGGAGAGAGAAAATGGCAGATTTATTAAAAAGTGTGGGATACGCAGTAGTTCACTCGGCTATTACCGACAATGCAAACAGGGCATTTATCGGTTCCGCAAGTAAAGCCTACACGATTATCGGCTTACAGATTGCAAATATCCATGCGACAGATGCTGCCACGTTTGAGTGTATGATAGACAGCGCGGCAGGGGTTAGTTCAGACAGCACACTCGTCAAGGACATTAGCATCCCGGTCAACGATACCTTGAGTTTATTACAAGGTGGCAAGCTGGTGCTAAATGCGTCAGATGTACTTCGTATGAAGGCCGATGCCAGTTCAAAACTTATGGCAACGATTAGTTATCTGGAGCAGGACGTATAATATGTCAGGTTTTTTAACGGGAAACATAACAAACGTAAGCGCATCTCAAATCTCTAATGATGCGATAGATAGTCAACACTATGCAGACGGTTCTATTGATACTGCCCACATTGCTAATGCAGCAGTAACATCTGAAAAAACGACAGGCTTGCCATCCGACAAAGACATTCGAGCATTAGCTCTTGAGGTAAGTGATGTAAAAGGCGCGGCGTTAAACTTTCCTAATGGTGGGGCTGACCCGTTTGACAGTGACACTCTAGCTACAAAAACCAACGCAACCTATGATGCTAGTTCCGACTATTATCACAATCCCAGTGGAGGATATGAAAGTACCTTTATTACTAGCGGTATGACATGGACAGGTGAGACAGGCGGTGGAAATGATGTAGCTAACATTAACAATCTTGCCGATAATAACACAGGCACTCAAGCTAGTGTTCCAGTTCCTCTGCCAGCCGGGTCACGCTGGCTAAAACTTGATCTTGGTTCCGGGGTCACAAAGACCGCAACCAAAATGTCTATTCACTGGCAGAACCATAGCGATATTACGAATTATCTACTTGGAATCAAAGTCGAAGGCTCAAATAACGACAGTGATTACACAACTCTAATAGATGAAAGTGGTGGTAGCTCGGCTAACACGACCGCAAACTACACTTGGTCAAATAGTACCGCATATCGCTATTATAAAATCACGGTGAAAAGTAAGAACACGGCATCTGGCGGTGCTGGACTACACATCATTGAACTTGATATGTTTGAATCCTCGGCACCTTCAAATATGACGTTAATAAGCAATGCTTTGACCGCATCGTCTGCACCCTCGACAGGCTACATCACTGTCCAAGCCGATCCCGTCAGTGCCATCACATTAAATACAGACTTGAAGGCTTT
>TARA_R100000808_G_scaffold2619_2_pt1 | contig 11557 bp, 23 predicted proteins | sample TARA_R100000808 | Tara Oceans TARA_R100000808 (sample SAMEA2622852) | marine metagenome | biome: marine biome (ENVO:00000447); feature: marine epipelagic mixed layer (ENVO:xxxxxxxxx); material: "saline water (ENVO:00002010), including plankton (ENVO:xxxxxxxx)" | depth 140 m | reverse complement strand
TTCTTGTATAAAGTTTACGCTTTTAAAATCTAAAAACTTTTTGTCGTTATTAGCGTCAGTAAAAGATAAAGAAAAAGGCGCAAGAAAATCAGTCGGTTGTATTAAATATTCGTCACTGGCCGTCATGTTTCCCGTGCTATTTTTACGAAACAACGTCAACTGCACCGTTTTCAATATACGTTCTTCAGCCGACCGTATAAACACGGGCAGATTAGTCACAAAAGACGTTTCGGTATTCTGCGTATAATCCTGAATTGCTGTTTTAAGTTGATCGTATGTAAACGCCATTATCTATGTCTTCTCGTTTTTTTCGCTATTTTCTTAGGTTGAGCGGAAAACTGTTTGCCAGCTTTAGTATCTTTCCTTTTTTTACGTGTTGTCGCTGCATATTCTTGTGAAGACAACGATTTTATTGCACTCTTTGGCAAATATCTTTCTCCGGTTTTTGCGCTGGGCTTGCCTGATTTTGTGCCCCACTTCTGCTTAGTCCATTTTTTCAAAGACTTTTGCGATTTTTTAAGAGCCATTAATTACGATAACCTCCACCCTTTGCCTTGTATTCTTTCGCTAACATTTGCGCTTTTCTTGCCGACCATTGGCCCGGATTACCACCCTTGCCACCCGCTTTAATTCTGTTAAACAACTGCTTACGCATACCGGGTTTAGTGTAGTTTCCGGCCTCATTAACTTTTGACTTTTTGGCTTCGCCGCCTTTGTTCATACGCAAAGGACAACCTGCCCCTAAATTTACTCGACGTTCCATAATCTTACGGCGTATTCGCCTGTCCTCCCATTCCTGAATGATTAGAACAATAATAATATAAAGTAGGCGCACCAGTAGCCACTTCGATTTCGGTGTAAGCCCCCGAAGTGCCCGGTGTGCCCGCTGTAGTCACGCCGGTGGTATATTCCGACCCGCCGCCCCATGTACCATCGCTTATTGTAGAAAAACGCAAAGGATGCGTGGGAGAGCCGTTAGAAGAGTCGGATTGATCAAACCTGTACGTGGAACCCTCGTTTAAGTTAAGAGTCGCTTGTTGTACGCCGTCTATGTAAAACTTATTACCCGAACCCGGATTAGCCACAGTTACAGTGTATGTAGTAGTTGGCGTAACGCTGACAGACCCTACGCTCGACGTAGATCCCAAACCAGTTAAAGAAACCGTCACATCGTTTAAGTTGGTGTTAACAGTAACGTCGCCTACAAATCCAAAGGCAGTAAGGTTTCTCAAGTTAGGGTCTTCAACCAAAGGAACCCCTACATAGATAGATAAAACCATTGGAGTGGTGGGTCGAGGATTTTTTAAAGCTTGCGGATCACTAATATGTTTGCGCGGATCTAATTGAGGTTGTTTCTTTTCCCATTCATCAGGACCCACTAAAGCTCCTGTCCACTCTAAGCGCATATCATTTAATTTATACACGAAGCCGGAGCGATCAGAGACGCCTAATGCGTATTTACCGGCTGCAAACTTGCTCATTAAATGGGCCTCGCATAAGCAATAGAAGGCTGAATAGTAAAGGAGGCTCTATCTCTGTCTTCTGTTGCCGCTACAATAAACTCTTCTTCATACAAGGTTTTGAGCATGGTCGTTCGATCTGGAGCAAGTTTTAACGATAAATAATAAGCTAATCCCGCTGCCAAACATGGGTAAAACCGAAAAGGTACTTCCATTGTGTTAATAAACGTATCGGCATCCTGTATCCGCGTCAGCCTGTTAAAAATAATTTTATCCGTGTTATTAGCGGGTGTAGGCCAAACTTCAAGCTGCGGTGTTATTAGCCTATTGAGAAAAAATTGATCTACTCGTCCCGTTGTTGTTTTATTCGGAATGGTTAAATAATCATCTCGACTGACGCGAGGAATAGAGTAGTCAGTGTTGTCTCGACGGATTACTGCACTTAAAAAATCAATAGTGCTTCTGACATCTTCAAAGTTGATAGCCGAGGACAATGTGGTAACCGTTCCTGTTGTTCCGCCGGTAATATTTTCTCCATTAGAAAACGTCCCTGTAGGAATAGTTATCGCAAAACTTGTTGCACTCGGAATGCTTGTAATTTGACACGTAGCTCCGCTAGTGCCTCCCGTCAAAGTTTCACCAATAGAAAAGTTGGCTGTAGCAGCCACAGCCATGTTTAAAATGCCGCCCGGATAAACCCGAATGTTAGCCGCTAAATCTATTGTTGTTTCTTTGATGGTCCACTGATTTAAGCCTCTGTTAGCCCACTCTGCTAACAAAAGATTAAGTGAGCGTTTTGCTGTTTTGAGGTCATAGCCGGTACGAACGGTGCGTCCGCACCGCTCAAACGCCTCTTCGATGTAGTCAGCTACATCAAGCTCAAAATCAGTAGAAGACGAAGTTGCCATTAGCCACGAGGCCCTCTAACTCTTTTCATTTTTTTAACTGCACCCCCGCCTCGCATTCGCACAGGAGATTTTCCTTGTGGAACTTTTTGTCCCATTGCCATGCGTTTGTGTTGAGGAGTTAAGTCAGAGGAAGAAGTAGAGGTGGTCCTGCCGCCAACAGGTCCGCCATTGCCTAAATTAACCACCCTCTTGGCTTTAGCTTTTTTCATTTTCCTGTTTCCTTTGTCCATCGTGGAAACAGCGGAATAAGCTCTCTTACCCATCGCTTTTTCTGTCCCTTTGCTTTCATCTCGACGAGACTTTAAGCTCTGGGTTTTTTTACCTTTGTTCCTTGCCCCAAGGGACTCGTCTAAACGTGCGTTGTAACCTTGTTTTTTACGTGCCATCTTTAAGCCTCCGATAATAAGTTTCACGTACTCTTAACATTTCCATCAAACCAAACTGCTGCTCATATTCTTTGTAATAGTCTGTTTTCTTTAACTTTTCTGCGGCTTCATGCAACTTGCTTAATCGTTGTATAAAAACCATTGCGTAGTCGGTATCAATTACGCCTTCAAAAACCTCGTCGGCATAAACCAATTCGTTTGGTTCATCATCTGGATGATAAGACATCAACCAAAGATCTTTGTCGATAAAAATACCTTGAGCAATCCCTTCGTTTAAACCATCCACGTAAGCGTAAAAACGCTCTCGGTCTTTCATATAATCCAAATCAACCAATATAGTCAGATCATACTTATCGTCCCAAGTTGACAATATAGTGGTTAGGTCTTGCCACGAGGGCGATCTTTTAAATCCAATACCTACACGATCCGTCTCCCAAGCGTTTTCGGCATAAGGGCACGGTGGTAAGTTACCAAAATTAGGGTTTATTTGTTCTAAAGATTCTTTAGACCAAGACCTTATTTCTTCCGTAATCGTAACTTCTATGTCTTTTACCATGCTTTACATGACCAGTATCTAGCCGTAAATTTATCTTTTGCCGTGTCACAATTATGTCTAGCTCTAAAGTTTTTGCGCCTTCCGGGCTGACTTTTCTTAATAGTCATATTGGCGTCACCGAATCGAACTAACTTTACTTCAGTTCCTTTTTTCGCCAAAACAACCGACTTTTTAGCCCCTTTGACACTTCTTTTAGGCTTGTTGTATCCCGCAAAAGTTTCGCCTCGGTATTTCAAACGCCCACTGGGTAAACGCTCTACATTCTTGGTCGTAGCCATTAGTTATAAAACACCGTAAAAGCTGCAACATCAGCGGCCAAGAAATTAACAAAAACCCCGTTGGCACACAAAATGCCCTCGTCGGGTATATCTGGATAATCCGCAGTATTTTGAGTACCCGCAGTTTGCAAAGTCATTACAGTGTCGCCATTGTTTCCATTTTTAAATGCCAACGGACCTGCGCTATTGGTATTTACAAAATAAATGCCTCTAATACGCGCCCTTCCTGCGAAAATCGTTTCCGAAACAGTGGTCCCACTACCCACCGTAACATCTCCTGTCAAAGCCGCGCTGACAGCAATCTGCGTGATAGTTTTGAACACTTTAGTAGTGCTCACAGTCGCAGATGAACCCGGACCATTTATTGTCTCAGTGACAGCGTTGCCGTTGGCATCTGTGCCAGTAAACGTAAAAGTTTTCCCTGTTTCCGAAGAACCGGCAGACGTTACTGTCGCGTTTCTTGCGGGAACAAGAGTAGCCACACCTCCGTCCGTAAGAGCGCCGTCTATGGTTAAATTAGCTGCACCACTGGTGCTTTGTGTAGTACAAACACCATCTGGATCGGCAGCGGCAATGTCGGACGACAAGACATGGGTAGAAAAAACATCTGATCCCGCCATAAGTTACTCCTTAATTTCGCCACGCAAAAGCATGGCTTTGTATGCAGCACTGCCCGGATGTGGTAATCCGGCTTTTGCCTTTGGAGCAGCAGCTTTTTTAGCAGGTGCTTTCTTAGCTGCGGCTTTCTTAGCTGGAGCTTTTTTAGTAGCCACGGTAGTGTCCTCCCAAGCTTCATTAATATCGGGAGTAGAGGGGTCATCCCCTCTAAACTTCCCGCTTTCATTTCGAGCACGTTTACGAGTTGTCGTAGCCATGCTATACACTCAAGTTGTAAGCAACACCCCGATCTTGTGCAGTTAGCACGTAATCGATGCCCATGCTTTTAGTTCCAGTACCATCTCCGCTAACCGAAATAATAGCTGGAGTTACATTCGCAGTAGGGACGTGTGTTGTATGTGTTCCCACCAGTTGCTTATCTACATAAAATTGAACTACGTCAGTTCCATTAGTAGCCTTACCTTTGGTTGCAGTAAAGCCTAATGTGACGAAAGTACCGTCAGTCATGTCGTGAGTGCTTGCCAAGACAGTTTCTGTCTCAGTGCCTCCACTTTCGGTAATTAACCGAAGCCTTGCACTGCCATCATCTAATTGAAAACCAATACGGTTAGCCGACAAAAACCCATTTTCGGGGTCAGTTGCGAAGTTTTCACACAATCCCCAGAAAGCGTCCATTTGACCCACACCAGAACCTGATGTGCTGTCTACATAAACTCTCGTTTCAAAGTAAACCATTTCACCTTGAACATTAGGAAGTCTAAATATTTCATTAGCTTGGATTGATCCGCCATCGTCATCTGTGGTGGCAGCAGAAGTAATAACCAGCACACCATTGGCTACGTCAGCCGCAATAGATACGTCTGCGCCAGCGTCTTTTACAACAGTCCAGCCAGTGTCTAATTCCATTACGAAATCGTCCCACTTAGTGCATTGATCAGGCCATACGCCTATGTTTAAATTTTCAAGCCCTTTCTGGGCTGCCGAATAAAGAATCGGGCCTTTAAAATGTGTAGCCATGTAGTGTTCTCCTGTCGTGGCTAGTGTCTATCACGGGATGCGATAGTCAGTGAACAATAGCAGTATAAACCAATAAAAAAAGGGCGACAATAATGCCGCCCTCTTTGTGTAACTCAAAAGTTACTATGCGCCCGGTGTGCCAAAGACACAACGCCAATCAGAGACGCCAAAAGCGTATCTCTCACGAGCCTTGAAACGCATATTGCCTGTATCAAAATCTCCTTCCATCGCTGTTTTAAGCGGAGTACGGTTGAAGAGTTTGAAGCCGTTAGGGCAGTCAGTTTTGACAAAATACGCATCGGCATCAGTGAAGAAGTGGTTTACCACCGCGCCTTCTGGGAGCATTCCCATTGATTTCATTGCGTTTATGTCGTTATCTGCTGAACCCGGACGTAGGTTTGAGTTAATGATCCTTTCAGCTATAAACTGAAGTTCTTTAGGAATCAATAACTTAGTTCCACGAACAGCTATTTTCAATCCTCTTTCATCAGTAAATCCAGCAATCTGAATAAGAATGTCTTCTAATGAAGTCTCATTCAAATCAGCAGGAGTTGCTAACAAGTTAGACTGATCACCTGACAAACTAGGGTGAGCCGCTGAACACAATGCTGCTCCATCACCTATTGGTGATGCAGTAGAAAAAGCGTTATTCAGTACAGTTGCACCTTTAATTTGCTTGGTTTGAGCCATAGAACGAGCCAATGCACGAGTGTATCGGGCCGCTAGACGATCATAAAGATTGTCTTCTACAGCTTCTTCTGTAATGGAGAAAGCAAGCGCAATAGTTTCCATTGTGTAACGAGCAGTATAAGTTTCCTGCGCGTCATCAAAGTTAATTGCACTACCTTCAGATTTAACCGGAGCAGTTCCGAAACCGGACAGCATAACTTCTTCTTCGAAAGCTCTATCAGAACCTTCAGATTCAAAGATCTCTGCTGCTTCGTTTTCGTACCGATCATACTCCAACCCAAATAAAGCATTTAGGCCGGGTTCTAGTTCTTTCGCTAATTGAGCGCGAGAAATAGTCATTTAGGGCCTCCTTAAATGCCTGTTGAGTCAGCAGTCGTCTGGGAATCAAACGAACGAGTTGCTGCGTTAAAGTGAGCGTTCAACCGCACTTTGAGCGGGATACCCGCCGCAGTGAAGTCATCATTTGCGTCATCATCTACGATGCCCACAATACGCAAAGGTAATGTAGCTGTCGTATTGATGTTTGCCACACTGGCTTGAGAGTTTGACTTACCTGTATCGGTAGAACCGGTACGGGCAGAAGTGCCCAAGTCTGTGTTTGCAAAGACGGCTGCTTGAGCAGTCGCTTTATCTGTCAAAGATGCATCAGAAGCACATTGGAATATCTGATTGGGGTTATCAGCAACATAAGCCATGACAGGATGATTCGTGTCAACGCTTACGCTGTTGGAACCGGGCCAATAGTTAAGCCAAACTGGTTTCTTTTGCACGGAATCGTGATACATAACTCCAGTAAGCACGCCTAATGCTTGAGTTGTACCACCTGCGGTATCACCCGCTTGGTCAATAAATCCACTGGCTAGAGGAACGACAATACCGCCGTTAAAGATAGCATTGGTGTTATTCGTTGCTATCTCATATTCCGTGATACCCGTTGAATTGGGACCACTACCCACCATACCAATAGGACGTAGACCATAGGCTGTTTCTTGGTTAGCCATAGAACTAATCTCCTAAAAGGTCACTCTTTCAGAGGACCACCAAAGTTTACACGAGATTGACGGTCAGGTTTGCTGATCGTCATTGTATTGTGAGCGTTCTCTCGCTGTAACTCTTGGTCTACCGCATCTTGCAGGTCTTTAGCGCGACCTTGATAATAATCGTTTCTTTCTTTGACGGTTTCCAAAGGTATACGAGCTAACATAAGCCCACCGACCCCGATGACACCTTCATATTTACCTGAATCAATAACCGGCGCTTCAAAGTCAGGATATTCTTCAGCACGTACCAATTCATATCCTTCTCGTAATCTTGCCGATACATTTTTTGTATCCACAAACCCACGAGCTTCTGAACGTATCCACCGGTGTTTATACCCTTCGGGCGCAGGTGGTGCATCTAAACTAGAGGAGGGTGCCCACGGCTTACGCCGTTCGGTCTTTTCTCTAGTGCTTGTAGCGCGAGGAGTTCTGGTGCCCTCAAACCCTTTTTTGTTCGTTGACATCATATTCTCCTAATTTTTCACATGCTTCGCGTATTCTTCTAGCGGCACCCCAAGTTTTTTCGCAATAGCTACTTGGCTTTGGGTGAGTTTTACTTGCTTGTTGCGTCCTCTACTTCTACTGCGGGAATTTCCGGCTACATTTTGGACGGGTTTTCTGCCGGAACCGTTATCAAACTCTGCTGGGAATTTACCCCTTATGCGAGAATCTAGCTCATCATAATAGTCATCGCTTTTCGGGTCAAATCCTTCGTTCTCTACCATTGCTTTATGTATGCCAAAAGCGGCAAAAGTCATGGCCTCATCTTTTCCAAACCATTCGTTTTTTGCAGCCCACTCCTCTGCTTTTGGATCAGGAGCCTGTTGGACAGGTTGTTCGAAAGCTTGTGGCTGCGGTGCTTGAGCTTGTTGCGCTTGTGGCTGCGGTGCGTGAGCCTGTGTTTGATCAGGAGCCTGTTGCTCTCGATTCCTTTGTACATTTTTATAGCGATCAGCAGAAACGGCTAATTCCGCTAACTTACGCTGACCTTTTATCACAGCATCCGTGTCGCCTCTATCCATTGCATCTTTTATTTGCTGCTCTGTTTGAGTTTGCTCAATATTTAAACGGTTACCATATTCCGTCATATAACCTTGATCAACCGTTTGCAGCCGACTCTTCATGCTTGCCGCTTCGGCTTGCACACTTTTTGCGTAGTTTATAGCCTCCTGCTCTCTACGTTCGGCTTCGCGCATTTTCTTGGTGAGTCTATCTATACGTTTTTTTACGTTCTTAGACACCTCATCATGCTCGTCTTCATCGTTTTCTTGAGCAACTTTGACTTCTTCTTCTTTTTTGACAGGCTCCTCTACCGCAACCTCTTCATTTTCTTTTTTTTCTTCCGAGGGCAGATTCACCGTAGTTTCTTCATATTCCTCAAAATTTAGGTCTACCTGACCGTCGTCTACCTCATGCGTATTGCTTTTTTCGTTTGCCATTGAATTGTCCTTAGAAGCTCAAAATGTCGTCTGGGTTTTGAATTGTTGCTATGACCTCATCGTCGTTTAGAACACGGACCTCGCCGCCCTCTATCTTGAAACGAGATCCAGCATAGCGCGGAAACACTATCCAATCCTTTTCTTTGCACCAAGCACCTGACGGAAACTTCTCTTTGTCGGCATAAGCCAAAGGACCCACCTTTAATACATAACCTACAACAGTTTGTATTTGGTCCTCGTCAATTGTTTGTTTGCTCAATGCAATACCGCCGCTAGTCATGCCTTTGCCCCGATAAGGCAAAATTAACAATCGCCATCCCGTGGGGTTTGGCATACGTTCTAGTAGGGTACCTTGTAACTTTGAAGGGTCTAAGACTCTTTCGTCAGGATCAACGTAAGAGCTTTCAATGGTTTGCGTGCTGGCGGATACGCCATCGGGTGTAACTATTGCGGCTTCACTCATCTATCTGCTCCTGTTTTTGTATAAGGCTCGTGAGTTCCTGTTCTACATAAAATAAAGCGTCCATTTCTCCCATCAACTTCTGATACTGCTCCATGCTTTGAACGCCGTTGTTTTCTAATATTTCTCTTACGCTTTGCTTCCTGTTTCTAATGACTTTTTGTATAGCGTCGATTAATCTAAAAACATCCATTCTTATATTTCCTTATTAAATCGGACACTATCTTATACTATTCTTTTACGATTCTCCAGATGTGCTTGTTTGATTGCGTGTTTACTTTGACCAAAATATTCTACAGCGTGATAATGCTTAATTAACTCAGCGCATAGCCATTTGTCGTATCGTTTAAAATCCCCAAGGTATCTGCCGTATTTGCCTTTTTCATGTGTTCTCAACAACACCTGAGAACCTATTGGTAAAAACTCTTGGACAAATTCTTTGGCGAGAAGTCCGTATTTTTTTTCTTCCAAATCTCTAGTGCGAGACTCCGGACAATCCACTCCGAACAGCCTAATACGCTGATTAACAACAGAAATATTCCAGCCGAGATCCACATCCACATCGATTGTATCTCCGTCGATTATTTTAAGGATAGTAGCGTTAAAGACATAAGGATCAGACATAAGTATTAGTCTTGATCATATCTGTAACTTCTAAACTTCTACCCTTAACTTGTTTAGCCCAACGCGAATCAAGAAACTCAGCGGCCGCCGCGTCGTAGTTTCCACTTTCCATATGGCCGATGGCTTTTACAAACTTCGCAAAACGAGTTCGGCCGAGATTAAAATGCATGTTGATAATACCATCACGACGCGCACCTTCTTCTAGTTCTTGAAACCAGCGATACTCTTCGCTTAACTCCTGAATAGTACGAGCAATGTCGTTAGAAAGCATAAAATCAATTTCGTCGTGAGTAATACCTACGCCTTGGTTCGGTCCTTCTGGGTGTATATTACGGCCCACACCAATGTGCCACGTACCCATAGGATCTTGATAAGCACGAGTTTTAACGCCTTCATGGCGTTTTAGTGTTTCGATTAATTTATCCATCTTATTTTCGGACACTGCTACTGGACCCGTAGAAGCTAGAGGCGGCGGATGATACAAGACCTCCGAGGTAGCCAATAACCAAGTTAGTAGTAGCAGCATCAACATCTGCTCCCATCAAAGTTACAAAAAAGCAATATATTAAGAACCCTATTAAAGAAATCAAGGCAAAAGCTTTACTTGTCCTGTCTTTACTAAAATGCCGTCGAGCGTCTTTGGCGTCTTGCGCTTCTGTTTGAAAAGCTTCCAGATCAATTTCCATTTCTCGGATTTTATCCTCGAACTCCCGATCCGCTTCCTTAACCTCGGCTACCCGATCTGGGTTCTTTTCCAGAAACTTTTCTATCTTCGCTGGGTTCTTTTCGTCAATGCCTAGTTTGTCAGCCAGTATCTTGACCGCCATGCCCGCCACCGGATTGCTAGAGGCAATCGTCTTGGTGATTGTCGGTGCAAGCGTTTTAAGTAATCCACTAAGTTTCATTGAGCAATACCCACAGTTTGATTAGGGCTTCGAGGTTTTTCACTACTTTCCCTCGGCGTCTTCCTCCACGATTTCGTCAATCGTATCGCACACATCAGGAATCCGTATTCCGGTAGTAACTTCAGTAGTTACACGGCCTACAGCACGTATGCCCTTGTAGACACCAGAGCAATACAATTCTTTGTTAGCGATCATGTCTTCAGAAACGGAGCAACTGCTCAATAGAAATAGGGTAATTAGACAGAAATGTTTCACGTGGAACGTCTCCTTTTGCGTCGGCTCTTACCGGCGGTGTTTAGCGCGATGGCTACCGCTTGTTTCTGCGGATAACCTTCGCGTTTTAGTTGCTTAACATTGCTTTTAACTGTTTTTTGACTCTTACCTTTTTTTAAGGGCATGATTCACCTACATTAACAAAAATTGGAGTTTGATCCCCGACCCAAGCGCCTATTACATTAAAATCAAAATACTCCAAGGCTTCTTCATAAGACATTCCCTGAGACTGCAAGATTTCAATACATTTTTGTCTGTCGTAAACCGCAAGAGTAGGTTGACCACAACGCTCCCCAGTGCCTATAAGAGCGTCTTCAAATCCATCTGCGAGTAAAAGTTCTTTTTCCATTAACTAATAGTAAACTTTCCGCCGCGCAACATGGCTCCCATACCCCGACACGTGCCCGTAGTAACCGTGCCTTTGCCTAAATTCTTAGGTGTAGGAATTTCTTTAAAATCACTAAAAGGTGCTTTGCCTTGATCTTGAATTACTTCAAATTTAGTGGCTGCGGGTGTTTTAGGTGGCGGAGCACCGTTAATTTTTACTGTTCTACTCATGGAGTTTCTCCTAGTTTTTCACGTAACCTCATGTTTTCACGCATATTTGATGCATTTATGCGCTGTTCAGTTTGTTTTTCCTGCGATTCTAGCCGATCGTCAAACTGACGGCTTCTTTCTTGCATTTTTTGCTCTTCTAAGCCCAGTTTTGCCTGATCATTAGCAATATCTGCCTGTGTCTTCTGGCCTTTGATGTCAATTTCTTGCTGTTTAAGCGCAATTAATGGATCAGGACCTTCTTCTGCTCCTCCACCCATGATTTGTTGACTTAATTCACGTACCGCCGTCAATTCTTGAGCTATAATCTGCGCTACGAGTGCTTCAATCTGTAACATCTGGTCCTCG
>TARA_R100000808_G_scaffold8283_1_pt1 | contig 11560 bp, 10 predicted proteins | sample TARA_R100000808 | Tara Oceans TARA_R100000808 (sample SAMEA2622852) | marine metagenome | biome: marine biome (ENVO:00000447); feature: marine epipelagic mixed layer (ENVO:xxxxxxxxx); material: "saline water (ENVO:00002010), including plankton (ENVO:xxxxxxxx)" | depth 140 m | reverse complement strand
AACTTCTCAGGTCTGTCTTCTGGTTCAGTATCAACTAACCAGATCACTTACACAGCGCCACGAGAGGCGGCGATCATAGGAAGCGTGAGTCTATACCTAAGTGATTTCGGCGAATTAGCTGTGACGGTCGATAGGAATTGCCCGAACTCAGAAATGTATCTCATTGATACAGATTATGTATGTATCGGTCACTTGCCAGGTCGTATGTTCAGCGTGTCTGATGTTGCCCCTGTTGGTGACGCAACACGTTTTGCAATCGTGTCTGAGTACACGTTGATCGTGAAAGCGCCTAAGAGCCACGCTGCCGTAATTGGTCTAAACGGTTCATAAGGCAACACTTACAAATTAACTTACAGAGGGCAGCTTCGGCTGCCCTTTTTACATTGAGGTAACTATGAAGAAGCTACTTACTGCTGATCCACGTACAGGCAAGAAAACTTACTTTCACGGCGAAGCTGATGGCAACTATGTCAAAACAGAACAGCCAGTAAGCAACATACTAGACGCTGCCAAAGAAGAGGCAAATGAATGGCGTTATGGTGATCTGATGGGTAACACCCAGAAGCACAAACAGAAGGTCGCTGATATACCAGCAGTGATTTATTATGAGTTACTCAGCAAGTTTGGACAGCCAAGGGATAACCCAAAGGCATGGCTAAAATGGCTTGAGGAAAACAAAGGTTTCAAAGCAACAGGTGGTAAATTGATCTAATGGCAATTTCGACTTACGCTGAGTTACAAACATCTATCGCTAACTTTTTGGCGCGGGATGATTTAACCTCAGTTATACCCGACTTTATACAACTGGCAGAAGCGCGAATGTCGCGTGAGCTAGAAACTCGTTCACAGGAAAAACGTGCGATTGCACCAACGGTTGCTGGCGATGAGTTTATTAGTTTGCCGACAGACTTACGTAAAATCCGTTTGGTCAAGCTAAACACTGATCCTGTTGACGTTTTGGACTATGCTGCTCCTCAAGATTATTATGAGACATACCCTTCCTCTGGTGGTGGTCGTCCAAGAATTTACACGGTGATTGGCACAGAGATAGCTTTGCGTCCAATTCCAGACAGTGTGTTGAATGTTGAGATAATTTACTCAGAAGACGTTTCTGCTTTATCTGCAAGCAATACAACAAACACTGTTTTAAGCCGACACCCCGATACTTATCTTTTTGGCTCTTTATCTGCTGCACATATGTTTTTGATGGATGAACAAAGAGCTACTCAATACGATGCCATTTTTACTAGAGCTATGGAAGAGGTCAAAAAGGATAACGAAAAGGCTTTCTTTGGAAGTCCTTTAACAATGAAAACTGAATATTTAGGAGCTTAATTATGAGCGCAATGAGTGACTACTTAGAAAACGAAATCCTAGATCACATTCTAGGTACTGGTGCATATACAATGCCAAGCAACGTATACGTTGGATTAGCAACTGGTTCATTTGGCGAGGATGCGTCTGGAAGTGAGCTTTCGGGCAACAACTACTCTCGTGTATCTGCAAGTTTTGGTGCGGCTTCAGGCGGTACCACATCTAACTCTGGTGCAATAGAGTTTGCGGCGGCAACTGGATCATGGGGATCGGTAAGCCATTTTGGTTTGTTCGATGCTTCATCATCTGGAAACTTGCTTATCCACGGTGCATTTAGTGCAGCCAAAACGATAGCTTCTGGCGATATACTACGCATTGCGGCTGGAGATTTAGACGTAACAGCGGCATAACCTCATGCCTGATATTATTGGCGCAAGTCTTGAAGACCTCGATAATTGGGGGTCTATGGATGCGCTGGACTCGCTTGGTACTCTTGAAGAGCTAGACAATCTAAATTTATTTGAAGCAAGTGCTAGTGTAACAGGTGCGGCTTCGGTTTCTGCTGTTGTCAGATTTACCGTATCTATGGCGGCAAGCGTAAGTATTGCTGTTACGGAAAGCACGAGCGCAACTAGAGTACAATCTGCTGCTGCAAATGAGAGTTTAGCAGTTACCGCTACGGCAAGCGCTGAAATTGTTAAGAGCGCTTCCAGTGCCGTTGATTTAGCAGTTACTGAGTCAACCAGTGCCACACTCATTGCAAGCGCTGCGGCAACGCCAAGTTTAGCTGTAACGGCTACAGCAAGTGCGGCTCGTATGCAAAATGCGGCTGCTAGTGTTACTGGTGCTGCTTCTGTTGCTGCATCATGTGTAATTGTTGTTAATGCTGCTGCAAGTGTATCGGTTGCTGTCACGGTAACTGGCGCGGCTGCGATCATACAAAACGCAAGTGCAAGCGAGAGTGTAGCTGTCACGGTTACGGCAACGCCAACGGTTGTATTTAGTATTGCTTCTGCTGTTGATGTCGCGGTCACAGCATCAGGTGATGCAGTTTACACAGCGGCAATGGCTGGCACGCCAAGCATAGCAATAACAGGTACAGCGACAGGCAAAGTGCCAGGCGAAGACTGGATTGACACTACGCCAGAAAACGAAGTTTGGACGGATACAACACCGTCAGCAATCATACCATTTGTGGAGCAAACACCAGCGTCCGCAACAGGAGTTTGGAAATCACAATGATACCTTTTGGCGAATGGCTACCAGATCAATCTGATCTGCAAAACCCCGGTTCTACTGTTGCTAAGAATGTATTACCAGCGGCGCGTGGCTATAGACCTTTTGCAAGCCTAACAGAAGTATCTGCTGCGGCTACGGAAAGATTACGTGGCATTTACGCGACTAAGTTTGACGACGGTAGTGTTATTACTTTCGCTGGCGATGACGATGATTTATACAAGCTAAATACAAGCACATTTGCGCTGGACAGTATTAACTCTGGCTATGCCATGACAGGAGATATGTACTGGAAGTTTGTCAGGTTTGGCGATGAAGTTATTGCTGGTGGTTCTGATAGTGACACTTTGCAAGGTTTTACGGTTGGCACAGACTCAGCGTTTGCAGCGGTAAGCGGTGCGCCAGCGGCAAGACAATTAGCTGTTGTACGTGATTTTGTGGTCACAGGAAACGTATCCTATAGCGGTGGAACTCATCGCTCTCGTGTACGTTGGTCTGCTATTAACGATGCTACAAGCTGGACGATTGGCACAAACCAAGCTGACTTTCAGGACATACCCGATGCTGGACAAATCACTGGCTTGGTTGGCGGTGAGTACGGCGTTGTATTATTAGAAAAAGCGATTGCTCGGATGCAATACGTTGGTTCTCCTTTGATATTCACTTTTGAGAAAGTGGAGACAGGTCACGGATGTAACTACCCCAACAGCGTTGCATCATTAGGTGCGTCACAGGTATTTTACCTTGCTGACGATGGTTTCTTTATGTTCAACGGACAGAAAAGCATACCTATCGGCGCTGAAAAGGTAGACCAGTTTTTCTTTGACGACTTAGACTTTGATAACTCTGACAGAATAACTTGTACGATAGACCCAGAAAACCAGTGTGTTATGTGGGGTTATCCTTCAGTTAATGGTTTTGGTAATCCAGATCGTATTATTGTTTACAACTACGCTGTACAAAAATGGTCAATCGTAGAACTAGATCACGAGTTGTTATCGTCTTCGCTCACACCAAGTTTTTCGCTTGAAGCGTTGGATAACATAAGTAGCACGCTAGAAGGTTTAACAACCTCGCTGGATAGTAGGTTTTACTCTGGTGGATTTTTTCAACTTTCTGCTGGCAAGGACAAAAAGATACACACGATTACTGGTTCGCCTTTATCTGCTGTTTTGGAAACAACTGAGTTTGAACCAGCAAATATGCGGCAATCACTCATTCGCAGTGTAACGCCTTACGTCACAAGCAAAAGCACAACAGCGCCAACTGTAACATCACAGCTTGCGTCACGTTCACGGCAAATCGACGGTTTTACTTATGGTAGTGCAGTTACGCTTACGAATGATAACACTTGCCCGATTAGGGGAAGTGGTCGGTATCACCGTGTTCGCGTGAATGTTACTGGCGATTGGCGATATGCGTTAGGAGTAGACATAGATGCAAGCGCTATGGGCAAAAGATGACAGACTTTAACTATGTTAAACTGCCAGCTTCGGGCGCTGACCCACGGCAAACGGCGCAAGTTGTTAACTTATTGGTGGACGGCAAGTTTAACGCTGTTGGCAGTGTAACGCTTACGGCAAGCGCTGCATCTACGGCGGTTACAGATTTTCGCGTTGGACAAGATACCGTTATATTATTTACGCCGACTACGGCAAATGCTGCTGCTGAACAAGGCAACGGCACGATGTTCTTATCTGCAAGAGCAAAGCAGAGTTTTACGATAACTCACGCTAACAACTCACAGTCAGACAGGACTTTTCTTTACATTGTTATCGGATGAAATTCACAGCTATTCACCCACAGCTTTTACCTCACGTTTGGACGCACATTGCTCCATTGCTAGATAAGGCTATTTCTCTCACTCCAAAATTAATTGATTTGGATACAGTTTATGAAGGTGCTTTAGCTGATGTGTATGTCGTTTGGGCTGCGATTGATGAGGAAACAAATGAATTTGTCGGTGCTGTAACAACAAGAATAGTAAAGTACCCCAAGTCTGACGCACTAGCGATGGATTTCTTGGGTGGTACTCGAATGAAAGAGTGGCTTCACTTGGCGCAAGAAGCTGTTGAAGAACACGCAAATAGAAACAACTGCAAGTATTTGGAAGCTTACGGAAGAAAAGCTTGGTCTAGGTATTTAGAGCCGTTTGGTTGGGATCAAGCTTACACAACATATAAAAAGGAATTATAATATGGGCGTTTTTGGTGGAAAAGGTGGTGGTGGCGGTAGTCAAACCGTTACGAATGTTCAGGCACTTCCCCCTGAGTTAGCTGCACCACTTACGGCGGCTTATGCAAACTTCAATCCATTTCAACAGGCTTTTAATCAGGTTGGTGCATTTGATCCACGAGCAGCATTAGCTGGAACGGCTGGATTATCTGCTGGTGAAGACTTTGCAATCCAAGCGGCTAACAGTGCGTTGAGAACAAGACCAGCTTTCTTAGGTACTGCACAGCAAAACCTTGGTAGCTTGATGGACACCAGCGGAACAAATGAATTTTTGCAAAGGCAGATTGATGATGCAATCGGCGATACTGTTGACAGGGTAAGCTCTCAATATGCTCTTGGTGGACGGCTAGGTTCTGACACCTTTGCTGAAGCTCTGGGTGAGGGAATAACTAGCGCTGCTGCACCAGCACTTGCTCAAAACTTGCTAAATAATCAGCGCACCCAACTTGCAGCTATTAGCGCTGCACCTAGCTTACTTGGTGCAGATCAGGCGCTTATTTCACAAGCAGCACAGCTTGGCGCTCTTGAGCGTGGGATTGATCAGGCAAGAAAAGACGCGATTGCGGCACAAGCCAATCAGCAAAACATACTCGATCAAAACGAACTTAACGCATATCTCAGCGCTGCTGGGTTGGGCAGTGGTTTGTTTGGAACAACTACAACGCAATCTGGTGGTGGGCCAAGTGCAATTAACCAAGGATTAGGCGGTGCCTTAGCTGGCGCTGGTTTGGCTAATACAATCGGTTCTGCTGCCTTTAGCCCAGCGATGGGCGCTGGCATAGGCGGCGGTTTAGGCTTGCTGGGCTTTCTATCTGACCGACGCTTGAAGAAAGACATTAAGCAGATCGGCACACACGCGAATGGCTTGGCAATGTATAGCTGGCAATGGAATGACGAAGCGCAAAGTCGTGGGTTTGATATTTACCCAACAGAAGGATTTATGGCGCAAGAGGCTAGAGAAGTTTATCCGCAACACGTTCATGTTCATCCATCTGGTTACTTGATGCTTGATTATGCGTCACTCAGCAACGAAACAATGGGGGCTGCGTAATGGGCATATTTGATAGCTTCAATCAAAGGGTAACAGGGTTAGGCTTGCCGGGTGGTCTAGGCTTGCTGCAAGCTGGCACTGACATGCTAGGTGGCAAACAAATTGGTGATGCTGTTCGTGGTGGCTTACAGACGTTTCAGGATGTTACTCAGCTAGACGAAGAACGTAAGCGTAAAGCGCTAGTGCAAGATTTGGTTTCCAAAGGTGGCTTTACACCGCAAGAGCAAGCGCTGATTTTAGCTAGTCAAAACCCTGCTGCTGTTGCTGCACAGATACGAGCGCAAAAGGCGGCGGCTGCGTTAGCTGCTTCTAAACCATTGACAAACCTTGGACAACTAAGAAGCGACTTAGAAAGAGGACTTATTTCCCCAGAGAATTATGACAAAGCCGTAGCTAAGTTAACCTTTACCACACCAGTAAAGCCTACTGCACTTCAAGAGAAATCTGACCTTCTGACAAAAGCTGGAATACTACCGGGATCTGATGATTATAATCAAGCTTTGTTTGGCATACCAAAGGACAAAGAAACAACTCTTGAGGAAAGAGATAGGCTTCTAAGGGCTGCTGGAATTACACCGGATAGTCCTGAGTATTTACAATCTATGTTTAACATTACCCCAGACAAAGTATCCGCTTTTGCTGAAAAAGAGGCGGCTGTTCGTGCGGCTGGGTTTGAAGTGGGTTCTAAAGAGTACAATCAAGCTTTATTTAATATTAAAGATGATAAACCAAGTGTTTTCCAAGAAAAAATTACACAGCTTACAAATGATAAAGTAGAAGTTGGTTCGGCAGCTTGGAACCAAGCACTTTATGGTATTACGCCAAAAGCACCAATTTTTAGAGAGTTTGACGGTGATCTTTATAAAGTAAATGCTGAAGGTGGGCTTGATCTTGTTCAAAAGGGAACAAAAGACAGCAAATTTGTTACAGTTAATGGTAAGGTATTCCGTCAAGATGGTGAAAATCTTGTTGAAGTATTAGACGAGTCAAAACCAAAATCTGCAAACTTAATTAACTTACTTGCAACAAGAGATTTTACCTTAGACGGTCAGTTAATTAAGCAAGGACAAGTTTTTGCATTAGATAAAAATAGTCAAACAAACTTAATTAATCAGGCGACAAACCTTCAAACAGGTGGCGCAATCATAGCGCCAAGCGCAATTGAAAACATCACACGTTCACAAAATAATATTTTAGAAAACGTAGAAAAAATAATCAGTGAAACAGAAAGTAAGGTATCTGGTAAAGAATTTACCATTGGTACTGCTGCTGGTGGCGATATTAAGGGCGGTTTAGTTGATTTAGGTAATGCTTTTCTTGGTTTTACTTTTGGTGTTCCTTTAAGCGAAGAAAGATCAAGGCAAGCTGCATTTATTGCTAATGCAAATAATCAAATAAAAATTCCAATGGTTAGAGCGCTTGCTCCAAGAGGTGCAAAATATGCTAGGGATGAAATTGATAAAATTATTCCACAATCAACAGATAGTAACCCGAAATTTGTTTCTAAGCTAAGACAAATATTGCCTGACGTTGAGATAACAATAAGAGAAGTTGCAAAAGAAATAGATGCTGAAGAGTCTGAAAAAGGATTGGGTACTGCGCTCGGTTTAAGAGGCCAATTAGAAAATTTGATTTCGTACAAAGTTAGTGCGGAAAAAGCTCTTCAAAACTACGACGCAAGTAATATCAAAACCGAAACCCAGAAAAAAGCTGACGAAATATTAGGGATAGGAAACTAATGGCTACCGCTGAAGAATATGCTAATTGGTTAGTTAATAACCAAGATAAAGCTGGAACTGAAGACTTTGAAACTGTCAGAAGAGCATACCTTGAAGTTAGACCGTCATCTGGCGTCAAAAAAGCAGGGGCGACACTCAAAGGATTCAACGTCGGCTTGGCTGACATTATTGGCGCTCCTGTTGATCTTTTAAACCAAGCACCGCGACTTTTAAACTTACTTCCAGGTGAGCAAGGCTTTCAACCAATCAGCGACAATCCAGTAGGCGGTTCTCAGTCTATCAGAAACACAATGTCAAACCTGTTTGATATTGGTTACAAAGATGTAACTGATTTACCAGCAGATCAACGGCCTTTCGCTGTTGGTGGTGAGGTTGTCGGACAAACGGCTGGAACGGTTTTACCTATCGCTGGTGCTGCACGAAATGTATCTGCTTTAAATGCACTTACGCAAACTGCACCTAAGTCGAACGTAGGAGCAGAAATATTAGATACAGTTATTAAAACACAAGCAAGAAAGCCAGCTAGTACTGCTGGTGTAGAGGTAGGTTTAGGTGGATTTGCTGGTGTAGGCGCTGGGATAGCAGAACAGGTTGATCCTGGCGATCCGACCAGTCGTATGATTGGTGAGATTGGTGGCGCATTTTCACCTTTGGTAGTCACATCGACATTGCCTGATGCTATTAAAGGAATAAGCAGATTTTTAATGTCACGAACAGAAAAAGGTGTAGAAACTTCAGCGGCAAGACTTTTGCAAAAAGACTTAGTGGACGCTGGCAGTGAGCCAGAAAGATTGGCTGCAATTCTCAGAGCAAGCGGCGATACTAGCCAAACATCTGCACAAATCACTGGTGATGAAAGATTACTCGCTATTGAAAATCAGCTTGTGTCGGACAGTGCAACATTAAGCGATGATGTTGCCAAGCAAACAAAGGAAGCTATCGGTGAGTTAAATGCAGCTTATCGTCAGGCAATAACAAGCGGTGATCCTGAGTTGGTTCGACAAGCTGCTGAAGCTAGACGTGAATACATATTAGCTCTTGTAAAAGGTCGGGCAGAAGACGCTGAGAAAAAAGCACAACAGATTGCAAGCACGACGCTTAGAACAACAGACCCAAATGCAGCAAATGTAAGAGCCAGAGAAATACTAGACCAAGAGCTTGAGATTGCTAGAGCTACAGAAACCCAACTTTGGACTGCTGTTAAACGTGATGTAAACGTATCTGCTGATAAGTTTCTTGCCAAGTTTGATGAACTCAAAGGTGAACTGACTGTTGGCGAAAGTCTACCAGAGCCAGTTACAGCGTTAGCAAAAAGTATTAGTAAAACAGGTGAGACAACATCTGGTGATTTGCTAAGAGCAAGAAGCCGTTACTTAGAGAGAGCAAGAGAAGCTAGAGCTAATAAAAAGTTTGGCGATGCTAGACGTTTTCAACAACTTGCCGACGCTATGCTTGATGATCTGGATAGCGTGGTGGGTGAAGCTGCAACAACAGCAAGAGCGTTTTCACGAGAGTTAAACAAAAACTTTACACAAGGTTATATTGGTCGAACACTTGGCTTCGAAGGTGATGGCTCACTCAGGGTAGCTCCAGAGCGTACTATTGAGTCTGCTGTTACTGGTTCAGACGTACAGCAAAGGTTAAACTTGCAAGCTCAACAAGCGGCTGCTGGGGGATCACAAGTTTTAGATACAGCAAATGCTGAAACACTCGCTAGGCTTGGCGTTGACCCAAGTTTGCTTGGCGGTCAAGCGGATGCACTTCTACAGCAACAACAAGACTTTTTCACTAATCTTGCTGCACGAACCACAAACTTTGACGGTTCAGTAAATCCGGACAAACTGCAAAACTTCATCAACAACAACGCTGATACTTTGCGATCTTTGGGCTTAGAAGACGCGCTAACAAATGTTACTGCCCAGCGCAGATTAGCGGATCGTGTTGCTGCAAGCGCACAAAGAGCTAACAAATTTGTTGATCAAAAATCTGCTGCTGCAAGAATACTTAAAGTAAACAACGTAAACGAAGCGATTGCTTCAGCCTTACGGTCTGGCAACGTCAATCAACAAATACAAGACTATGCAAACTTAGCTAAAGCTGCTGCACGACGAGATAACAATCCAGCCGTACTTGATGGCTTACGATATGGCATTTACGAAACGCTGCTGGACTCGGCGACCATACCAACTTCTGGGTTAATCTCAGGCAATCGCCTTGAATTGCTATTGAATGCTAAGTCTGGCGGTAAAACACTGAAGAAAACACTGGTGGACACTGGTGCGATTACGTCCGGTCAGGCAAACAACATTGATCGACTAATTAAGAAAACTAAGCAGTTTGAGGCGGCACTGGCAAACACCAGCAGAGCCGAAGACTTGCTTGGTGGTGAAGACATATTCTTTGATCTACTGCTACGTGTAGGTGGTGCAAACATAGGTTCTATGGGTGCTTTATCACAGGCAACAGGCACACCGTTGGTATTAGCTGGCGCTGGTGTTCGAGCTTCTCAGAGGTTTTTTGATAAGTTGCCTAGATTAGCAGTGAAAGGTGTTCTTGCTGAAGCGGTAAAAAATCCAAAGCTCATGGCAACGCTTTTAGAAAAACCAGTAGGGATCAAAGCCACAAATTTACGCAACAAACGTCTAAATGCAATTCTGGTTCAGGCTGGCATTTTGGATGGCTCAGAAATTCTTGAAGAGGAAAACAACTAATGGCAAAAACTAAGATAAGCGAATACGACGCAACGGCCGCTAACAACACGGACATTGACAGCATTAACATCGCTGAAAACTGCGCTCCGTCTGGTATAAATAACGCTATTCGTCAATTAATGGCTCACCTGAAGACTGAGTTTTTCAAGACAGGTTCAGACAACACATCCCTTGGCGACACAGCGCTAGACAGCTTGGATGGTTCAAGTCCAGGTGGTAATAATACTGCGCTTGGCTCTGGTGCGCTGACTGCATTAACTACTGGAAATGATAACGTAGCTGTAGGTTTTGAGGCATTAAAAACAGATACACTAGGAGATAGAAATGTTGCGATTGGACTTCGAGCATTAAAAACTCAAAACTTTACTACAAGTACAGCTAGTTACAACACTGCTATAGGATATGCAGCAGGGTTGGAGGTTACAACAGGACAAAGTAACACTATTGTAGGTGGATTAGCAGGAGATGCTTTAACCACTGGAAGTTTAAATACATTTGTTGGTACTGCCGCAGGTTCAGCTACAGATGATGGTGCTAGTAACACAGCAGTAGGTGCATTTGCTCTTGATGCAGGTAACTGTGGAGATAATAATACTGCTATAGGTGCAGGTGCTTTAGGAGATTCATCTCACACAGGTACAGACAATACTGCTGTTGGTAAAGATGCAGGTAATGCAATCACTACTGGCACCAAGAACACTATCCTTGGATGCTTCAACGGCAACCAAAACAGCCTAGACCTAACTACTTCAAGCAATAATATTATGTTGTCTGATGGAGATGGTAATCCTAGATTTTGGATAAATAGTAATGGTGCTGTGAGTGCTACTGCAAACGGAGTAACTCATCCCACAGGTACACAAAGTTATCACATGTTTAAAAATAGCGCTTCGGGCACTTACACATTGATGGCTAGAAATGGAAGTGCTAGTCCGGGTGCCCACTATATGAGTGAGCTTCAGTTTTCAGGAGCAGCACCAAATAATACAACAGCTAAGTTTTTACAATGTCGTGATACTGGTGGTGCAAGATTAGACATTGAAAGCAATGGAGATGTTAAAAATGCAAATAATACTTACGGTGCTATTTCAGATGAGAAATTAAAAGAAAATATAGTTGATAGTGGGTCACAATGGGCTGATATTAAAGCGGTTAAGGTTCGAAAGTATAGCTTTAAAGCAGACGAGCTAGATGCTGCTAATAAAATAGGTGTTATCGCACAAGAGCTAGAAGCCTCTGGTATGAACGGTCTTGTTGATACTCAAAAAGACCTA
>TARA_R100000808_G_scaffold3230_1_pt1 | contig 11652 bp, 15 predicted proteins | sample TARA_R100000808 | Tara Oceans TARA_R100000808 (sample SAMEA2622852) | marine metagenome | biome: marine biome (ENVO:00000447); feature: marine epipelagic mixed layer (ENVO:xxxxxxxxx); material: "saline water (ENVO:00002010), including plankton (ENVO:xxxxxxxx)" | depth 140 m | reverse complement strand
TCACATGTACTCAATCGCTTAGCACTCAGTGCCAAGAGTGAGTATGTGCAACTCGAAGCAAGCAAGGATCTCCTCGATCGTGCAGGGTTCAAGGCACCAGAAAAGGTGCAGCACCAGCACGACGTGTCGATCAACATAGACCTCGGATGAGGGTGTCTATAACAGACCCCCCCTCCGAAAGTGGGGTACTACCGTTCCCCTTAAGGCCCCTCACAGCTAGAAATGCTCTCAAAAGCACGCAGTCCCATATGAGGGCGTATTGTATATTTTTGCTAGGGAGTGTGCCTTGCATTGGACGGGAGTAGTTTTAGGGGAGTTACGACGTGAGGCTGGGATAACGCGGTCTCAGTTATCTTTGGATTCCGGGGTTGCCGCTTCGACGCTGGCGGCGGTTGAAGGCGGTCGGCGGGAAACGACGGTTCGTAAGCTGGAGAATATTTTAGGGGCTTTAGGGTACGAGCTAGAGGTTGTTCCGGTATCGGGAGTAGGCCGTGGTCGTCGGGCGCCGAATGCTTTGAGGCCGGATAGAGAGTTTGTTTCGGATGTTTATGATGATTTGACTGATAGGGAATTGGGCTGTGATTTGTTTGAAGTTCTTCATGCTTTTCGGGATTCTAAAACATAGAGCAAACGTCTGTGCGTAGCCCTGGCGGGTTTTTTGGGTTGATATGGTCTTGCCGGGATGAGCGCGGAATCTTTAGCACTGGATTATGTTGACGCCACTCTACCTCCTCTAAGCAGCCCAGCGTCAACGGCGCTCTCCCGGCACCAGGAAAGGCCATCGCCATAGGCGGATAGTTTAGGGATGTTACTGGAAGCCACGACTGCCGTACTGATCGCCGCAACGCCTCAAGAGGGCGTGCGTCAACAACCCCCAGGCTGTCCCCCGCACGAAATCTGGCGTGACACACTTTCGCAGAAGTTTGGTGAGAACCGCATTTTCAAGGGCATTACCGGAACCGGAGATATCGTCCGGATTTATATGAATTTTGGCTCCGGTACATGGACCGCCACCCTCGAAAACGCTGGCTTTGAATGCCAGAAGGCGCATGGCCGGGACGGTATTTTGTCTCCTGGCGCGAGGATGCTGGAAACCACGCAATGATGTTCCACATGATCTTTGCCAAGCACGTTACCGATGGTCTTTTCAGCCTCTATAGATGGATTAGACGCATATTTTCACGCCTCAAAAGGCTCCTTCTGTGGGGCCGGTAACAATCATGGAGAAAAGCGATGCCTAAAGGTAAAGGATACGGCGAGAAACCGAAACGGGCCAAGCCTGGAACCAAGAGAAAGGTGACAAAGCGCACAAGAAAGCCTCGCCGTGCTGTGAAATACGCCTAAATCATGGGCGAGGGACTTGAGTGGATTACCGGTCTGTCCCATGACGATTTAAGCCGCCTGAGAGCGTCGGTTCGCCGCGTCCAAATGCGGCATTATCCTGACCGGCATATCAATGATTATGAATGCGACAAGATCATCGCCTCGCTTGGGCCGCAAGTTGCTGAAAAGCAGATCAAGGCCCAGGTCGATGCAGGTATTTTGGCAGCAAAACCTATCGTGCATGGATAATGCCTACCATCACCTATAAGCCGGATGGTACGGTTCTTAAATCCTTTATGAAGTCGGACAGATTTGTTCGCGGCATACGCGGCCCTATCGGCTCCGGTACGTCAACGGCCTGTTGTATAGAGATATTCCGCCGCGCTTGCGCCCAGGAACCTGACGATAAAGGCATTCGGCGCAGCCGTGCGGCAATCGTGCGGAATACGTTTCCGGAACTAAAACTGACCACGGCCAAAACATGGCTCGAATGGTTTCCGGAAAACGATTTCGGGCATTTCTCATGGTCGCCGCCCTTCATTCATATGATTAAGGTCAACGATATCGAGCTTGAGGTAATCTTTCTCGCACTCGACAAGCCTGAAGATATTAAAAAGCTGTTATCGCTTGAGTTGACTTTCTGCTGGATCAACGAGGCCCGTGAAGTGCCGAAGCAGATCGTGGATGCGGCAACCAGCAGATTGCGAAGATTCCCGGCGATGAAGGACGGTGGGGCTACATGGTCGGGCCTGATTATGGATACCAACGCGCCTTCCGAAGAACATTGGTGGCCGATCATGGCTGGCGAAGTACCCGTGCCGGAATGGATGAGTGAGGCTGACCGGCTGACGCTGGTGACACCCGCCGATTGGGAGTTCTTCACTCAGCCGCCCGGAATGCTGGAAAAGACAAACGCGCAGGGCGAAGTCACCGGATACCATGTCAATCAACGTGCCGAAAATGTGAGAAACCTGGATGGCGATTATTACCCCGGCCTGATTCAAGGTAAGGGCCAGGACTGGATCGACGTGTATGTGATGAACAAGCTCGGCACCCACTCTGCTGGCAAGCCGGTCTATTCGACATTCCGCCAGGAAGCACATATCGCCAAGGAGCCGCTCGAATGTGTGCCGTCACAGGACGTATGGGTGGGTGTGGATTTTGGGTTGACCCCAGCAGCGATATTCGCACAGAGCCTTCATGGCCGCTGGCGTATTCTGAAGGAAGTGGTGCGCTCGGATATGGGGGCGAAGCGCTTTGCCGGTGAGATCAAAAAGGCAATGGGCGAGTTTCCTCTTACCGAAGGTGCCAAGTTTCTGATCTACGGCGATCCGGCTGGCGATCATCGCGCACAGACCGACGAAAATACGCCGTTTAGAATTTTCCGCGCTGAAGGCTTGATAGCCAGAAAAGCGCCGACCAACGATCCCGATATTCGTATTGAAGCCGTGGAGACGGTTCTCAACCGCATGATTGACGGACAACCAGGTATTCTGATCGATCCGCGCTGCGTGGTTCTCAAACAAGGCTTTAACGGCGGATATAATTTTCCGTCCGTTGCCGGAACTATCGACCAGTACCAGGAGCGGCCAGCCAAGAACAAGGCATCTCACCCGCATGATGCGCTTCAATATCTCATGCTGGGTGCCGGTGAAGGCCGCGCACTGACAATAGGCGATAAACCAGCCAAGCCGCATGTAGTGGAGCGGTCACAGAATATCTTTGACCGGCGCATTCAAAAAGGGAGGCTGACATCTCGGACTCAACGCTTTGCCGTCCATTGATTTGGAATGTGCTGTTTTTGGATTTTCCTGGCTATCCGCAGCAGCTGTGGGCGCGGATCTGGACGCGAAAGGGCTTTCGTCATGTCATGGCATTTGCCTATGACGCAGATAATAAACAATGGCTATTTGTCGAGCCGCAACCGGGGCAGGTCATTGTGCGTATTGCTGAAGCCGTAGATGTGGAAAGATTCATCCACTTTGCAAAACGGAACGGCAAAGCATTGAGTTGGACGGAACAGCATTGTGTAACGCACGGTTATTCGCTTCGTACCTGTGTTTCGATGATGAAGGATGTCATCGGCTTTCGCGGGTTTTGTTTTACCCCCCATGGTTTATACCGCGCCATGTTGAAAGCGGGCGCCGAACCTACGTTTGAAGGAGAGGTATAAGATGGGTGGAATTTTCAAAGCACCGAAAGCGCCGCCGCCGCCACCACCGCCAGACCCAGAACTGGGTAGGCAACGGAGGGAGGCTGAACGCCAAGCCGCTGAAGAGAAGAAAAAGCAGGAAGATTTAGAGCGTGAGGAAAAAGCGCAACTGAAACGTGGGCGGCGCGGATACAAAAGCCTCTTATCGGGCGACGAGTTAGGATTCCCAAAGGGTAATTTAGGAGGCTAGCTATGCCGGTAACAGGCGCAGGGTTTGGCGGATTTGGCGGCATCGGCGGCAATTCAAGTTCTAGTGGTGGGGGACTTGGCGGCATCGGCTTCAGCGGTGGGCAAAATCCCGGTCTGGGTGGCATGGGTATCGGCGCAGGTCCAACGTCTACAACCGGGACGCCAGCATCAACCCCTAACACGACTGCCGGTGGCAACCCCCCTGCCCCTGGATCTTTCGGCCCAAGCATTCCTATTACGCCAACAGAACCGGTCAGAACCTTGCGTCAGCCAGCGGCATCACCCCCGGTAGAGCAAGCGACGGCAACCGCGGCTCCCGCAGCTGATCCGTTAAGTGCATCGGGATATGGCGGCGGCACGACGCACAAGCGTATCGCCGTAGGACTTGGAACAGGTTAATTTATGATTGTTACCGGAAGCGCCACTGATACCACGATTATTCCTGGAACAACGGAAATGATGCCGAGCGGGGATTCCCGCACGGAAGTCATTATCCGCAGATATGCCAAAGCGCATAAAAGACGTGAGGACTGGTTGCCAAAATGGCAGGACTGTTATGACTTGGCCCTGCCAAACCGTTGCGGCTTTTATACGGCGCAGTATGGCGAAAGCCGCACAGACAAGATATTCGATTCAACTGCCGTTCATAGCGTTCAGAACTTTGCGTCCCGCGTAAAGTCCTTTACCACCCCGAACTTCGCCAAATGGTCCGAGCTTCGCGCCGGTTCCGAAATTCCACCGGAAGAGCGCGACGAAGTGAATGAGGGCTTGGTTGAAGTAAACGACTATATGTTTGATACGCTGCAAAACGGCTCGAACTTTGACCAGGAAGACCATGAGGCAAATATAGATCTCGCTGTCGGCACGGGTGCGCTTTTATGTGAGGAAGGTACGCTGAACCAATTGATTGAGTTCCGTGCCGTTCCACTGCCGGAACTGGTACTTGAGCCTGGGCCGTTTTCTTCGATTGACGGCGTATTTTGGCCGCGCAAGATCAAGGTTCACCAAATTCCTGAATTATGGCCCAAGGCCACAATGCCGGATAAGGTCGCAAAGGATATACGCGATGCACCGGAGCGGGAAATCACGATCATCAATACCACGTTGCGGGACCGCTCAAATCCGTTGGGTCCGGAGAAATATCTCCATGATATCATTTCTCTTGAGCATCAGGAGTCTATCGAACAAGACACATTTGAAGGCCCCGGATCTTCACCGTGGATTATTTTCCGCTGGTCTACGTCCTCATCGGAGGTCTACGGACGCGGCCCTCTACTCAACGCATTGCCGGATATTAAGGTCGCTAATTTGGTGGTGGAGCTAACGCTCGAAAACGCCGAAACCGCTATTACCGGTATGTGGCAATATGACGACGACACGACCATAAACCCGCATACCGTACAGTTTGTTGCCGGTACGATGATTCCGATATCGGCAGGGTCTAATGGCATACGACCTTTACAACCAGGCGGCAGCTTCGATGTCAGCCAACTCATTTTGGAGGATCTGCAAAACAAGATCCGTCTGGCAATGTACGATCAGCCGCTAGGCGGATTAGAGCAACCAGTGCGTTCCGCCACAGAAATCACCGAGCGGTTGGCTGAGTTTTCCCGCCAAACCGGCTCTCCGTTCGGGCGGATACAGACGGAAAAAACCCAGCCGATTATGCGTCGTATGGCGTATATCCTGAAGCGTGGAGGGCGCATCAATCTGCCGGAAATCAATGGCCGGGAGATCCGCGTACATCCGGTATCGCCTTTGGGCCGCGCCCAGGAGCAGCAAGACATTCTCAATGTGGACCGCTGTGTTGAGCAGATACAAATGCGTTTTGGACCGCAAATGGTCGGCATGATGTTCGATCAGGAAAAAGCCGCAAAGTATCTGGCCGAGCGTTGGGGCGTGCCGAAAGATCTCATACGTTCTGATCTTGAGCGCAAGCAGCTTGTTGAGGAAGTGTCACAAATGGCTGGACAGGCTATGGAAGAAGGTGTGCCGCCACAGGATTTGGCTAAAGCCATAGGCGGTGGCGGTGGTGCAATGCAATGACGGAACGTAAATCGGGATGGGATCGAGTTGTCGATTTACGCGAGGTTGCCAAGTCCGGTCATCGCACTGGCCTTGACGGCATCCGGCGCAGCGCAGACTCGGAAAGGAAACTAAACGCCCTGGCGGCTGAAGTATTCAAAAGCAAAGCCGGTCAAGAATGGATCGATTATGTACGCTCGATCACCATGAACAACGTCACGGGCGCTGGAATTGAGGATTGTGCGTTGCGCCATCTTGAAGGCCAGCGTTATCAAGTTGCGTTGACCCTCCAACGGATAGAACGAGGCAAAAAGGGAATTTGATGCTGATCCGAACCCCCCACCCCTATTTACAGGCCGAAAATGATAGCGGCGCAACTTCTGATGCCGAAGTAGAAATCAACGGTACGGAAACCGCTCGTCCTGAGTGGATGCCAGAAAAGTTCTGGGATAACGGCAAAGGCGAGGCGAACATCGAGGCATTGGCAACGTCTTACAGCCATCAAGAGCAAGAACTCAGCCGTATCGTTCGTGGCGGCAAGACTGCGGAAGAATGGCGCAATGAAGTCCGGGCTGATGTGGAAAAGGAAGTAACGCAAGGCCAGATAAAAGACCGGCCAGAAAAGGTTGAGGACTATAAATTCAATATACCGGACGATGCCCTGCCCGAAGGCACCGAATGGCAAATGAATGAAGACGATCCGCTTTTATCATGGTGGCGGCAAACGGCATATGACAACGGGTTTGGTCAAGACAAGTTTGATGCCGGAATAGCCGAATATGTGAAAATGCAAGCCGCCAACATGCCGAATTACGATGCCGAAGTGGCCGCGCTTGGCAGCAACGGCTCCGAGCGAATTGAGGCCGTAAATCTTTGGGCCAAGGCCAATCTGACCGAAGATTCCTATAAGGCCCTGGAAGGTGTGGTGACAACGGCTAACGGCATTAAGATGGTAGAGGAGATCCAATCCCTTACGAAAAATGCGCGTGTGAACAATGGCAGCGAAGCGCCGGTTCCCAACGCGCCGAAAAGCAAGTCTGAGATTAAGGCTATGCAAAATGATCCGCGCTATTGGGACCCCCTACAGCGCGACGAAACATATGTTGCTGAAGTGGAGGCCGCTTGGAAGCGTGCCTATCCCGGCAACAAAGCAACTGCACCCTCCAATCCGACAGGCGGATAGGAGGCATGTAGGCCAGAGGTCATTTAAGCGGCCCTGTGAAACCGTTCCCGGCCCCGTAAGGCCAAACCGGATTTACGGAAAAACAGCCAAACCGTCAGACCAACGGATGAAGAAGAAGTGGAGGGCTAGTTATGGCAGCCAACACTATCTCTACTGCCTTCATCGAGCAGTTTGAAGCTGACGTTCATATGGCTTACCAACGCCAAGGTTCGAAGCTACGGAATACTGTTCGAACGAAGAACAACGTCTCGAACAAGACAACTTTTCAGAAAGTTGCCAAGGGCGCGGCGTCGCAGAAGTCAAGGGGCGGTGACGTTTCGCCAATGAATCTCGCGCATACAAACGTCAACGTCACCCTGCAAGACTGGTACGCAAGTGAATACATCGATGATCTCGATGAGCTTCGTATCAACATTGACGAGCGCATGGTAGCCGCCAACTCAGGTGCCTGGGCGCTTGGTCGTAAAACCGACGAGTTGATAACAACGGCGATGGACGCCACGACAAGCACCATCGCACACGGCTCGGCGGCATTGACCAAGGCCAAGGTCACTTCGGCGTTTGAAACTCTCGGTAACAACGATGTTCCCGAAGACGAAGGACGCTTCTGGGTCATGGGCTTCCAGCAATGGACTGACCTGATGGATATTACCGAGTTCGCAAGTCTCGATTATATCGGTCCAGGTACAGGCCCATGGCTTGACGGTGTAACGGCCAAGCGGTGGCTTGGTTTCACCATGTTCGCTTTTTCCGGGTTAGACGTTGCGAGCAGTATTCGCAAGACGTTTGCCTATCACCGGTCCTCGATTGGTCACGCAATCGGGGCTGACGTGGAACTCGACGTGACGTGGCAAGGTACAAAGCAAGCTCATCTGTTTGTAAACAAGATGCAGATGAACGCAGTTTTGATCGACGCCAACGGCATCATCGAAGTTTCGTGTCAGGAATCGTAGGAGGGTTGAAAGATGGCTTTTTCTCGTACAAGTCTGACGGCACTTGCCTACGGCAACAGTTACACTTTGTGGCACTATACGTCTACAGATGCCAAGGCAAGTGTGGATTCGGCCAATTACTTTGCTAATGCGGCTGAGTTGCTACAAGTCGGTGACACTATATTTGTCTATGATTCGAACACACCTACCATGACGATCATGCAGGTTCTGTCGAACGATGGGACAAATGTAGACGTGTCAGACGGCACCGCCATTTCGATGACGGACACCGATTAGAGAGTGTCGAGCGGAGGGTGAGGCGACTCACCTTCCGCTCACATTCTTGTGAGGCAATATGGCCGAAACCGATATCTCCGTAGCCAATCAAGCGCTCGTCCGTATCGGCGGCGCGGCGATTACTTCGTTTACCGACGGCACAACGGAATCCTCCGTTGCGTCCACGCTCTATGAAACCTATGTACGCGGCCAGCTGGCGCTGACACGGTGGAATTGGGCGAAGAAAGATTTCTCCCTCAACAAGAACTCAGATACGCCTCTTGAGATGTGGGACTACGGTTATGATGTTCCCAGCGATCTTCTTGTTCTTCATCGTGTACTGTACGGTGATCGGGACATTGAGTTCGAACGTTTCAAGGATTTGATCTACACCAATCAGGATAACGACGCTGATGATGTAGTGGCGATCTATACCTACCGTGTCGATGAGAATGACTGGCCTGCCGATTTTCTATTATCGGTAGTTACCGGGCTGGCCGCGCAATTTGCAACGTCGCTGGCGCGGGATGACAAGATGGCGGCTGTTCTGTCAGAAGAAGGCGCTGTTCTGTTCGCGCAGTCGCGGCGTAACGATGCTCAAGGTCAAACCGCAAAACGTGCAAATATATCCCGCCTGACGGGGGCGCGGCTGCGTGGAGCGCGTGGCTGATGGTCAAGAAACTACGGCGTCTGCAAAATAATTTCGTCGCCGGTCAACTTGATCCGGGTATGCGGCTGCGCTCGGATATCGACGCTTATCGAAACGGTGTTGAAACACTCACGAATTTCCGGCCTTTGTTACATGGGGGTGCATCCCGGCGTCCCGGTACGAGCTATTTGGCAACACTGAATAAAAAGGCGCGGCTTGCCAAGTTCGTCTTTTCAGAAAGCCAGCAATATATCGTAGCGTTTATGGAAAGCCGCATCGATGTGTATTCATCAGACGGTTCTGTAGATCAGTCGATTACCTCCGGTGTTCCTTATACGGCGGCACAGCTTTTTGAAATACGCTGGGCGCAGACCGCAGATACGATGATTGTCGTCCACGAAGATCATCCAATTTATAAATTAACGCGCACCGGCGCCTCTAGTTTTACATGGGCCGCGTTTACGTTTGAGCAGCACACATCCGGCGCACCGCTTAACCAGCCTTATTACAAATATGCTGATGAAGGCATTACGCTAACTCCTAGCGGCACATCGGGTTCTATTACCGTCACCTTGTCGAGCGGATATTTCACATCTGACTATGTTGATGAAATCATCCGGTATAAAGGCAAGGAAATTATGTTGACCGGATTTACATCCTCGACGGTTATGGCGGGGAGTGTACGCGAAACATTGGCCGCGACGACAGCAGACATCGATTGGGATGAACCGGCTTTCAGCAGTGTTAAGGGTTATCCGAGAACAGCGCGGTTTTTTCAGGAACGTCTTTTATTCGGTGGTGGCAAAAGCCTTCCCGATACATTGTTTGCGTCCAAGATTGGGGCATTTTTTAACTTCAACCTTGGGACCGGCCTTGATGATGAGGGTATCCAGGCGACCATTGGTAGCGATCAAAGCAATACGATTATGCACTTGGTCGCCTCAAATCACCTGGAAATTTTCACTAATGAAAGCGAATGGTACATTCCGACGACGGAGGCTAATCCGTTTGCACCAGCGAATATATCATTTCGTGAGCAAACGACATTCGGCTCTCTTGAAGTGCCGCCGCGGAAGATGGATGGCGTTACGTTATTTCCAGATCGTACAGGCAAACATATTCGGGAGTTTACCTTCTCGGATATCGAACAAGCCTATTCAGCAGACAGCGTATCCAAGCTGGTGCCGGATATCTTTGGAACACCTGTGGATGCAGAAGTTATTTCCGGTTCTGACGATCATCCCGAACAGTATTGTTACATCATCAATACGGATGGCTCGATAGCGCAGTTAAACACAATGCGCTCAGAGAACGTAGCGGGATGGTCAAAATGGACAACCCGAACCGGGGATAAATTCATATCGATAACATCTATCGAGGATGACATATTTTTCTGCGTCCAGCGCACGATCAATTCCGCAACGGTCTATTACCTGGAAAAGCTGGATTACAATGTGACGCTGGATTGCGCTGTTACAAAGACGGCTTCCGCAACAACCTCCTGGTCGGGATTGGCGCATTTACAAGCCGCGAGCGTGGATGTGGTGGACAATACCACTACAACCCATGCGGGAACCTACACGGTATCTTCAAGCGCGATTACGACCACAGAAGCCTACACCAATATTGATATCGGTTTTGATTACAGTGTAACGCTGAAGGATTTGCCTATCGAAATCGGCCTCGCCAATGGCTCGATTATGGGGGAGATGAAGCGCGTAACGAAGGTAAACGTGGCTCTTCTTAACTCCTATACAGTAACGCTCGGCACCCAGGTTCTTCCAATCTATGACGTAACGGATGATCTGAGCGCGGCGCCAGCGACGAAAACCGGAAACTATGAATTTTATGTCCTGGGTTATGACAAGCTCGGTCAGGTCACGCTGACAGAAAGCGCCCCCCTGCCCTTGACAGTATTGGGAATGGAAAAGGAGGTCGTATTCTAATGGGCGATCCAGTCACTATCGGCCTGATGGTTGCGTCAACCATGTTAACCGCAAAGGCGCAGAGAGCGCAGGGCAAGGCCCTTGCACAGCAAGCATCCTTTGAACGCCAACAGGCCGAAGAACAGGCCGAAATGGCGCGTATTAGAGGCATAGATGATGAGGCAGAGCGGCGTAAAGATTTCATGCAACATGCCGCCACTGAACGAGCGTTCACAGCTGCGGCGGGTGTTCGTAATTTCCTTGGCAGTCCACAACGGTTACAGGACGAAGCACGAACTCAGCTGGGCCGGGATATTACAAAAATTAAACTAAATACCGCTACGTTCCGCCGTGACGCGCAAATTACTGGTGCCGCTGCTGCCTCACGAGCCGCTCACGCTAGTTCTGCGGGAACAATGAGGGCGCTCGGCACAGCCGCTCAAGGCGCTTTAAGAATCCATCAATTAAAAGAGCCGAAGAAAGAGTAACATAATGGCCCGAAGGACGCCTTTCCGTACTCAAATCGGGGTCAATATTCCAGCGGTAAACCGTGCGGATTTTGGTCATGCGCAAGCGCATGGGGAAACAGCGGATTTCTTTCAAAATCTGAACGATATGATCTTTGAAGAAGGCGCCAAAAGAGCAGGTCATCGTGGTGGCTTGGCTGGTGAGGCAGAAGCGGCAGCTGGCACGTTTGAGCCGATGGGTGAGGACACGTTTTACGGTCAGTCCTATAACGAAAAGGGCCGTGTCGTTTATTACTCAAAGTTTGGAACAGATACGGCCAGAGCAATAACGGAAATTGAACAGCAACATTCAAACGATCCCCAGGCTTTTTCTGCTGCGGCAGGTGCATATGCTGACGAAACACTGAAGGGCGTACATGAGCAGTTGCGGCCAAGAGCACAACTCATGCTGGAAAGTGCGGTTGGGCAAGG
>TARA_R100000808_G_C2154879_1_pt1 | contig 11687 bp, 10 predicted proteins | sample TARA_R100000808 | Tara Oceans TARA_R100000808 (sample SAMEA2622852) | marine metagenome | biome: marine biome (ENVO:00000447); feature: marine epipelagic mixed layer (ENVO:xxxxxxxxx); material: "saline water (ENVO:00002010), including plankton (ENVO:xxxxxxxx)" | depth 140 m | reverse complement strand
AGGCCGCGAGACATGGGAGCTGTTGGGCGGCTTTCCTGAGTGGTTCGAATCTATCGGAGAAGATCTGTATTTGTGCTGTGCGACACGCCTAGTAGGCCGAAAGGTTGAGGTCACGAACGTTAGCGGATATCTGCATCGTCAGGGCCATAGTTTTGGCGGGAACAAAGTCGATTCCCAGAATCTCGTGTCCAGCTATCGCCGTCGAAGGCTTAGCGAGCGAAACAAGTCATACGTTCTTTTCATCATGACACCACCAACGCTTACTTGGCCAATCCTCTGTACACACATCATTCTGCTACTCCTTGAAGGTTTTATCCTGAGCGTGGCAGAAATGAATTTTCGCCCGATGAAAGAGATCTATATCAACGCTCTCACGTCTTTGTGGCAAAACAGAGAGGCGCTCCGAGAGCATCAACGAGGTATAAGGAAAAGTGCTTCTATCGAGTGGCTTGAGTATTTTAGCGCGTTCAAAATCTGGCCGAGGAAGCTAACGATGTTACGAAAGTATGGCTGGCCATACCTCAGAGGGTGAACATGTGCGCCTTGGACTCAACTTGGGAGAGACTGAGAATCAAAGTTCCTGTTCTTGGGATTCTTTACAACGTTAGTGGCCATATGCTCGGACCGGCCTACCATCGGGTGAGGAAAGCAACTAGGAAATAGAACTGCTAGCTGGACCGCTTATATCGCGGAACATATTACGGAAACGAGGCTTTGAGTGTTCATCTTCCGCATGCTGGCCGCTAAGCACTTCTGGTATAGAATAGATCAAATTGTGAGATATTTTACTTTTGCCCAGCACTCAATCACCCTAAATTCAAGAGGGATGAGACCTAGAAGACCTTTAGACAGTGGGTTAGCGGGCTATTCCTGCAGCTTTGTGAGGTTCAGCTTCTCCCGCATGAGCCTAAAACCGTCGCTACGGAGGAACTAAAATCACTCGCGTGGCGATATAGAGAGATCAAAGAGATCATCAGAGATACAGATGGAATAACATGAAGAAGATTGCACTGATAACAGGCGTTACGGGACAGGACGGGGCGTATCTATCGCGCTTCCTATTGGAAAAGGGGTATGAAGTACACGGTGTTCGACGCAGAGCATCAATGTTTAATACGGGGCGCATTGATTCCTTGATCAAGGATGTACATGAAGAAAACGTCAACTTTTTTCTACACCACGGCGACATGACAGACTCATCGAGTCTAATCTCCATTATTAAGAAGGTTCAGCCAGACGAAATATACAACCTCGCGGCTCAGAGTCATGTGGCAGTATCCTTTGAGCTACCCGAATACACCGCCAATAGCGATGCATTAGGCACTTTGCGTATTCTAGAAGCCATTAGAATGTTGGGTATGGAGCGGAAGGTAAGGTTTTATCAGGCCTCAACCTCTGAACTCTACGGCAAGGCTGCGGAATCTCCTCAAAGCGAAGTCACTCCCTTCTATCCACGTAGCCCATACGCGGTAGCAAAGCTATACGCTTACTGGGCGACGGTAAACTACAGAGAAGCATACGGATTGTTTGCCTGCAATGGCATTCTATTCAATCATGAGTCCCCTTTACGCGGAGAGCATTTTGTAAGTAGAAAGATATCAAGGGGATTGGCCCGAATAAAAGCAGGACTACAAGAGTGTCTATACCTTGGAAACCTTGACGCGAGGAGAGATTGGGGACATGCGAAGGATTTTGTGGAAGCACAGTGGTTGATGCTCCAGCAAGAGCAACCAGAAGACTTCGTGATAGCTACGGGCATTCAATATAGCGTGCGTGACTTTACTAAAACGTGTGCGACTCACTTAGGAATCGATCTTTTTTGGGAGGGAGAAGGATTCGCGGAGCGCGCGGTGGACAACGCCGGTGTATGCCGTGTCGCCGTTGACAAGCGCTACTTCCGTCCCACCGAGGTCGATACACTTCTAGGTGACGCCTCCAAAGCGAAGGCAAAACTCGGCTGGACTCCGCGAACCGAGTTCGACACGCTCGTTCAAGAGATGGCTGCGGCTGACTACGATACCGCAAAGAAAGAGTGGAATTCGCGTTCGTGAAATCAGTCTACCGATGAGCTTATAATGGTGCTGGGTGTAAATCTGGCAGCGAACACGGTGTTCAGCCTATGGTCAGCTGCCGCTTCATTTTTAGCCGTACCGATATTAGTCCGTCACCTTGGCGTTGAAGCATACGCTCTGATTGGATTATATCTCTCCGCGCAAAGCTTGCTGCTTGTTCTTGACCTTGGTATCGCGCCTGCGGCCAATCGGCAAGTAGCTCGCAATATCGCAAACGGAAATCCCAGTGAAAACGCAGATCTTCTGGCCACCCTGAGCCCTTTATACTGGGGAATAGCCGTATTACTCGCACTCATTACGGTTCCTTTCGCGAAATTTATCGTTACCTACTGGTTGAACAGTAGCGATGGGAACATCGTGACCGAACGATCCCTGTTTCTAATTGGTCTCATTATCGCCGCCCGCTGGCCCGCCACCCTATATCAAAGCACTCTCATGGGAGCGCAGAAGATTGCGCTGACGAGCAGCATCGGGATCGGTATGGTGACACTGGCTACCGGTGGAGGCCTGATTACTGTAATCGCGCTAAATCCTAACATTGAGGCGTATTTCCTTTGGCAATTGGTCTGCGCGCTGGTCTTTACGCAAGTACTTCGCAGGAACGCCTGGAAGGTAATAGGGGGCCGAAAAGTAGCAGTTAAAGATTTTAAGTTAGTAAAGAATATCTGGCGCTTCTCAGCCGGCATGGCGGGCGTGTCGTTAACGGCTGTGTTAATCCAGCAACTAGACAAGATTCTGCTTAGTAAATGGCTTTCAATTGGTGACCTAGGGAATTATATGGTGGCGGGAGCTCTCGCAAGCGGACTATATATAATCCTGACTCCTGTATTCAACAGCGTCTATCCAAGATTCTCGACACATATAGCCAACGAAGCATTAGACCTACTCTACAACGAATACCGTGTTGCGACTCGCGCACTCTGCGCAGTAGTTTTTCCGGTTGCCTTCTCTGGCGCATACTTCGCCGAGGATATACTTAAGCTATGGTTAGGAGAAGAAAACTTTAACCCTTCCACCTCACCCGTACTGGGGATGCTAATACTGGGAACTGCCATGAACGGCATCATGCATCTCCCGTATGCGCTTCAACTCGCAGCAGGAAGAAGTCGCCTACCCCTCACCATCAATCTATTTCTTATATCTTTATATGTACCTTTAGGCTACTTCTTGACACAAAAATTTGGCCTACTTGGAGGCAGTGCAGCAAGTTTGGTACAGAATATTTTATACCTCGTGGCGGGAAGCTACGTAACGCACACGCTTCTGCTGAGGGATATAAGATACAAGTGGCTGCTTGCAGATATTTTACCTACGGTCATTGTCTGCGCAGCGTCACTTGGGCTAGTAAAGCTGATTATGATTGGGACGGGGGTCGATGCATTGGGATCAGTATTAATTGCTGGTAGTTTCGCAGCTCCCCTAATGGCTATTTGTTTACTTTTGTTTCTTCCAGCCCAATCACGAATCTTCTTCAGCCGAGCCATGCGAGAGATATTCGGAATAGAAGCCAATCAATGAAAATATTAGATCCTGAAAACGCATCGCCCCCACCCAAGCTATCAATTTGCATCGCAACGCTAAACCGTGGTGATGTTATCGCCTCAACGCTGGACTCGATACTTGCACAGTTGCACCCGGCTATCGAAATAGTCATTGTCGACGGTGCATCGACAGACTCAACACCCGAAATTCTGGCGAACTACTGCCATAAGTGTCCGTCATTGAGGTACTATCGAGAGGATAAAAATTCAGGTGTAGACGCGGACTTTGATCGGTCAGTTCATTACGCGAAGGGAGTGTATTGTTGGCTAATGACCGACGATGACCTGTTATTGCCCGGCGCAATACACCGCATCCTTGTTGCACTAAATAGTGCGCCAGACCTGGTCATCGTAGACGCTGAAGTCAAGACAGAGGACTTCGGGGCCACCCTACAGAAGTCTCGCATGGACCTCACCGCAGACATGCATTTTAATAATGCTGACGACCTCTTCCTTGAGACCGCCGGGGACGCATTATCTTTTATAGCATCGGTTATAATCCGCAGAGACCTGTGGTTGAGACGGAACCGAAACCGATACTATGGATCACTGTTCATTCATGTCGGGGTGATACTTCAGACTCCGTGTCTCGAGAATATAATGGTGTTATCCACACCAGCAATTTCAATACGATATGGTGTCGCTATGTGGACTCCAAGAACGTTTGAAATCTGGATGTTCAAATGGCCCGAGCTGATATGGTCGTTTCCCGCATTCTCAGATCATGCGAAGCGCAGCGTCTGCGCCGAGCGGCCTTGGCGCAACCCCTTGCAACTGCTAAAGCACAGAGCCAGAGGCAGCTATTCAATAGCGGAGTACCGGGAATACGTCATGCATAGATCTTCATTTCTTCAACGGACGATCGCCCTTGGAATTGCGAGACTTCCCGGAAAACTAGTAAATTTTTACGCGGTTTTGTATGTCGTATTCCTAAACCGCAACGCGAGACTAGGGCTTAGCGATTTACTTAATAGTCCTGACTCCTCAAAAGCAGCTAAATTTCTAGCTAAACTATTTCCATTGGGGTCACCCCACTCATGAAAACAGCGTTGATTACGGGTGTCGGCGGGCAGGATGGGAGGTTGCTTAGCTCCTTGCTTGCCAGTAAATCCTACGAGGTTATTGGTACCACGCGGGATATCAACAGACTCAAGGGGGATCGTCATTTTTCTGAGTTAGGTACTAAGCTGATTCAATTGGACCTTAGTGACAGCACAGCAATCTCAATGGCAATCAGAGATCACAAGCCCGATGAACTATACAACTTAGCCGCGTTCGCAGTTGGATCAAATGTATGGAACAACCCAGAGTCACTCGTGGATATAAATGGGATAGCGGTTCTTCGCCTCTTAGAAAGCATACGGTCATACTCACCTAGATCAAGGTTTTGCCAGGCATCTAGCAGCGAGCTGTTCGGTGCGTGTCAAACAACACCACAATCAGAGCGCACACCGATGGCGCCCCGAAACCCCTATGGCGCTGCAAAGCTGTATGCACATCACCTCATCAAGATCTACAGAGAGCACTACGGACTGCATGCAAGCTCTGCCATCTTTTTCAATCATGAGAGCAGTTTACGAAGCACTGATTTCGTCTCTCGCAAGATCACACGGCAAGTTGCTCGCGTAAGCTTGGGTCTAGCTGACTCCATAGAACTGGGCGACCTCGAGGCTCGCCGTGATTGGGGCTATGCGGGCGACTACATGGAAGCCGTTTGGAAGATGCTGCAGTGCGACACGGCAGACGATTACGTCATAGCTACCGGCGTTTCTCACTCCGTGCGTGATCTTTGCGAGATCGCATGCGCGCACGTCGGACTCGATTATCGAACTTTCGTAAGGAGCAGTGAAGAACTCGTGCGTATAGAGAATCCATCACTGTTGGTTGGCGATACTAGCCACATCCACGCTAGACTGGGGTGGAAGCCCAGAGTAAATTTTGCCGATATGGTTCGGCAGATGGTTGACCACGATATCAAAGAGCTCAAACTCAACAAGAGATAAATTAGATGCCAAACGCAATCACCCAGTGCAGAATTTGCGGAAATCAACACTTGGAATTGGTGCTGGATCTAGGCGTCCAGCATATGACTGGAGAGTTTCCGCGCCAGCCGACAGCGGCTATAAACAGCGGCCCTCTCCGCTTGGTAAAGTGCTTGGGTGAAGGTAACTGCGGGCTTCTCCAACTCCAGCACAGCTACGACGCCAACGAGATGTACGGAGAAAATTATGGTTACCGGTCAGCCCTGAATACCAGCATGGTGCGCCATCTAACCACAAAAATTTCAAGGCATTTGGAGCAGTACCCACTACAACCTGGCGCCTTGGTAGTAGACATAGGCAGTAACGACAGCACGACATTACAAGCGTTCCCTGACAAGAATTTACGGTTGGTCGGAGTTGATCCCACAGGAGCCAAATTTAAACAGTACTATCCACAGCACATTGAACTTATAGCAGATTTTTTCTCGGCGAAAATTCTGAAGGAGAGGATCGCCGACGCCAAAGCATCGCTAGTCACCTCTTTTGCAATGTTTTATGACCTTGAAGACCCGCTTTCATTCATGAAAGACGTCCACGAGATACTTGAGGATGACGGCCTTTGGCTCTTTGAGCAGAGTTACCTGCCAAGCATGCTGAGAATGACGTCCTACGATACCGTGTGTCACGAGCACATCGAGTATTATGCGATGAAGCAAATTGTTTGGATGGCAGATCGAGCGGGGTTTTCTCTCATCAACGCTGAACTCAATGATATAAATGGTGGAAGTTTCTATGTAATTGCGAAAAAGACAAAGAAAATAGAGCATGGTGCCAGAATAAAGGAAATGCTTCAGCGTGAGGAGAGAGCTGAGCTGGACACGATCGCCCCCTATAGAGCTTTCGCAGAGCGCGTCAAAGCCTCGCGGATAGAACTTCTTTCTTTTTTACAGGAAGCGCATCGTCTTGGAAAAAAAACGTGTGCACTCGGAGCGTCCACAAAAGGTAACGTGATACTACAGTACTGCGGATTAAATGAATCACTCGTCAGTGAAGTAGGTGAAGTCAATGAGGAAAAATTTGGAGCCTACACCCCAGGGTCCAGACTACCCATCGTTGATGAAAGTGAAACGTTGGCCCGGGATTTCGATTATCACCTAGTACTGCCATGGCACTTTTCCAAGTTCTTTGAGCAGGCGCCACATTTAAACGGGAAAACCCTGGTTTTTCCGCTCCCCACGCTGCGTGTGCATCACTGTGGGGTATAACAATTAGAGAGTCTTTCAGAAGTCCATGAAGGTACTGATCGTTACCGGATCCTACCCACCTGCAAAATGTGGTGTCGGAGACTATACCCACCGCTTGGCTCAATCGTTAGCAAGAATACCGGATGTAACGGTGGCGATCATTGCCGACAAGCGATTCGCGTACGATAAAACGCAGCGGGACATTGCCATTTTCGATGTAGTAGAAAACTGGAGGGCGTCAGACTTTCTGGCTATTCGCAAGGCAATTAGCCACTGGAAGCCTGATGTTGTTCATATTCAATACCCGACTCGCGGGTACCAAAGAGCTTTTCTGCCTTGGCTTCTCCCTCCTTTACTTGAGCTCGTCGGTGTAACTGTCGTCCAAACCTGGCATGAGAGCTTTGAGCTCTTCCCTAGACCCATAATGTCAATGAAGGCTCTCAGCTCAGGACCAATAATTGTTGTGCGGTCAAACTACTGGGATCTTTTCAAGGGTATTACACGTCGCTTGCGATCTAGGAAGAAGACGTACTACATTCAGAGCGCCCCAAGTATAAACGCAAGCCACAAGTCAGCCGCCGCCTTGTCGGAAATTAGGGAAGAATTTTTCCAGTATGGTCAGAACAGGCTACTTTCCTACTTTGGATTCTTATATCCGAACAAAGGTGTGGAGCAACTCTTCGAGATCGCAGATCCATCACGAGATAAAATTCTAATCATTGGAGAATTCGACCAGAATCGGAAATACTGCCGCGCACTCAAAGGTTTGGCGAGCAAACCGCCTTGGCAAGGAAAGGTGGAGTTTCTCGGCTTTCTACCACCCGCCGATGTTTCTGACATCCTCGCCGCCTCAGATGCCGTAGTACTGCCCTTCCCGGAAGGCGGTGGTGAATGGAACACATCAATCCAGGCAGCTAGAGTCAATGGAAGCTTCGTTCTGACGACATCGCGTGCGGCTACCGGCTACAGCGAAAAAGAGAATATCTATTATGCAAGGCCGAGCGACCTATCGGAGTTATCACGAGCATTAGAAAGATATGCGGGAGCGAAGCTAGAGATTGCAACTGATCGGTATCAAACCGAATGGGAGAGAGTGGCAATCGAACACCTTGCTGTTTACCAATCAGCCTGTAAAGGACAAGGATGAAACCCGATCTATCTATTTGTATTCCGACTTACAACTTTGGTCACTTGATAGGAGAGACCCTTGACACAATTATTCCTCAGTTAACTGGGGAAGTGGAAATAGTTGTGGTTGATGGTGCGTCGACAGACGCGACTACTAACGTCGTCCAGCGATACATTAATCTCGACGGGCGCCTGCGATATTTCCGGCTAGAAGCTAAGGGAGGAATCGACGTCGATATGGCTCAGGCTGTTTCGCTTACAAAAGGCAGATACTGTTGGCTTTTCAGCGCGGATGACTACATGAAGGCCGGTGCGGTGACACGTGTACTGCAAGAGATTAAATCCAACCCCGGTGTAATGGTCTGCAGGCACTGGAATTGCAACTACGATATGACGCCGATCAACGAGCACCCTGTGCTTCGAGATCAAAAGGACGCAACATACAACTTAGCCAACAGCTATGAACGGCTGGCCTATTTTCGCGCAGCCCTCTCTTCGGAAGCATTTTTTAGCTTTATGAGTGGCCTGGTTATCAGTAGGCACTTGTGGGATATGGCCCCCTTGAGAAAGGAGTTCATAGGGAGCTGCTGGGCGCATTCGGCTCGACTTATGGAATTAATGTCAAACGGCTTCACGGTGAAGTACCTTTCAGATTCTTACATATTGAGGCGGGGCGACAATGATTCTTTTATGGACCAAGGGGTAGTGAACCGCTATCGCATAGCCATAGAGGGATATCATCGGATCGCTGAACACTTCTTCGGCGCAGATAGCGAAGAAGCGTTCCACATGCGCAGAGTGATCAGACAAGAACTCCCTTTGCGCTACTTTATCTACGCTAAATACATGACAAGACGAAACCCGGACAGGGAAAGCATTGATTTGCTAGACGAAATAGCTGAGGCGCATTTCAGTGATCGATCACTCCGAAATACGGTGTCGTACTTAACATTCCGTTTATTGCCCGCTTTTGTCTGCGAATGGGCCTACCGTTGCTATCGCCGTTTTATCAGATAACACTTTACGGCAACCAAATCGGGAAAATGAAGGAATCGAAAGTGGCTAGATGATACCTACTAAGAAAGTGTCTTTTCGTGCTGCTTTTGTAAAACGAGCCATCCAAAAGTGTACTGCTTACCCAAGCACGAAACTACGCGATCCGATGCGGTGAGGCTAACATCCCCAGCAAGCTCTAACCCCCACAACTGAGCTTGGGATACGAAATCCAGCAAATCCCTATCAGAAAATATCTGCCAACTCATGTCAAATATGCGTATTTTATCAGTGTCGATTTTCTCGGGCCAGTAATCAAAGGAAGCTATGAAATATCCGCCAGTGCGCAGAAGGCGTGAAACCTCACGCAAAAGCGCCTGAGGATTGAAACCGTGCTCAATCACAGATATCGATATCACGGCATCAAATGTATTTGGACGAAAGTCGGTCCGCATGAAGTCTTGGCAGCTATAGTGAATTTCACCGGAATAGGGCATCTGTGAGATTTGGGGGTTGAGGTCTACTCCAGTTAAATTCACATACCCAGCGCAGTAGAGACTGGGCAATATCTCTGAGCAAAAGCAACCGATGTCTAGAAGCTGTGAATCTTTGCTCAAATTCTCATCTATAAACTCTAGGGAACGCAACACATCCCAACTTTTCTGCTTGTCGCCTACAGCCAGCCTTGTATCTAACCTCAACATTCGCAGTAGTTGGTGCCAAGTACCTGGCACATGAGAGAGCCCGAGAGCTCTCAGTTTTTTTCTTGCGGCGTTCACTTGAGATCGAGATTGCAAAACTTCAAGAGCCACGACACACCTACCTCTGTTTAAGCTAGGCTTGACTATAATCTAACAGGTGTTGATTCGATACCACGAGTCACCGAAAAGTGGACTTGTGCCTAGGGCAAGCGCTAGGCACAACTAGGGGCTCGCAAGAAGGGGCCTCATGCGTGGGTTGCTCGGTGTTGAAGATAAAAAACGGAGCTGCTAAAAGTGCTCGTAGAGTCACACCAAAAGCATACCCGAACCACGCGCCGCTGGGTCGAAGTCGTTCTGGGCCTAGATTGCTCAATTCAGGGTCTCGCACAGGTCGTCCCCGACGTGACTGCCAATCAAGAACAACCGGGGTTTCATACAGGAAAGCCCAAGATGCGCCCTGCAGGGGGATTGCACTTATCCAGATCGAAGCCACTGGGCTAGCAGGGAACAATCAACGGCGGACTCGGTTAGAGGTGCGTCGATAGGTGGCTCCGAAGTGTGAGTTCTCGCGCGCTACTCACCCACCATGCGTTTCACTCTGGTCGAATAGTTTTTCCACCTTAACCGTGCAACCTAATACAATCACCATCATGAATTCATAAACCAATCAACGCCTCCGTGCACCGCAATCGCAACTCGAGCTGAGCTCTCCAGCTCTTTTCAACTACCCTAAATACGCACAATAGCCAGACAGACGAGGCCCCCGCGATGCCCCAATCGCCCAAGCCCACCACCGCTCGCGCCAAACACACCCGCCCCAGTATCTGTCGCCTGTGCATCGCCCACTGTGGCATCCTCGCCACGGTCGAGGCCGGAAAGCTCACTCACGTCAGCGGCGACCCTGACAACCCGCTGTTCAAAGGCTATACCTGCCCCAAGGGGCGCGCCCTCCCTGAATTGCACAATCACCCGGAGCGCCTGCTCTGCAGCCAGAAAAGAAATGCCGCTGGCACCCTGCAACCGGTAGCTAGCGCAGCGGCATCCCGGGAGATCGCCGAGCGACTGCAGGCGCTGGTGCAGGAACATGGCCCCAGATCTGTCGCCGTCTACAGCGGCACCAACTCCCTGCCCTACCCGGGCGGCCCAATGGCCGCCTACGCCCTGCTGCGAGCGCTCGGCTCCCCCATGTTCTTTACTGCCAACACCATCGACCAACCGAACAAGCAGATTGCGCAAGCGCTGCACGGAATTTGGCGGGGCGGGGACCAGAACTTCGAGCACGCCGATACCTGGCTGCTTATTGGTGTGAATCCCGTCATATCCAAGGCTGCCGGTATTCCCTGCCAGAACCCCGCGCAGAAGCTCAAGGAAGCGGTACAGCGGGGCATGCAACTGATTGTGATTGACCCCAGAACCTCGGAAACAGCCCGCCGCGCAGCCATTCATCTGCAGCCCCGCCCCGGTGAGGACGCCACCATCCTCGCCGGCATGATCCGCATAATTCTGCGTGAATCGCTCTACGACCACGAGTTCGTGGCTCAGCACGCGGAGGGCCTGAACGCTCTGCGCGATCAGGTGGAGCCATACACCCCCGAACGGGTTGCCCAGCGCGCCGGTATTGACGCCGACCTGTTACTCGACGCCGCGCGTTTATTCGCTGCGGGCAAGCGCGGCGCCGTGAATACAGGCACGGGTGCCAGCTTCTCCATGAACAGCAACCTCACCGAGTACCTGGCGCTCAGTCTGACAACGCTGTGTGGCCGCTGGCCGCGCGCCGGCGAACCGGTCACCCGGCCCAATGGGCTCCTGCCACCCTGGGAGCCAAAAGCGCAGGCGTTTGCGCCGTTCCCTGCCTGGGGGTTTGGCGAACAAATGCGTGTGCGCAACCTCGGGGACTCTGTCGCGGGGATGCCGACCGCGGCACTGGCAGAAGACATACTTCTGCCCGGGCCAGGCCAGGTACGGGCGCTGATCTGCCTCGGCGGGAACCCCATGACAGCCTGGCCCGACCAGCGCAAAACCATGG
>TARA_R100000808_G_scaffold5235_1_pt1 | contig 11694 bp, 15 predicted proteins | sample TARA_R100000808 | Tara Oceans TARA_R100000808 (sample SAMEA2622852) | marine metagenome | biome: marine biome (ENVO:00000447); feature: marine epipelagic mixed layer (ENVO:xxxxxxxxx); material: "saline water (ENVO:00002010), including plankton (ENVO:xxxxxxxx)" | depth 140 m | reverse complement strand
GGGGGGCATATTTTTCAGCAAGTTTACACCAAATGAAACGCGGCCCAAAACCCAAACCGACCGCCCAGCTAAAGTTGGCGGGCACCTTCCAGGCGAGCCGGCGCGTCGAGCAGGAGGCGCTGCCGGCAGCAGAGAGTCTGCGTCCGGGACAGACTCTTTCCGCGCGTGCTAGGCGCGCATGGGATGCCACAGCGCCGATGCTGGCTGACAACGGGATTCTGTCTGAGCAGGATAAGCGTGCGCTAGCGTGCTATTGCGAGGCGTGGGCGAGGTGGGTGGAGGCCAGAAACACAATCGCCACCACCGGGATGTGGTACACCGCAGCGAGCGGAAACATCCTGAAGCACCCGGCGGTCCCGATTATGGAAACCGCCGCCACCGAGATGCTGCGGTGGTCTGAACAGTTCGGGCTCACGCCGTCGGCGCGGACACGGATACCACGTAAGGAAAAGACGCGGACCCCGGCTGAACGATTGAGGGCGGAACTAGATGGCGGCGCCTGACGCACACGACGACGGGCAGCGCGTGCTGGACTTCTGCGCCAGGTACCTAGTGCACGTCCAGGGCAGGTTGTCGGGCAAACCGTTCACCCTGGAACCCTGGCAGGCGGAGATCACGCGCAAGATCTTCGGTGCCAAGCGCGCGAACGGCACGCGCCAGTACCGCGAGGCCCTGGTGGCGATTCCGCGCAAAAACGGCAAGACGACGATGGGTGCGGCGTGGGCGTTGGCCATGCTGGTGCTCGACAACGAGCCGGGTGGTCAAATCTTCAGCGCCGCAGCAGACAAGGACCAGGCCCGGCTCTGCTTCCACATTGCGAAGGAAATGGTTGGTCGGTCCGAACTGCTCAGTCAGATTCTCCAGGTTTATAAGGATGCCATCGTCTACGACGAGATCGGCGCGGCGTATAAGCCGATCAGCGCCGACGCCTTCACGAAGCATGGACTGAACCCATCCGGGGTGATCTTCGACGAACTGCACGCCCAGAAAACACGCGAACTGTACGACGTCCTGCAGACCGGCATGGGTGCCCGATCGCAGCCGCTGATGGTGTCCATTACCACCGCGGGATGGGACCGGGAAAGTATCTGCGCTAAGGTGTGGGATTACGCGAACCAGGTGGACGACGGACAGATCGACGACGCGGCGTTTTTCCCTGCCATATGGCAGGCAGAGGACGACGCAGACTGGACAGATGAGCGGGTCTGGCGTCAGGCAAACCCGAACCTGGGCACAAGCGTTAGCGTCGAGTTCCTGCAGCGAGAATGTGAGAAGGCAAGGCAGGACACAGCCTACGAAAACACGTTCCGCCAGCTCTACTTGAACCAATGGACAGAGCAGGCCGTTCGTTACCTGCCCATGATGGACTACGACGCCCAGGCCGAGCTACTGCCCGAACTCGAGGGTCGCGAGTGCTACATGGGCGTTGACCTGTCGGCCACGATCGACCTGACGGCGTGGGTGTTGTGTTTCCCGCTCGAAGATGACGTGGTGGCGCTGCTGCCGGCGGCCTATATCCCTTCGGGACGCATGGGTGCGCGCGAGCGACGTGACCGCGTCCCATACGGGGCCTGGGTGCGGGATGAATTGATCACCGCCACCGATGGCATGTCGATCGACTACGAGCGGGTGCTGTCCGACATCCAGGAAGCGTGCCAGACCTACGACGTGAAGGCGATTGCGGTGGATCGGTGGAACAGCACCCACTTACAGCAGCGGCTCATGGCCGACGGCGCCAACGTCGTGCAACACGGGCAGGGCTTTCGCGATATGGCCGACCCGACGAAACAGTTGCAGCGCCTGATTGTGGAGCACAAGCTGATTCACGGGAATAACCCGGTCCTGCGCTGGAATATGGCAAATCTAGTTGTTGAGCGTGACGCGGCTGGGAACGTCAAACCCTCCAAGAAGGCGAGCACGGAGAAGATTGACGTGGCAGTGGCGGCAATCATGGCGATAGGCATTTGGCAGGCTGAGGCGCTGACCGCTGCAGGATATTACGACACGCATGACCTGGTGGAATTCTCATGGTAAGTCTCCGAGGCATATGGCAGGGCATCGTTGAGCGGCGCCGGGATTCCAGACCGACGCAGCCGTCAGGGCGGCAGCCGATATGGGTGCCGCAACTGTCGGGGGTATACGTTGATGAGCAGACGGCGCTACAGTATTCAGCCGTCTACGCGTGCGTGCGCTATATTTCCGAGACGGTCGCGTGCCTGCCGTGGCGGCTCATGCGCCGCCGCGCCGATGGCGGTGCCGACGTGGAAACCGATAGCGACCTGCACTGGATGATTTTTCAGTCACCCAATGGCGAGATGTCGGCCTACGATTTCAAGCGAACGCTGGAGGCACACCGTCAGACGTGGGGAAACGGATACGCCGAAATCGTTCGGGACGGGTCAATGCGAGCCCGAGAGCTGTGGCCGATCACACCCGACCGGGTCACTCCGAAACGCGCCGACAGCGGCGAGCTGGTCTACGAGATTTCCAACGGCACATCAGAGTCCACTATTCTCCCAGGGCGTGACGTGTTCCACCTGCGCGGACTGGGGTACGACGGCCTGGTGGGCTACAGCCCGATCGCCATGGCGCGTCAGGCGGTCGGCCTGGGAATAGCCACGGAGCAGTTCGGTGCGACGTGGTTCGGCAACGGCAGCCACGGCAGCGGCGTGCTGGAGAGTCCCACGCCGCTGTCGCCCGACCGGGTCGAGGCGCTGCGTCGGCAATTCGAGGGGCAGCACCGAGGACCGAAAAACGCCAACCGGGTGGTCCTGCTGGAGAACGGCACCCAGTACAAACAGGTCTCCGTACCGCCTGACGACGCCCAGTTCCTGCAGACGCGCCAGTTCCAGGTGACCGACATATGCCGGTGGTATCGGGTGCCGCCGCACAAGGTCGCGCAACTGGACCGCGCCACGTTTTCCAACATTGAGCACCAGAGCATCGAGGCGGTGCAGGAGGCAATCCTTCCAAACGTCCACGGGTGGGAGTCGGAGGCGCAGCGAAAGCTGATCGGTCGTCCCGCCAACCGGAAGCTCTTCACCCGGCTCAGCGTCCAGGCGCTGCTGCGCGGGGATCAGCAGGGGCGTGCCGCCTACTACCATCAGATGTGGCAGATGGGCGTAATGTCGGTAAACGAGATACGGAAGCTGGAGGATCTAAACCCGATCGACAACGGTGACGAGCACCTGGTGCAGATGAACATTACAACACTGGAGGACGCGTCCGAAGGGACTAACACCACGGACCCCCCGGCGGCGCCGCCAGCGTCACCAGAGCCGGACGGCGAAGATCGGACTGCGACGTTTCGGGTGGCCATGCTCGAGCCCATATCGGAGGCGCTGCAGCGTCTGCTGCGCAAGGAGGGCAGAGCCATGGCGCAGGCATCCAGTAGAGGCAAGCTGACGGCGAAGCGCGATACGTTCTACGAGCTGCACGAGGCCGACGTCGCTGACGCGATACGGCCGCTGGCAATGGCGCTGGCGCGGTGCATCCGGGGCGGGACGGTCACTGAGGCCGACGCCAGGCTGATGGGGGCAGTGTGCAGCGACTACGCAGCCGATCACGTGGCGACCAGCACCACCGACCTGGAGGGTGCGGGCGATATCGAGGGCCTCGCAGACCTGTGGTGCGCCGAGCGGGCGCCGGAGGCGGCGTGCGACATCACAAACCGGGTATCGAAAATGCTTTTGGAAGGGTCTACGGATGATTGACTCCACGCGGGAAATCCGCAGCGCCACGGTCGCCGAGCTGCGAGCCGGCGGCGGCGAGCTGCCGGTTCTGGAGGGGTACGCTGCAGTGTTCGACGAGCCGAGCCAACCCATCGGTGGTTTTTTCGTCGAGCATATCGAGCCGGGCGCCTTCAGTCGTGCCCTCACGACAGCCCCAGACGTGCGGGCGCTGGTCGATCACGACCCCAGCAGGATTTTGGGTCGCACCACGTCGGGCACGCTATCACTGAAGGAGGACCGGCACGGACTGCTGGCGACAATTCAGCCGCCCGACACGTCAACGGGGCGCGACATCGTCGAAAGCGTGCGCCGGGGTGACGTGTCGCAGATGTCCTTCGCCTTCGGCGTGGCTGAGGGCGGGCAGCGGTGGGAAAGCCGAGAAGACGGCGACCATAGGTTTTTGTCAGACCTGGACCTGTTTGACGTGTCGGTCGTGACCTATCCCGCATATGAATCCACCGAGGTCAGCACACGAACGCTCGAAGAGTGGAACACGCACCAGGGTCATCGGATGAATGCGCAGGTGCGCGAGGTGCTGGCTGGCCAAAAAAAACACCTAGACCGATTTGGATATAACGACCCCGCGCGTAGACTATAGACAGACAATCCAGCCCACTGTCCTGCAGTGACGCGGCGGCCCAGCCCGCCCGCACCGTATGGGCACGACGACGGCACGCTTCTGCTCAGTCAGGCTCGCACCGTCATACCTGAATTCACGGGTATGTCGGTGCGTTTTTTATTGGGCAGCGGACCGACAGCAATTGCTAAGGGTCCGACAATGACCGTCGAAAAGCTTAGGGAATCACAGCAGGCGTCCCACGACAACGCCACAGCGATTGTCGCGGCAGCCGATGCCGAAGGGCGCCAACTCAACAATGACGAAATCGCCCGCGTGAAGGGCTACACCGAAGAATTTACCAGTCTTGCACAGCAGATTGAACAGCGGCAGCAGTTGGAGACGCAGACGCAGACGCTGGCTGAGCCCGCCGAGCGGCGCACGTCACAGACTGAACCCAGCACCGAGCCTGCGGGCCTGAGCCGGATAACCGGCGGAACATTCCGTAATGACGACCGGGGGATGTGGGGATTCCGTGACATGGGCGAATATGGCAAGGCCGTCGCCCATGCGTCCCGCCCAGGCGCGCAGATAGACCAGCGTCTGCTGACCGAGCAGCGGGCCGACCCGGACGGTGCCAATGAGGGTATGGACTCGGAGGGTGGATTCGCGGTGCCGCCTGATGCCCGACGGACAATCAACGAGCTGATCAGGGGCGAGGATTCGCTGCTGGGTCGGTGCGACGAAATCCCAGTCGAATCCAACCGACTGACCGTCCCGACGGACGAAAGCGCACCGTGGGGCAGCACGGGCATCCAGGCATACTGGGACGCGGAGCAGACGCAAGCGACCCAGTCGAAGCCGGTGCTCCAGGAAGTGGGCGTGGACCTGTACAAGCTCCGTGCGCTGGCGCCCGCGACCGACGAGCTGCTCGCCGACAATAGTGCGATGTCGGCGTATCTGAACCGCAAACTTCCCGAGGTGATCACCTACAAGGTCAACGAGGCGATCATTGCGGGAACGGGTGCTGGTCAACCGTTGGGATTGATCAATAGCGGCGCCGCCGTGTCCGTGGCGAAGGTCGGCAGCCAGGTGGCTGACACCGTCGTGGGCCAGAATATTCTCGACATGTGGTCACGCATGTGGGGTCCGAGCCGCGCCAATGCCGTCTGGCTGGTAAATCAGGACACCGAGGTCCAGCTCAATACGCTGATGAAGGTCGGCAAATTGGACACGGGCGCCGCTGACAGCGGCTGGGGTATCTCGCTGTATACGCCACCTGGCGGTTTGAGCCAGGCCCCGTACGGCACGCTGATGGGACGACCTGTCATCCCGCAGCAGGCGTGCAAGACGGTAGGCGACGTGGGCGACGTGATCCTGGTGGATCTGAAGCAATACCTGGCAACGACCAAGGGCGGCGGCATCACGATGTCGTCGAGCATCCACCTGTGGTTCGACTGGGATGTGACCGCCTTTAAGGCTGTCGTGCGTATGGGTGGACAGCCGTGGTGGAGCGCCGCTGTGTCGCCGAAGAACGGCAGCAACACGCTGTCGCCAATTGTCACTATTGCAGCTAGAGCGTAGGCGGTAGGGTTACGGGGTCACGGGTCCGGGGCGGCGCGGGTGGCGCCCCGGACCCATTCAGCACAGACAAAAAACAGGATCACTCAGATGGCATTTGTCGAAAACACGCAGATCGTTAGCGCATTCGCGCCTGTGGACATGAGCGCCGCAGCTAATGACGGGGATTGGTTCAACTGCGCCAACTACCAGCGGGTCGTGGTGCTGTTCGTCAAGGGTGCAGGCACAGCGGGAGACGATCCCACGTTGACCATCACCCAGGCGTCAGATAATTCTGGCACAGGCGAGAAGGCGCTGACTTTTACTGATATCTGGTACAAACAAGACACGTCGCTGGCAGCGACTGCGACGTTCACGCATACCACGCAAACCGCCGCGTCCAGCTATACCGACGCGACTAGCGCTGAGGACCAGGCTATCTGGGTCCTCGAATTCAGCACCGACGAACTCGACGTGGCCGGCGGCTTCACGCACATTCAGGCATCCGTTGGTGATGTCGGAACCAACGCCCAACTGGGCTGCGCGATTTATATTGGACTGGACGCTCGCTACGGGGCGCCGTCAGGTTCTGCTCAGTCGGCTATTGATTGACTATTTAGCTCTCTTTTCTCCACTCGGCCCCGCCGGAATCCACGCCGGCGGGGTCTTTTCGGGTAATGCATATGAGAATTACATTCACGCACAGCGCGGAACCGGGCAGTGGCGGCGAGCAGTTTGCCGTGGGCGAGACGTATGACCTGCCCGACGAAAGCGCCTACCGGTGGATGCGGCGAAACGTCGCAGTGGCGGCAGAGGCGGAAACCGCCGACGCGCCGCCGAAACGGCGACGGGGACGACCGAAAAAAAACGCAGATTCAGAGGTGAGCGATGGGTCTGACGCAATCAGCTAAGCCTAGCGGCGAGCCGGTGACGCTGGAACAGTTCAAGGGTCACGCACGCATCGACGGCGACGACGCCAACGAGGGCGCGCTGCGTCAGCTACGTGGTGCAACGGAGGAAGTGCAGCGACTGACGGCGTTGCAGCTACTCAATGCCACCTGGGTCTATACGTTCGACGCATTCCCGATCGACGCGGGTGGCAGGATTTGGATGCCCAAGGCGCCGCTTTCGAGCGTTTCCAGCATCACGTACCTGGATTCCGACGGCGACAGCCAGACCGTCGCCGCCAGCGTTTACCAGCTCGTGACCAGTGAAACGCCCGGCAGCGTGGTGCTGCAGTACGGGCAGACCTGGCCGACCGCCCGAACGGATACGGAGGCGGTGACCGTCACGTTCGTCGCAGGGTACGGCACCGATCAGGCGCAGGTGCCTGACATGGCGCAAAACGCTGTGCTGGCGCTTGCCACCTATAGATGGTGGAACCCCGGCGCCGCCGATATTCCAGATGACGTTATGTCGGCCATTAGACAGCTACAGGTATATCCACGGGAACCGGTCCTCAATGGCTGACCATTCGATCACCGCGAGCGACGTAAAGCCGAGGGCAGGCGCAGAATACGTTCTGGCCCAGGGCATCGCTGGTGGCACTATCACCGCCGGTCAGCCGCTGTATCAGGATGCGACCGATAGCGGCGACCTGAAGGCGGCGGTGAATAGCGCCGCCGCCACTGCAGCGGTCGTGGGTATTGCGCTGAGCAACGCAGCAGACCAGCAGCCGGTGCGCTACCTGGTGCGCGGCAGCCTGACCGTCACGGGCAATCTGACCGTCGCGCGGGCCTATTACGTGAGCCCCAACCCCGGCGGCATTTGCCTGGAGGCCGACGTTGCCAGTGCCGACTTTGCCACTGTGCTGGGCGTGGCCACCAACGCCACAACGCTGGAGGTGAATATCCAGGCTTCGGGGGTGTCCGTTGCCTAAAACGACGCTTCCATGCGACACAATGCGGCACCGTGCGATGCTGCTAACGGCAGAGGAAACGCCCGATGGATACGGGCATCCACAGCGGAACTGGGTGCAGGACGGCGGCCTTCGGTGGGTGAGTATTAAGGCATTGAGACCCACCGGGGCGTTTGCAGCGGCGCAGGCACAGACGAATGAGACCCACACGATCCGCATGTCGTGGAGCATGAGGGGACCTACCACGAGGCACAGAATCATGCTGCCGGCGTCGGGGCGCACGTTTTCAATAACGCGCGTAATCGACGTGGACGAGCGTCACATGGTGCACGAGTGCTGGGCAACGGAACGGACTGATGGCACAAGCCTCGTCTAGCATCAGACTGGAGCTGGACGGCGTTGAAGAACTGCTGAAGACGCTGTCCATCCTGCAGGATAAAGTCGCGAAGCGCGTGCTGGCGAAGGCTATGGGCGTGGCCCTGCGACCACTCCGCAAAGCAGCCAGACTGCGAGCGCCCACGCAGACAGGGCTGCTGAAGATATCCATCGGGAACGTGGTTCGAAAATACAAGCGAGCGGGTAGCTCGACGGTCGTAGGCGTCTGTGGTCCGCGTCGCAATGTCGGCGGCAAGGCAGCGGCAAAAATACGCGGCGCAGCGGGTAACGCCAAACGTGAGCCCGCGAACTATGCCCACCTGGTCGAGTTTGGGACCGTATCGCACACCATACGACCCAGCCGCGGCAAAAAAGCGGTAACGGTCGATGGGAAGCCGTACAGCGTGGTGGATGTGCACGGGGTGAGGGCTCGCCCGTTCATGCGCCCAGCGTGGGCTGCGGCGAAACAAGACGTACAACGAACACTAGAGGACGAGGTTGGGAATGGAATAGTAGAGGAAGCAAAAAAGGCTGCCGCCAACAACCAATCCATCACGAAAGCCGGGGGTGCGGCAGTATGAGCCTGGCCACGGAGCTGCACGACTACCTGAGGCGACGCAAGGACCTGGCTGCGCTCGTGACCGGCCAGATCTTCGTGGCGTCGGTGCCGCAGGGCGTGAACCTGCCCACCGTGGTGCTGACGCAGATCAGTTTGAACTCAGACCACCATATGACTGCAGCGTCGGGCTTGTACGAGGCAGGCTATCAGATAGACGGATATGCCAACCACGTGTCCCTCGCTGACGAAATCGCAGAACAGGTGCGACTGTCCGTGGATGGATTGCGGACGGAGGAATTTGACACTGTCACGCTCGACGCCGTGCAAATGGACGGTGACAGGATGGAAGTGTTAGACACCAGGACAGGCGAGGACGAGCAGACGCACAGACGCAGTGTAGACATCACGATTTGGTACCGGGACGTTGTTCCCACATTCCCAGCACCATAGGAGCAGCACGACATGGCAACGACAACTGGTCACGGCACGACCCTGACGCTAGGTACGACTGGCGCACTGATCACAGAAATCAATGACGTCAGTTGGGGCGACATGACGCGCAACGCGGTCGAGACGACCAACATGTCCACCAGCGATCACCGCACATTCATCCCGCACCCGCTCAGCGATCGCGGCAGCTTGACGGTGGAGGCTAACCTCGACGATCAGGCCGAGGGCTGGGCTGATCTGATCGACGCAGACGCGGAAACGATCACAGTGACATTCCCCAGTGGAACACTCTGGACCTGCAGTGGGTTTCTACGTGACGCAAGCTTCAGTGTGCCGCTTGAGGACAAAATGACAGCGTCACTCACCTTCAAATTCACAGGGAATATTTCCGTATCATGATAGACGTAGACGCTTGGATGAATGACGACGGCGGCGACTGTGTCGAGGTCGAAGGACTCGGGACGGTGGCAATCCGTCCCATGACCGCCGCCGAGATTGACAGTTGCCAGAAGAAGGGCAAAGCCAAAGCTGCCGCGCTGAAGTGTGACGACAATACCGCGACGACTCTAGAGATGATTGCGCTAACCGTCAGTCATCCCGACACGGGAAAGCCGCTATTCCCAGATGGGGCGGGTAGTTTGATGCGGGTGCCGATGGTGCGTCTGGCACCGCTGATTGAGGCGGTGTCGGCGTGCAACGGATTCGGTGAGGACGTGGAGACTTTGGCGGGAAAATCGCCGGGGACGGAGAGCGTCTGATGTGGCTGCGCGTCGCACAGTGGCTGCACTGCACACCCAGCGAGGCGAGGCGACGCTGCACCGTGCGAGATTTCCAGGAAATCACCGCCATGTGGTTGATTGACCCGTGGACGTTGCGACGGGTGGATTCAGCGGGGGCGATTGTGGCGGCGACCGTCGCCAGCACAATGACGCGCAAGAACTACACGCCCGACAGGTTTATGCCGACATTCTTGAAAGCCAAACTGACCGATGGGGAACTTGAGGGGAAGTTTCGCGCGTTTGCGAGGCAACACAACGCGATGAACAACGCAGGGGGGCGCGGACATGGCACGTAGAGCGGTAATCGGGCGGCTCGCTGCAGTGCTAAGCCTGAACAACAAGGGTTTCAACCAGGGCATAGCCAGCAGTAAAAAACGGCTGGGCATGTTGAAGGTGGGAGCCGTTGCTGCCGCCGGTGCCGTCGTGGCGTTGGGCACGGCAGCCGTCGCTACTGCCGTCAGCCTGGGGCGCATGGTGGTGGGCACCATCCGATCACTGGATGCATCGGTCAAACTATCAGATCGCCTAGGGCTCAGTGTAACGAAGCTCATGGGCCTACAGACGGCGGCACGCCTGGCGGGCGTGGAAACCAACGTCCTGGGCATGAGCCTGCAACGCCTGACGCGACGACTGGCGGAGGCCGGAACGCTAGGCAAGGGCGAAGCGGTCACGGCACTAGAACGTTTGGGATTGGATGCGAAGGAACTGATGAAGTTGTCGCCCGACAGGCAACTTCAGGCAATTGCCAGGGCTATGGGCGACATCCAGCACCGAGGAGAACAAGTTCTGCTGAGTCAGAAGTTGTTCGATTCAGAGGGTGTGGCCATGCTGCAACTGCTGGATATGGGCGCGAGTAAGTTAGAGAAGGTCGTGTCCATGTCCCAGAAAACAGGGCAAGCTATCGGGCAAGGTGGCGGCAAGGCCATCGCGGCGGCGGCTGAGAATCTGGACATGGCATGGGTGGCAATTGAGGGCGTGAAAAATACGCTGGCGGTCGCCATGGCGCCGATAGTGGAAGCGGTCGCGGGGCAATTCGCGGCGTGGGTGGGGAATGGAGATAAAGTAAAAAAAATCATCGGGGACATAGCCATCAGCATGGCGAAGATAGTGGACTGGGCGGGCAATCTTTTCAAACGCTTTTCAGACTGGGCTACGCTGGCAATCAAGACGATTCGAATCATTCGCGGATTGTCTCCAATTGGCATATCAATGCACACCGCTAACGCCATAAAAACGGGAGACTTTAGCGATCCCACCGGCATTGGTGGAGACGTTGGTGATATTCTCGACATACTGGGCCAGACGGAATACCAGAGGCGAGGCGGCAGCAACAACAGCAACGACGCGGAACGGTGGACGCGGGAGCTGTTGCGAGAGATAGCAGACAACACGGGTAACACCGGGATGGCGTACTGATGGCCTTTACAGTCACGCAAAATATAATTGAGGGCATGAGTGCGTCGGAAAGCAACGGCGCAGTAGAGACGCACACATCCAGCTATATTGTGAAGGGATTGCCTGAAGATTTTGGGACGAACAACCCAGGGCAGAAGCTATTGACTAGCGTTGCTGCAGTGAATGCAGGTCTTCCAGCACCAGGGTCGCCCATGACCGATGACGACGACGAGACGCTGCACGTGGTGAATCGCACGGTGGCCATGCAGGCGCCGACAATGGCTACCGTGCAGGTTACGTGGCAGGCGTTCGATAATACGCTAAACGGCGCCGCGTTGGTTAATTCGGGGCAGAGTGGAACCAGTCTCAAATCCCTAACCACCACATCTGATGCGGCGGGTCAGCCGCTAGAGGTGGAGCACGGTAGCGTC
>TARA_R100000808_G_scaffold6135_3_pt1 | contig 11714 bp, 14 predicted proteins | sample TARA_R100000808 | Tara Oceans TARA_R100000808 (sample SAMEA2622852) | marine metagenome | biome: marine biome (ENVO:00000447); feature: marine epipelagic mixed layer (ENVO:xxxxxxxxx); material: "saline water (ENVO:00002010), including plankton (ENVO:xxxxxxxx)" | depth 140 m | reverse complement strand
GTCTGGTCGCTAAATGCCGCCTCTTCAGCTATTGCCGCCCAGGATGCACTCGCCAGGGTTGGAACGTATCCATCCTTGCTTGCAACCCTTATAACGGTACTGAGTGGCCTTAATTGTGACCCTGGTACTCCTGGGTCATGTATAACCTGATTTATAAACTCTTCAGGCACGAAATATCCACCTTCTGCATCTGTATCTTCCTGCATGGCTTTTACTTCGTCTGGAGTTGCGGTCTTCCAGAAAACATCTTCAGATGGGCTTTGCATCCACTTGACGAATGTATCAGTCTGGACTCTAGCCTCTTCTTTTAGATTGTCTCCCATCTGCTCCTGAACCCACATTGGTTGAGCGTGGGCGGGTAGACCTTTCACCCAGGTTGCTGGCTTGTAATTAGCCTTCGTTTTGGCTGTTGTGTCATTTGGGTCATATTTTGCAACATCTGTGGACGCAACCGGAATCTCATTAACAGGTCGATTTAATTCTCCGGTTAATGCCTTGAGTTTCGATTGTGCCGCTTCCAGTTCGTCAGCTTTCGCTATCTTTTCGGAAAAATCTGCCATCAGTTTATTTCCCTGGTCAACTTCACCTTTTTCAAGGGCTTCTTTTGCCAGGCTTAATAATCCGTTGGCACTCTCCCGCAATTCTTTTATCTCCATCTCACGCTCCTAATATCTGCGTTTCTTTTTTTTGCCCATCACTTGATAATTCCTCCCTGCTGAGATTCCAATTCCAGTAATCTCAACCTTGCTTTTGCCAGTTCCAATTCCGTGTCTGGGGCAGTTTCAACAACCGTGCCAGAGGCGGGGGTTTCTGGTTTTTCACCTGTATATACTTCCAATAATGTCTTCGGTTCCTCTTCAGATTTCGCTGAAATTGTCTGGGTTTCCGGTGATGCTCCTCTTAAAACAGAGGAGATTTCTACCAGGTCTAAATTCTTGATAATCCGAACAGTCCGATCTCCGTCAGTTTTGAATTCAACTGAGTCTTCCGGTATGTTGAAACCAACACTCCACTCATCCACAAAACCGCCCTTCACATTAGAAAATGCGTCACGTCCTAGTTCTGTGTCTAAATTGAATTTGATGGTTGCTAATAACTTGTAATAATCGCCCAGGGCTTTGACCACTTCTGCGTCTTCAAGTTTTCCAACAACCTTGCTTTGATCGTGTCCCTGGAGAACCGCAATTGTTTTACTTCCATTGATAGATTCATTGAAAGCATCTTTGGAAATAATGTCGTTGTCAGCGTCTGGAACTTCCATAGAATTAACAAACGCCTGAACAACCCCTTCATCCTGGTCGAGAACTTTTAATTCAGATGGTGCGGTTTTAAATTCCATGATTACGCCTCTTGCATTTCTGGTTTGTAATTTCTGTCCATTGGAGTCCATGAGAGGGTTCCGTTTGGATGGTCGGAGATATTTATTGCGTCTTCAGCGTGATAAATCTGGTTATGCCTTTCAATACAGGTGCGACCATATGGATCACCAGGGTCAACATATGTGTCCCCTTCATCTCCGTCTGGGTCGGTAGCCCTTAACCAGTCGAAACCCTGTTGTCTGAAAAAACCAACAGAGGTCATGTTTTGCGACCTCATAATTTCTGTGCGGGCGATTAATCTTGCCCTGACTTTGGTTTCACCTAATTTGGTTCTCAGTCCAACAAAATTGTCAGCAGGAACGCCCCTGGCTAACATCTCTACTGAGTAACCTCGGTTTATAGCCGTCTCAACGGCGTTTTGTACGACTTTTCTGGTGGTTCTGTGGATTATGGTTGCCCTGGGGTTTGCCTGGGTAACAACTGACTGAACTGCGGATGCCTGTTCTGACCATTCCAGTTCCCCCGCAACACCTGATGCGTTTATGTGACCGAATGTTCTGCGGGTAACATTAATGAAGGCGTTATGTAATATATTGGAGAGTTCCCCTAATTCCGCATCTGGTACGAGCTGTGACCATTCAAAGGGAAAGTCCTTTGTCTCGAGTTCGATATCCCTCTCCATGTACCGCCCCAGGTAGCCGTCGACCTTGTTTTTTATTCTGGTCAGATATTGGTTGAGTCTTTTATCTAAATCCTCAACTAAAACTTCTCTATCCTGTAAAAGAACCTGTCTCAATTTGACTGCCCTGGGTGCAACTGGATCGAGTCGTTTTAATTCACCAATTGCTCCACCCTGTTCAATCGCCATCGGCATATTATTTTCTAAGGCATTACCCTCAATAATGTTGATAGGGATTCGTCTGACCTCACCCTCTGTAATAGAGTCCTGCCCAACCATTTCCCTTGCTTCATTAAGAGTGATAATGCCGGAAGTAAATAATGTCGTTGCCCTGGTTGTTACCGAATCTTTATCTTCCAGAAAAGCCCTCATTTGGGAGAAATCAACCATGATTTGACCGTCATTGGGAAAGTCGGAATAAAAACAATAATTAAAGAACCGGACAAACCGTTCTATTAATGGTTCTAATGTTTCGGAATGGAAAGACAGCCTGGCCTCTTTATAGTTGCTGAATGTGGAACGTTGCAATCCCACATTAGCCCCTACCAGGATTGCGGGAACACCTAACACCGCACATATTCTGGACTCAGTTAAATTGTGCAGTTCTGTTAGTGCCATATCAGACGGAGCTGAGGCCATCTGTTGAAATTCGGCATCATCATCAATGACTGCCACCTGGTGCATATTTTGCGAACCCCCAAATGTGGAACGCCACCTTGAGCGGATTCTTGTTGCTTCTTCCTGGGACGTTAATCTCCGTTTGATTTTTAACAAGCCGGAAGGAACACCCGCATTTGAAAAATACGTTTTGGCAAAATCAGTCATCAACATATCGAGATTAATATTCTTTGCCAGAACGTGGAGCGGGCTTAATCCATAAACGTCACCGGATGGATTAGGAAGTGCCATGTGAGCAACATCTTCATAAGGTAATTCATATTCCTTGCCGTCTATCTCATATGCATAGGAATTGCGACCTGTTTCGTTGGGTTTGATCGAAACCCTATCCGGTCTGAGTAACCATAACGCCCCGACCTGGTTGCCCCTGTTTCTTTCCTTATATACATAAACATTTCCGGCGACTTGAAGATAAGTGACAGCTCTTTCGATCCATGTATACCAGTCATGTTCGGGGTTGGGATTTTTGACCAGTTTAGCCAGAGGAGAATTATCAATTTCAGTAATTCCGGAGTCATCTTTACGACCAACAAACCACCTCGCACCGGAAACTCCTGTCGACAGCTCCCGAATACAAGCGTGAACTATCTCTGACCTACCGTAGCCCTGGGAAGCAAAGTTTTCATAATTATCTGTCGGATAAACGACATTCGTTAAATCCGACACGACAGGGACGGTTGATGAAATATCTGTTTCTATTTGTTTGGTAAACAGGTTCCAAAATGCCAAGCAAACCCCAATGGCTTGAGGGTACTTGCCTTGACCACCATCAGGATTGAAGTGAGATCAGTACAAAGGAAGAAACAACAATGTACCGACCCCACAGATGTCACCGTTGAAAATATCGCCCAAATCTCAACTTAACATGCTCATTATCTCATTGTTACAAATACCTTGTCCAATTTTTAAAATTGCGTGACTAAACCCTTGTCTATTGTGTAACATAGTGTTACAATACATACATAGAAACAAACAGGAAGGAGAACAAAATGACAAACGAAATAAGAACAATAGAAGCCCACGAATCCGAAGATGGAAAGGTTCACCATTTCGGGCGATGTACTTCAATAGTGTGTTACCAAGTATTTGACACCAATGACATTACAGAAGTGGTGAGAAATCAATGGGGTCAATTCATCTGCATCCCATGCAAAACAGACGGACGAAACGGCTAGATTAAAATACCAGGTATCCAGGAGAACAAAATGAAAGCACCGGATAAAATACAAAATAAAATAGATAACATGATCGAGTTGATACAGGAGATATCTTCTGAGCTTGAGTACATATCATATGATTATGACGATCTCGATTCAAACGAACAAAAACAGATTCCAACAGTCTTAAAAAACATTGAGTCGCACTTGAGAAAAACCGCTCCACTTTTTACCCATTTAACAGGAAACAACAAACCAGATTGGGGAAGTAAATAAAGCGATTAATCAACAAAGTTAACCAGGAGAACTAAATAACATGAAAAAAAACCCTGTGATAATAGTTAATAGCGAAACTGTTACCAATGTGTCCATAGATCATGCCGATTTTATCGGGGATGGGGTTGTTTTGGAGATAGATTTTCTACTGTATGGGAAATTAGTCGGCAATATAGAATTGGAACATCCCAATATTGATGCCATTCGGGAATTAGCCTCGATGATTAATCAGGTGGCAGACAAGTGGGAAAAAACGCATTCACCATTTTAGGGGCTTTAACTGTCTTACTTTTTAGATTTTCGCCTGATAGGGCTTTCCGGAAATCGTTCATTATATTGGTCTATAAGTTGCTTTATTCTTTGACTACTTAATCCGACACAATCTCCTATTTCTTTCAATGTAATTCCAGGATTCTTAATACATAAGTCATTAATAAGCTGATATCTCCTTTCAAATTTTTGGATAGTTTCGTCGTCATATTTTCCATATGGTTGATGAATGTAATATGACTGTAATCGCTTTTTAAACAAATTCGAAAATTTCATTTAATCAACGGTATTTTTCGCCCTACACCTGGGACATATAATTACAGTCCCCTGCCCCGCCTTCTCAGCAAGTAACTTCTTGCATTGCTTGCACCGTAAATCTTTCACTACTTGTACCATTACCAAACTCCATAACCTGGCACATTATTAGACCCATAAACTCCCAGGGCTAGAGCCATAACACAGTCGTCATGCAATCCCTGGGGAGCCGAATATCTAACTCCGGTTCTTGTGTATTCATATCCGAAAGCGTCCAATTCGTTCACAATGTCCCCCTCTGGGTATTCAATATTCTTTGACTGTATTGCAACAGACAGTCCTTCCATTAACCGTTGTTTACTAGAAGGGCTAAAATGGTAGCCCTGGACGTTAGATAGCGACCTCTGTAGACGTTCCACAATAGGGTCACCAACACCTGTTGAGTCAATAATTGCCGGAGTATTTCCAATTGCTTTTATAATCCTGCCCAGGGTTTCTTCCCAGGGTAATTGAAATCTTTCAAATCTGCAGACCCTGTTATTTGCGTCCAATCCAATCGCCACCGTCCAGTCGACCGATTTAGCCAGGTCAATTCCAAAAACTACCGGAGCCTCTGAGGATAGAGTTCCAATACATTCTTTAATTGCTGACTGTCCGAATGGATTACCGCCGTCATCAGAAGGTTCGGCTAAATACAACTCCTTGAATACATTGTCCGGCAATTGTGCTTGAGCTTGTTCTATCTCCTCTATATCCAAAACTCCGGCATCAACTGCGTCATAGGCGGTTAGTTTTGCATAATGCCAATTTTCTACACCACTCTCTGCCATTCGTGCCAGTTTGTAAGCCCAATTCCTGCGACCCTTAACGTTTCCAATAATCCTGATGGCGCCCCTGGTTGCAGTTAGCGTTGAACGTATAGCATGCCAGGATTCTTCCCTTGCCCTGGTTGCCTCATCTATGACAGCTCCATAAACGTCCTCACCGTACAGGTTGTCCGGTTTCTCTGCGGTCTTAAATGCCACCGTCGCACCGTTGACCAGGGTAACAGTTAACTCCGATTCATTAGAGGTGTACACACTAACGTCAAGGCCTCTTTTTAATCTGCGAAATGCGATTTTTGCTTGAGGGTATACCGGAGCAATCCACCAATATGCCTGACCATCCTGACCCCTCATTGCCTGTTCCAGAATCCACGCTAAACATGCAACAGTTTTCCCACACTTTGTTGAACCTTCGATTACTGAATATCTATGTTGGGAAAATATTGCTTCCTTCTGTTTTTGGTACAGATTCGGGGGCTTGTATATAATCGTCTGCGTTGTCATTCGATGCCTCAATTTTGAATGTAATTGGGGTTTGACTAACCTGGAGACTGTTTTGTTGGATTGCCATATTAATCAGAGGCTTATCAGGTATTACTCCGTTAACCTGGTTGATTCTATCCATAATCTTTAGCACCCTGTCAATGGCGGCGGGATCGCCTTGCATTGCGGAATCCCATTGTCTTAATAACAGGGCGTTATATCTTTCCATTTGAATGGTTCTGACCTCATCAGCATTACCGATGCTTTCCCTGGCTAAATCTCCAACAACCTTGCGAATATCCTTACTGACAAGACCATGCGAGATATTTTCTGTTTCCGCAATCTGCCTGTCTGTTGCTCCCGCAACTTTCATCTGCAATATTCGATAACGCCTCAATTGGGCGTTCACTTTTTTACCGTTAGGACTAGGCATCAATTAAACCCATAAATTCGGCTCTTGCTTCCGGTTTATCTCTTAAAACACCGCTCATGTAACTGGTTACAATGTCGGAGTTTTGTTTACCTACACCTCTAGACATCATGCAATGATGCTTTCCTTTTAATACCACTCCAACCCCTAAAACCCCACCTGTTTCAATTGCCTCTCCTATCTGACGAGTTATCCTTTCCTGAATCTGCAACCGCCTGGCATAACAGTCAACAATTCTGGCTATTTTGGAGATTCCTAGAACCTGACCATTGGGGATATATCCAACGTATGCTTTCCCATAGAATGGCAACATATGGTGTTCACACATGGAATAGAACTCTATATCTCGTGCTATCACCATTTCGTCAGTATCGTCTTTGAACCATTTCAACAGCTCCTGGGGGTCTTGGTTATATCCGGCATAAAGTTCAGACCAGGATTTAACAACCCGCTCCGGTGTTTCCACTAATCCATTAGAACCAACATCCTCACCAATATATTCAATGATCCTGGTTACTGATTCCGCAATGTCAGCTTCCCCGCTTTCCTCCCAGGGAAACACAACCCACTCATTCTCGAAATCTCTGATTTTGTTATATAAACACAAAATTGGAACCCCATATTTGCTCCACTCATCAACTGTTCTTCCGCTGTCCACAATATCGTCAATTATTAAATCGGCTTCTTCAGGTGATTTTGCAACGGTGGCGGTTGTCATTAAGGTAATAAGCCCCTCAACCACTTTGCCACCTCTGGGAATCCCATAAATAGCCTTTCCTTCACAACGATCCAGGAAATATTCGATTCTGTTTTCTACATCTTGCCAGGTTAAATAAAGCACTACTCAACTCCAATTACTTTGTGCGTCTGTACTGATAATCTCCAATCCTGGGCTTTGGGTAAGGAATAAAGTTTGGACAGAGTTAATTCCATGTTTTGTTTGCTAATGTCCGCATCTTCAGCTTCTATAGGTTGTAGCCATCGGCTCTTCGTTCTCACGTTTAAATAGCCCTCTGGCCTTATTAGCGGGTTCGGATGGGGATATAACAATTTAAGACTGTCACACCATCTCTGCTTTGTTTGTTGGTCGGGTAATTTTGGTGACATGGTTAAATGGTCAATATTGGATAAGGTTCCCTCTGGAAACAGTCTCGTCCCATTGGTTTCAACACCTATCTTGAACCCCTGTTGTTTTATAGCCAGGGCAAGAGGTTTATCTAACTGCAATGCGGGTTCACCGCCTGATATCCAGACCCAACCAACGCCAGGCATTGCAAGCTCTTTTACCTGTTCCATAATGTCATTTTTAGACATCATTTTTTTACTCAGGAAATCAGTATCACAGAACGGACACTTCGAATCTGCCCTCGTTTCCGGTCTACCGTCCCACATATTGCAACCGGAGAACCTTATAAAGACACAAGGTATTCCCGCCATTGCTCCCTCACCCTGTACAGTTGTGCCGAATATCTTATGGATTCCGTACTGTCGCCGAGCTTTTTTCGGTTTCATATAACGTTAACCTCTCAATTGTTAGGTGTTCCGGTAAATCCTGCAAAATATCAAAGTGAATATCCATTGCTAACCTTTCGGCAGTCGGTTCATAGTAGGCATGAGATACAACCGAAATAATGCTTCGATTTTCACCGTTAAACCTGGGGTCATCTGCATTTACATGAAATGAATGGTCATAATGTTCTTCGATTATCGGTTTAACCACTTCATCAAGATCACCGAAATCAGTTACCATTCCTGTCGTTTTATCTACCTCTCCACTCACCTCAACTTCCATCCTGTAATTATGTCCATGCGGGTTATAACATTTGCCTTTATGCCGATATAAGGCATGCCCCATCTCCCAGGCGTATTCCCTGGTTATTGATACTTTCATTGCGTCCACCTCTTTAAAAATCCCTTCTGTCTGTTATTTCTGCCAGTTGTATATTCCTGCAACGGTGCTTTAATATCTGAAATTAATTGTTTTAATAACCGGAGATAATCTCGTCCCCCTATAAAAACAACAGGCGGGTTTCTCAAGATTTTCAATTCCTTTATCTGCTTTTCTACTGTTGCAATATCCACAGCCCCCTCAATTCGATTTTGACTCCACCAATTTGTGACTCCCTTAACTTTTACTTCATACGGTTCTAATTCGGTGTCCAAAGTAACGATTCCATACTTAGCAGATATGATGTAAATGTCCTTTCGTTTTGCCCACTTACTGGCACACCGTAAACATGACCGAAAATAACTCCCTGTATAAAGTTTCCATGCAGGGCTTTTTTCTTTTCTTTTTGTATGTCCGCAGGAAATAATTACGATCATTTAAACTTTTATAAACTCCACATATTGAGTCGGGTCTTCCATACCTATTAATTCAAATGCCTCTTTTCGTTCCACGCACGTTCCACAAGTACCGCAATGAAACTCATCTCCCTTGTAACAGCTCCAGGTCTGGGAATAATCAATCCCCAACTGCCGTCCTAACTCCGCAATATCGGCTTTGCTTTTATCGATAAACGGTGTCCAGAGTCTGAGGTTGGGATGACCATGACCTTCAACGGCACATCTCTGCATGAAATCAAATCTGTCCACAAATTCCGGTCTGCAGTCTGGATATATGGCATGATCTCCGGCATGCATGGCCGCACCTACTTTGGGAACGTTTAAAGAAACCGCCTGGGCATATGCGACTGTTAACATGATGGCGTTCCGGTTTGGTACTACCGTCACCGCCATTGTTTCTTCCTCATAATGACCGTCCGGCACTTCAATAGAATCATCGGTTAGAGCTGACCCACCTAAAACCGAATTAATTCCGGATATGTCAATTACTTTGTGCGGAGCGTCTATATTTTTTGCAAGTAACTGGGCATATTCGATTTCCTTCTTATGTCTTTGCCCATAATCGAAAGTTATTAAATAGGGTTTCCCATGATGCTCTTTTACCAGGTGAGCCAGGGTAGCCGAATCCATTCCCCCACTAACAACAAGAACATGCGAATAATCAGTCATACAAAAACCTCCGAATCTTTTTTATAAGCCATTAAGCACATTTCCAACGCCTGGCGGGTTGTTAGTGCGAGAAACAATTTGGTTTTGAATTGTGTTTCTACATCCATTGCATAGCGAGTCCAACTCTGGCATCCCAGGGTTCGTGAGATAGACCAACCGCCACGCCAGTTCTTTTCTATCTGCAACTCCCTGGGATTAAATCCATAGGATCGAATTATTTTCCACATTTGAGAGGATGGTGCAGTTTCTATTGCCTCTTTTTTACTGTATGACTTAAATACACCCTTTCCCATATACACCGATATCTGCCCATATCTCCCGCCGGATTCCCAGGACGAGGCATCACACGAGAAGGGTTTGTAATGTCCCACCATTGATGAATGAGTTAATCCCAACCAATGCAGAGGACGGTTTTTATTTTTACTGATAACGTGCTTTAAATAGCCCTTGCTGTTCTTTGTACCTACCAGCCCACCAATGCCAACAATGTCACTCGTTTCATAGTAATAATCCAGGTCATCCAAATCCGAACCCCTGGTGAATATAGGTATTGGTTTGAATCCTCTATTCAACATAATTTCATAATTCTTTTTTGTTCCCTGGGAATCTCCGATTTTGTCCAGTACAAAATACCGCCAGGGCTTAACAGGCAAAGATTCCAGAAAATCCATATATTCCTCAACCGAAGTTTCTTTCCCCGATTTCCAGTCAGTAAAAGCACCGGAGTCGATTAACAGGCGTATATCTCTCTCATGTTGAGATATAAACGAAACCATATCTCGAGTCATATACGGATAAGCAATTAAGAGATTAAGCAATTTCTATATCCGGCATATCAATAAATATTTCGTCCAACATGTCCACTATTTCGGATTTTCTGTCGGCGGGACACTCGACAATTATTTTGCTTGTTATTCCCTGGTCTGTTTCGTTTATAGAATTAACGGCATCAAATTGCGGTTCCCAATCTCCCAGGGGTTCAAAGCCTGGCGTAATACCGTTGCGAATGTTTTCTAATAATTGGCTCACCCTTGAGTCATCTGATTCGATGTTATCTAACAGGTTAACGAGTATCGACTGGTCAGAACCCGCCATGACAGAGATAGGGTCGAGGGTTGTAAGAATTAAATCTGCTTCTTCCTCAGTAACATCCAACACCAGAACCGGAACAATTGCATCCGGTGTTGTCTCAGCCCTTAAATGTCCGTCAATTAAAACAAGCCCCTCGTCTGTTTCGTATGCAATAAGTGCATCTGCATATCCTATCTCCTCAAGTAACCCCGCCATTGCGGTCTGCTGGGATGGTGGATGAGTACGCCAGTTTTTGGGGTTTGGAATCAGGTCTGAAACCGATACCCGCCGAAAATCTTTAATTCGGTCTTTGACAATACCATGATCCATTGTCATTGCTTACCCCCATATGCTTACACGCTACTTGTACAAATTTGGTACAAAGTTTTTTTGTTGAAAATATGGGCGTTTTTATAAATATAGAAGATTTGTGACTATAAACTAAATTCTTTCATGGTTTTTTTATTTATATGTAAGAGTACCTGATAATTCGTAAAGTGCAGGTCGTCAGTTCAATCCTGACCGTTGGCTCCATCTTTTAGGAACGAAATCGCCTTATTTTGATAAGATTTCCAATTTATTAAATTAAATTTTGTACAAATTTGGTACAAATCTCTTCTCATCTTATATCAGTTCTCAATTTTCTTGTCCAATTGAGATTGGTATTTTTCAACAGCTTCCCGCACCATTGTTTCGAATTTCTCAACCGCTTTTTCGTCCTGTTGCGGTATCCGGTGCATGTATCCCATGCTCGTCTTGATATCCCCATGCCCGAGCCTGGCCTGGACGATTTTCGGGTTTCCTGTTTGTGCCATGATATGAGTGGCGTGTGTATGCCTTAAATCATGCGGTCTGAATAAACCTTCTAACTTACTGCCTTTCAAACGTCTACGCCATTCATCTCCCCAGGAATCAGGATTGATAAACCCACCGGAGTGAATCATGTTGCAATCATTGCAATGGGAGTTTGTGTATGCAATGTCCCTGGTGAATAACAGGTCGTCTAATTGAAATGGTGATAATCCCAATTCCTGACGTTCTTTATTTCTTTGATCTAAATAAGCCCTTATCATCAGAGCTGTATTAACTCCAATAGATTGAGTTCTTAATCCTTGTCCTTTATTTTTATTCTTTTTGACGTTCTGATGATAATAAACGCCGTCTACATAAGTTAATTTCTTAATTATTGTTACTGTTAAAAGATCAAGGTTTATGTCTCTGATTCTTAATCCCAGAATCTCACTTCGCCTGGCACCG
>TARA_R100000808_G_scaffold25028_1_pt1 | contig 11719 bp, 18 predicted proteins | sample TARA_R100000808 | Tara Oceans TARA_R100000808 (sample SAMEA2622852) | marine metagenome | biome: marine biome (ENVO:00000447); feature: marine epipelagic mixed layer (ENVO:xxxxxxxxx); material: "saline water (ENVO:00002010), including plankton (ENVO:xxxxxxxx)" | depth 140 m | reverse complement strand
GGCTGGGTTGAACTGCATAGCTCCGGCCTCACCTCTGAGCGAGCTACGGAAGTCGTTCATCTGAACGGGCGCAAGCACGCAGGAGTATGGACCCTGAGCAGCGTTGTCGTTGAGCGCAAATTGGGCGTCGTATATGTCGTCCACAGACAGGTCGACACCTGTAGTTCCCACGGCATCGGTGATGCTTGTGAACAGTGACGCGATCAGATTGCTGATGGTGATGGACATACCGTTGACCAAGTTGCCAGCGAGCACCTGCAAGTCGACCGGAGAACCGGCCACAGGCACGAGATCGGTGATCTCATACTGACGGGCATACCGGGCAGCGGTCAGGGTGTATTCGCTCGTGGTGAAGACGCTATTGGAGGATGCGCTTCCCTCTGCTACAGCGGCATAGGCAGCCGGTGCGGGCAGCGATGTCACAGCCATCACGGTCGAACCACCAGCGGTCCAGGGGATGCGGGTGCAGACAGCACGAAGGTCTGTGGGATCGTAGATTTGCTCATGCACAAGAGCTGCGAGGATTTCAGCTACCAAACCACCGTTGGAAACCAAATTAGCGGTGACGACTTCATTTGCCATTTCGACTCCTTGCCTGCACGCAAGGCAGGCGGATCACGTTTCGTTGATTGAGATCCACCTACGACTCTATCGGGGCCGGTCCCGTGGCAGATGTTCTATCCGTACCGCGTTTGCCTGGGCGCTGTCAACACTTCCCTTGATCGGGTTTGTTTTGAAAAGGTGTTGATTGTGCTTGACCCCTTACCCTGTGGGTAGTATAAGAGAGTATACCAACGAGGATCACCATGACGACCACCACCCCCACCCCCCGATACTTTGCAGTAGCAGGCGGCCACTTGCACCAGGAAACCTGCGCACACCGCTCCGGCGCTTGGAACAGGCGCACGGCACAACATGGCAGATCCTTCAATGCTCACATGAGAGAGCTTGACGGCATGAGTCGCGAGGATGTGGTTGCGAAATACGGCGCAGCCTGTTGCTCACACTGCATGCCCTCCGCACCATCAGGCACCAAACTCACCCAGGCGCAGATCGAAGACCTCGACGGCACAACCGCACGCCGCGCCGCCCTGCTGAATGAGATCGAAACCATGCAGTCAGCCCACAGTGACGAACTGGACGCAGCCATCGTGGCATTTCATACGGCAGACGAGGCTGGCGACCATGAGGCAGCCGCCCCCCTGTACCGCACCATGAAAGCACTGGTTCCTAACCGGGAGTATTCAACTCATCAGCGCTGGCAAACATTGAAATCCTAAACCACCAAGGGCTGGGCATCCCTCACTGCCCACCAACCACCAAGGAGACCCCATGGCCATCATCACCCTCTCTCTTTCTTCCCTATGCGATCTTTCCCTCGACCAACTTGAACGAAACGCCTCGCGGCGGGCTCCCAAGGGCACCAACGTTTCGGAGCCGTGCGCCATCTGCCAGCGACCACTGAACGTTGAGTCACCGTCGTGCTGGGCTATCGCTACCCTTGACATGGATGAAGCCGTCCCAGTCGCCTTGGTAGACGAGCGTGAGTTTTGCGCCGAATTTGATCAGTACTGTGAAATCGCTCGAATCGGACCCGCCTGCGCGAAGAAGTATCTGTCCAAGGATGAGCGAGACGCCTTTTTGTTTGGCCACCGCAAGGCATAGACCACCACCCGCCGGGCTGGGCATCCCTTCTGCCCTACTTGATGACGCCCTGAGCCCTGAGCGCGGCCATGATGTTGTCTTTCTGGTCGCCCAGGGATCCGCCATTCTTGGCTCGCACCTTGCGTATCTCATCGGCCCCGTACTCCTTGGAGTGATGGACGGGAGGCGTACCCGTGCCTCGCTCCGGGTTGCCGTTGAGCGTATCGCGCACAGCCGCCAGAAGGGCTTCTGTTGGGTCTTGGGTCTGCTCTGGGGCGGTAGGGGTCTCGACGGGCGCACCCTGGCTTAGACGGTCAAAGTGAGGCGAGTAGAGTGGATCCTCGCGGTTGGCCTCCAGCCAGTCCGCAAAGCTGGCAGCGTTCTCGCCTGCCTCACTCGCAGCACTGGCATACTCGCGCCGCAGGAAGCGCCGGATTGATGGAGCCTTGAAACCCATCTCCACCAGATGCAGCTCTTGAGTGTGCGTGCTCTGAAGGGTGGAAAGCTCAGAGGTCACGGCCTCAAGCTGTGCCTTCATCTTTTCCATCGCCTTTTGTGCTGCGGCTGCCTGGGCCAAGGCATCGTCACGGCGTGCCCGCTCCTCGGTCAGTCGGTGGCTGGGCACGGTGGCCTCCATCTTGGTGTTGCCCATGGGTGCGCTTGCTCCGTTGGTGGTTGGTGGGGTGACTGTTGCCTGCTGTTCGTCCATCAATCTATGCCTCGATATCGGGTGTTTGGGTCATGGTGTCCTCTGTGGCCATCAACTGAGCCTGGATGGCATCCGCCCGCAGCAGACGCTCAAGCGCGTCCTCGTCCGACTCGATAGCCGGGTTGAGCATGCGGATAGCATCGAGCCTGCTGATAAGCCCCATCTCAAGCTCTGCCTTGATGGCCTCGGTCATCTCCTTGCGCTCTGATGGCATGGGCTCCAGGGAGCGATAGGTGATCCGGTATTCGCGTGGGTCTTCTGGCAGGTTGTGCCCACCGTAGGCGTTGGCGAGCTTGGCAGCGGTTGCCAGTAGCTCTTGGTCAGCCACCCGCAGCGATGGCTCAAGCAGCTTCTGCGCCCGTCGTTGGCCTGCCCGGCTAACGACGATGGCATAGCCAGACTGCCCGCCTGTCACCTGGAGGTCTGACGGGTTGAGCCCGGCGTAGACTGCCAGCCCATGCTCGTACATGCGGAGAGCTTCAGCCGCCCGCAGTGGGTCCATCGCTGGGTTGAACTGGCCAAGGCTTCCGCCGGTCGGGCCTTTGCTGCCGAACTTCAAGATGGACTTGCGGTCAGTCGGCACCACGTCTACCTGCACGCCGCCGATCTGCCGGGTCACGCCTGCCTGGGACTCCACGTCCAACGCCCAGCGCTGAGGGTGCGAGGCAGACACAAACGCATCAGACCACTGCGACCACAGTGCTGCAAGGCGCAAGGCGCCCCGGCTGATCTCAACGCCCTCGTGCCAGTTCCACATGTTGGGCGTCACCCGTGCATGGTAGAGCACGTAGGGCAGGATGGGCGCACCATCCCGTGAGCGGTACGGGTACGTGCCCACGAACTCAGGCGCCCAGGTCGCCGTGGCGTCATAGGTCCGGCCCTTGCCATCAACCTCCAGAATCTGGAAGACGGGCGCCGCCGGATCGCGCACATCCCAGATCTCCCAGGTCCAGGTGCCGTCTCGATACCTGACCTCCTCCACCCTGCCCGGTATGTTGGGCTCGTTGGGCATCGGCAGAATCACCACCACGTCTGGCGAGATAGGCCGATAGCTGCACTCGGTGGCTCCCATCCAGTGCTTCCAGTCCAGACGCACCAGGGATTCCTGGATTGCGAGGGTATACAGCGCCGTCTGTTGCTGCTGTGCCCAGAGCAGTGGGGTCACAATGGGGCTTAGGTCTTCCGCGCCTTCTGAGGCAACCTCCGGCGGTTCCAGGTATGCCACGTTGAGCTGCTGGTAGATGAGGCGCAGGGCGTTGCGGGAGAGGTCCGGGTTGATGGTGATGTCTGCCGCGATCTCCTGGCTGAACATTCCCTCAATCTCATCACGCACGTCTGATAGCTGCTTCCCTGTGAGGAGCCGATAGCGCAGGCTCTGCTCCCGCCAACGGGCCTTGTCGCTTGGGTCTTTGGGCTGAATGGAGCTTGGGATGTAGAGCATCAGTCAGCGTCCTGTTCGATAGGCTGGATAGGTTCCCCAGACGGCTGGTCGCATTCAGGGCAGTAGATATCTCCCACAAAGAGATGATCGCATTGCAGACATGCCCGAGGTATCTCCCTCGGTTCACCGTCTCTTGTGACCCTGCGGTAAACCGCCCGATATCCATCCTCGGCGTATAGGTGCTCAATGGTGAAATATACGGGTTGAGCGTCCATCATTTCCTCCGAATCCAGCCAAGGTCATACATCGCAGACGTGGAGATGTGAGCTACTGCGTAACGGTCGCCGCCCTCGGTCTTCTCCTCGCCTTGGAGGTGCCAGATGTGGACGCCATCTTTGGCGGGCGCCTTCTTGACTTTGCCAATCACAACCAGGACATCGCCGCGCTCGGCTTTGTCCATCTCGCTCTTCACTGCTGGTTTCTTTCGGGCTCGCTTCTTGGGCGCAGATTCTTCAGACATGGATCACCCCAGTTGAGAATAGTTATTCATCGCGTATCGGTCAACCTATGATCATCCGGCCAGGAGTCTCGATGCCCTCCTGCAACCAGTGCTCTGAGATGTAGGATACAGCATCGTAGCTGTGTTTGAGGTCGCTATTTTCCCCTCGCCAGTGCCTCAAGCTCTTGACGAGGTTTGGGCAGCGTTCAGCATGGACCATGAACCGGCCATCAATGCAGGCAGCCGAGAGCATCCGGGCACGGGTACGCACCGAGCCCCGGCCCTTGTAGGGCACACCAATCTCGAACGGCGGACGGGCTGACCCAACCATGTGAGCGAACGCACGCTCAAGCAGCTCATTGACGCGCAAGCCCAGACCCAGCCGGCCCGCGCTGTTGCTGTCTCCCACTGCCTTGTCAATCATCTTGGGCGAGATGCCCCAACGCTTGAGCATCTCCACAATCTCACGCGCCTCGATGGCTGGCGTATTGCGCTCCTGGCTCACGTACTCGTCCAGCACCCACAGCCGCGCCCCATCCCAAGCCACGAGGTAGCACACGCTGTTACCTGGGCGCTCTCCATGGTCCCAGCCAAGCCCTATAGCCTCGACCTTCTCAGGCGGGTCTGTGAAGGTGTTGTCCTCGCTGAAGGCGATCCACCTGTCAACGCTCACACCCTCCCAGGCACCCTCCACGCGCTGGGCATATTCCCACGGTCCATAGCCCGCTATCTGCCTCTCTATAGATTCTATAGAGCGGTGCGGGCAGTTCTCAGGACTGAGCGTGATACGCTGGATGTCCCACTCCTCAACCGGTGGCTTGCCCGTGTCCGGGTTGCCCTCGACGTGGTGCCTGAGCCAGTCGCATGGCCTGCCTATAGGCGTGAAGCTCATCACCACCGGGCCATTGTTCACAGCCACGCGGGTCAGGGCTTCAGCGAAGTGTGCCTGCTTGGGTAGCTCGTCAATGATGAGATAGTCGATGGTCGCACCCGTCAGGGCCATCACCTCCTGCGTGCCTGACTTGCCCACGATGAGGGCGCCGTTGCTCAGGCGCAGCATCTTGACAGAGCGATGTGTGTAGCCTCTGGAGCTGTCATAGGTCACCGAGGGATGCAGCACGCCCGGCGGCTCTATCTCGCGCAGCTTGGCCGAGAAGTTGACCCAGCCACCCTTGAGGTCAGCGCACATGATCCACCCTATCGAGTGCTCTCCAGGCGCCTCCCTGAATGGGTGTGTGCCCAGCGCCATCCACCACGTCTCGGCGGCCAGGGCTCGCGTCTTGCCTACCTGATTCCCTGCCACCAGAAGACGGCGCGGATGCTGCGACTGGTGGACGGTGCGCTGCCCTGGTGACATACCCCCAAAGCCTGGAGGCTCCTGCTCGTATTGGGCGAGCAAGTCCGCCTCGTATCTGTCCGCGTATGCGGTGAGCTTGCCTATATCGATCACTTGCCTACGTTGGCCTGCTTGCGGTTCAGTGCTGCCAGGATCATGTCCTCGGGTAGCCGGGCAACCTCACCGATGATCGTCTCTCGCCCATCCTCGCTATCCATCTCCACCATGCGCGGCTGTGCTTGCGCGTCATTGATGATGGCCTCCACCACTGGCGCCGAGTCCCTGCGATAGCAGTGCCTGCGCTCCAGAAGCCACGCGCTTGCCTGCCAGCTACCCTCCTCCGCTGCCCGGCGGATGACCACGAGCGAATGCGCCGCCCCTGTGGCTTCAGCGGCTTTTATGGCTTCCCGAAACTCCCGCTGTGCGGTGTGCCCCTGGTCGGCTTCTTGGAGCCATCGGTAAAAGGTGGTCTCACCAATCCCCACATACCCGCACGCCAGCCTGTAGGTCATACCCAGCGAGATACCCTCGCAGAACTTCTCTTGCAGCTCAGGTGTGAGCTTGCTCTTGCGTCCCGTCATGCTTGCCCTCTGAGGCCACCATAACACCCAAAGTGAGCCACGCGGAAACAACACAAGCTGGCACCTGCCCGTTCCCTATCGCTCTGAGGCGCTTTGTGCGGTTCGTCTTGTCTGTGGTGATGCGGGGCACAGGCTCCCCGTCCCACCACGTCCCATCGAACCACGAGCCAAGCTCAGTCATGGGCTCCAGGCTCGTCCAGCCAACCGGCCAGCCCATGAGCCACTCCACCCAATCGGGCGAGAGGTGGCCGCCTGTTTCACGGCGAACGATGGAGCAGAGGGAGCCATCGTGGGATTGTCTGCCAGGGCTATTCAATCTGTACGTATCAACATCGCTTGCGTAGGGCGTCGGCCATACCCTCACCGCGACATCCAACGGCACTCCATTCTTTCTGTTCCTCCTGTCCTGTCTCTTCAAGAATGTTTCAATGGAGCCGTCTTGTACCCATGCTGTAGGGGTGGGCCGCATCCTACGGCATCCTGGGTGCTTCATCATCGAGGGAGAAAGCTGGTTCGCGGTCGCGGTTGGCGTGGCAAACAATCCAGAGCCTGCCTCTTCTGTGGGGCGCACCGACCGACTCAGCCGATATGCACTCCCACCGGCAATCATACCCGCTTTCGGCCAAGTCTCCGAGAATGGTGTGCATGTACCCATGGGAAGCAGCAAGGAGGCCTGGGACGTTCTCCAGCAGTAGCCATCGGGGTCGAACTTCGCGAACGATCCTAATGGTTTGGGGCCACATGTTGCGCTCATCGTCTGCGGCTTGCTGTTGACCGGCAACGGAGAAGGGCTGACATGGGAATCCCGCAGAGATGATATCCACGCATCCACGCCAGGGTCGCCCGTCGAAGGTCTGCACATCGTCCCAGATGGGGAAGTGCTCAAGGAGTCCGTCTCGCTGTCGCTGCTGGAGGGATTCGATGCAGTAGGGCTCGCGCTCAACGGCGCAGACGGTTCGCCATCCAAGAAGTCTGGAGCCAAGGAGGCCTCCGCCAGCCCCGGTAAATAGTGAAAGCTCATTCATTCTGTCCTCTGGGTGTGACACCGTGCGCCGGGTTGATGAGAGCCCGGCACGACTTCCCACTTCACCCAAGTATGGCGCACGGCGTCAGATGGTTACTCGGATCATGTTGTGGTTTCGCAGAAGACGGCTCGCGCCCGTTCTTTGTCGCACCACTCATGACCCGGCGTGTAACTCTTTGCCATTGGGTGGTATGACTCGATGGACCAGTGGGGCCTGATCAGTTCTTGAATGGAGAACTTGTAGGTAGCCACGAGTTCCCGGTGCTCCCATTGATCCCCATCACCACGCTCGTATACTTTGATCGGTGCTTCCCTTTGCCAAGATAGGAGCGCTGCCTTTCTGGCGATGTACAGGGCTACAAGGTACGGCTCGTATTCGCCATATTTCTCTTCAAACCGATCCTTCTCGACACTGAAACATGTGCCCCCATCTGGGCAAGGAACGACAACTTCAAATATAACTTTCATGGTGGTTCTCTCGGTTGGTGGTGGGTGCCTCCGTGGATACAGCCGGAGGCGGGCTGGGCGGGCTTGGCTCCCGCTCTCCCCTGTTGGTGGTTACTGAACGTTTGAGTCGCCGTGGTGGAGGATTTCGATCCGGGGAGCCTTGGCCTCAAGTTGCGCGAGCAGTCCAAGGTATTGGTCTCGGCCCTCTGAACAGACCCATGTGGTGATGGAGGGCATGCCCTGATTCGGGGTTTCGGTGTTTCGGAAGGTGATGGTAAGCACTGTTTCAAAGATGCTGGTTTCGATGTACTTGGTCATGGTGGCTCCTGTTATTTGGTTACTCTCCATACTTACCGTACGGGTAAGACCATTGCAACCACTATTTTGCATTGAGCCAAACTTTTCAGCGGACATATATAATTATATATCTCCCAAGTGGTTGGAATCGTTCAGGAATCCTTCAACATCAGCCTGGGCGAAAACTCAAGCAACTTGGCCACCTCCTCACGGCTTGTGGTGAGCTTCTTGCGCTCCTTGTTGGCGCGGTATGCCGCCCTAAAGCTCGCACGGTTGGCGGTGTTGGAGCTTACATCCGACCGGCACAGCACCGACCATCCACCACAGGCACTGAGGCCCGCCATCATCGCGGCGTTCGTGGCTGGGTCTTCGTCAAGCTGCCAGCCTCCCTCCTTCCCCGGCGGGTCCATGTAGCCAAAGCGCCCAACGCTCTGAAGCAGAACGCCCCACTTCTCATCGGAGTCGTCTACCTGACTCAGACTTACCTGGGGCGCGTGGGCTTTCAGTTCTCCCGGTGTCGGCCAGAAGCGCTTGTCGGCGCTGAGAAAGCTCACAGCCGCTGCCATGGCGTCCTCGTCGGTCATGTCCCTGAACACCATCTGGAAGACAAGGATGGCGCTCTCCATGCGCCCTGGCTCGCTCCAGTTGGCGGGAGGCTTGAGCCCTGCCGTCTCCAGAAGGTGAAAGATGGTTTCGATGGTGGTGTCACTTGTTGCCATTGGTGGTCTCTCGGCTTGGGGTGAATGGGAAGGTTACGACGTTCAGATTCTCACGCTCTCGGTTTCGTCTGGCAAGCATCTCAGTGATGCCCTCCCGCTTTGGTGTGCGGTGGTCATGCACGCGCTTGGCGTCCTCATAGGACAGCTCCAGGTATTCATCAAACTTGCGCTGCACTGTGTCCCACCCGTAGTTGTCCCGGACAAAGACGGCGCGGTGATGGTCTGAGCGTAGCCACCAATCCACAACCCGCAGCACATTCTCTCGCCCACCCTTCTTCCTGAGCCGAGCTTTGAGGAAACTGCGGCGCTTCTTGGTGAGAGTCAAATCACGGGTGCTGCCTGTCTCCTTGCGGGCCTTGTTGATCTCGTTCCACAGGTCCGCTGCTGAATCTGACATGTCTTCTTTAGAAGACAGAGTAGAGGTGTGTTCTTGTGTCTTTGTGTTCTTGTGTAGATCCGCGCGTGTGGAGGTGGGCTGGAGGTGAGTTGGAGGCGGGCTGGAGGCTGGCTCTTGTGATTTCGGTGGTTTAGGTGTTGTATTCTGGATGGCGGCTGGAGGTGAGTTGGAGGCGGGCTGGAGGTGGCCTTTCCAAGCGGGCTCGTCCTTCATGGTTGCCCTGGCCTGCCAGTCACTCCATCCCCACCGCCTACAGAGGGCCGGTCTACCTGGGCGCTTCTTGCGGCCCATGCGCTCCTGGTCAGCCCACCAGCGCAGGTCCATCAGCACCGCCGAACGTGGCCAAGGTTTGGGCAGCTCAATCGCGATGTTTGGCCACCAAGCCGAGTCAATAGGCAGCCAGGGCGCAACCGCGTCTTTTTTCTCTTTCACTTCCTCTCCCACGTATCAAAGGCTCTTTCGACTGCTGCCTCCCTGGAGCTACCAGGGAGGTGGCCCGAAGGCCGCGCAATCGTGAAAGAGCCGGTTACCCCGGCAAACTCAGTCTAACACGTTTGAACAACTTACCACCTCGATGGTGGTAGACCCCTTTTCACCCCGTGCCCCCCAGAAGTCTCTGGCCTCCAACATCACCACCTGATTATCGTCAGCAATCACGCCAGCCTGCACGATGCAGTCGATAGCGAGCTTGCAGAGGTTGTCGATGTCGGGCTTGGTGGTCTTCCACATTCTCCCATCTGGATCCTTCTTCCGGCCCAGCCTCAAGGGGCGCGGGTGTACGAAGATGAGGTAGACAGCCACCGGCCCGGCGTATGGCTCCTCCTTCCATTGTGAGCGAAGGACCATCGTGCAGGTGTCGAGATACTCCTTCGTCTTCTTGGGTAGGTAGGCGTGGGCGTGGCGGCCTCTAACGGTCACCCTGGGGCGGCCCATGGCAACTGGCGTGAAGTGGAGCACGGTTTCAAACATCATCTTCTGAGCGCATCGATCCAGACGTGACGCTGGGAGTCGCTCACCTGGAGCACCTCGAACAGGTCCGCCATGATGCGGACGTGCGGCGGGTTCTTGCCTTGCTCCCACAGGCAGACGGTCTTGCCCGTGACCTCAAGCAGCTCGCCAAGCTGCTCCTGTGACATCCCTGCCTGGGCTCGTGCCCGTCTGAGCTTGTCGCCAAACTGGCTGGTCGGGTTGGTTTGTTCTGCTGTCATGTTCCCTCCTGGGTAGTGGGTCTCTCCTCCACTAATGGCACGTTATCGGGCTGTGGTCAAATATATCGACATGTTACCTTGACCGTAGTTTACCCATGCTGTATAAGAGAGGGGTAACTAACGAACAGGAGCGACCATGACCACCTCAAGCACTAACTGGATTCACATCGGGATTGAGATAGCGCACCTTTCTTCCAAAAAGCGGAAGTGGCGCGTTGTCGGCAGAGCCAGCAGTATCGGCGACTGGCTACTTGAGCTTGTCGGTGATGAGGGCAAGCAGCGGTATCTCTCACAGCATCAAGCAGACCGATATTGGATCAACGCCAAGTATCTCACCACCCCCTCGAAGGAGACCCCATGACCCCTTCCACCTTTCTCGATGCCACAGCGCTTGCTATGGCCGACCTACAAGAGCGCTTCCCAGGCATGACCATCGAGCCCGATGGCGTGATGGTTCTGGCGCTGGACCGGCGAGCCCTTGACCGGCTCCAGATCACTATCAACGTACCCGCCGACACATTCCGCGAGATGTTCCAAGGCGTGGAGGTCGAGGTTGAGCACACCAGCCGCTTCAAGACCTACTCAATTGTCTTTGATATCGGGAAGCATACGGTACAGTACAAGACCCGGATTTTTCGTCGAGAGGAATCCTTCACCACCACAACCACCACCCTCTGAGGAGGAACCATGACCACCAACGATCAATCAATGACTGTCCAAGAGGACGCCAACACCATCCACTTCGATGGCGATGTGACGGCACTGGCCGCAGCTCTTGCGAGGGCTCAGGCAGCAATGCCGGCAGCGCTCAAGAAACAATTAAACGAATACTTCGGCTCCGAGTATGCGGACCTAAACGCGGTGTTTGAAAGTGTCCTACCAGCATTGAATGCTGAGGGCTGCTTGCTGATGCTTCATGTGGACTGCAACGAAGCCACCGGCTTTTCCCACTGCAACATCGTCATCATGGGCCACGGTGCTCAGATGGTGTTTTCTTCATCCTGTCCAATGGGCAAGGGTGGCGGCCCACAGGGCTGGGCGGCTACGACGACCTACCACAAGCGGATCTCGCTGAAGAGCCTTTTCTGCCTGAACGAAGCCCCACCGGAAAAGGGCCAAAAGCTCGACACAGCCGACGACGACGGAAACAGGGCGCAGGGCTACTACAACAAAGCAGCGCCAGCCAGAAAGGCAGCAGCGCCCACCAATGGGCCAGGATGCCCGGTGTGCGGCGGCGCCATGTGGGACAACAGAGCAACGCGGACAGGAAAGCAACCCGACTATCGATGCAAGGACAGGGCTTGTGCCAGCGACAAGGGCGTGCTCTGGCTCACCGATGACGAGCGGGCAGCATTCAAGGCACAGCTTGAGAACGTGGAAGATTTCAACCGGCCAGATCGTGATGACTACCAGGGAGGGCCGTTCTAATGAACACCTACGAACTGCTGACCGCTGCCGGGCACATCCTTGCAGACAT
>TARA_R100000808_G_scaffold20226_1_pt1 | contig 11727 bp, 13 predicted proteins | sample TARA_R100000808 | Tara Oceans TARA_R100000808 (sample SAMEA2622852) | marine metagenome | biome: marine biome (ENVO:00000447); feature: marine epipelagic mixed layer (ENVO:xxxxxxxxx); material: "saline water (ENVO:00002010), including plankton (ENVO:xxxxxxxx)" | depth 140 m | reverse complement strand
CCTGTTTGAATGCTTCCGTCAGCAGGGACTAGGACTTGTCCGCCTAGTTCATTTACGCCAACAATCTCCAGAACATCAGTCGATAAGATTGCAGCATCTAATGTTACTGTATTACCTGTAAGGCTAAACGCATCGTCTTGCTGGACAACACCATTAATAGTAATACGAAGACTTTGCTTGCTCGTCGGTGTCCACGATAAGGTATGCGTAGCAGTAGCCGTGCTACTGGTATACACCTTAAAGTCGGCAGTCCTTGTTTCGTATTTTCCTAGATAGGCCATTATGTTATCTCAAGCACCGAAGCGAATACATCCAAGTGTCCACTAGCATGAGAAGACTTAGCTTTTAGTATGTCTCCAGATTCTAGATTTAATTTGATGTCAGCAAATACAAGAGAACTACCCTCTGGAACTGGAGCCACTTTAGCAATGTAGTAACTTGCTGAAGGGCTTGAATCAGTAACCACTATGTCTGCGTTGATTGTTCCAGCCGTTCCTGTGTTGCATACAGTCAGGCTGTGTATAACTGTCTCCGCTGCTCCAGATGTATGCGCCGTAAACACTGTGGATAATGTATCATTAGTCAGTGTTTTAGCTTTGTTTTTAAATGCGTTAGCCATTATTTTCTCCTAACCTAAAGCAATTGCCATTGCTACGGCCGTTCCTGCTGGGTCACCACTTGCTGGCGGTGTAGCCCATGTTCCATCACCTCGCCAAAAAGTTCCCACAGCTGCACCAGTGCCACTATTTAGGTTTGCTACTGCTAAATTTCCGGTAATATTTGTTGCGTTACCACTCAAAGTTGCTGTAATCGTTCCGGCGGCGAAATCTCCTGAACTATCTCGTACCACAGCTTTACTAACAGTATTGGCTGATGTGAATGTATTAGTATCTGTTAAATCTACGCTAAGCGTCCCACTCGTGGTAATAGCGCCACCTGTTAAACCATCGCCACTACCCACGCTAGTTACAGATCCAGTGCCAACAGATACGGTTTCATTTTGCCACTGCCCTGACGTCGTGTCGTACCTAAGAAACTGATTATCCGCCACACTCGCTATGGTAACACCATCAATATTGCCCAGAGGTACATCGATATTAGCTGAGCCATCAAAACTAACACCAGCTATATCCCTAGCTGTCTCTAAGGTTGTCGCTGTGTCTGCGTTTCCCGTGAGAGGCCCAGAAAATGCAGTAGCTGTTAATGTACCTGCATCACTCAACGTAGCGGTAGAATTTTGTATTACCTTGCCCGTTGTCTCATCAAAGCGCACTAAAGCGTTATTTGTTGAGGTATCAGGTCCGGTTACATCACCTCCACCTGCAGGAGAAGACCAAACACCGTCTCCTCTTAAGAAAGTTGCGCTAGAAGCTCCAGTGCCACTATTGAGGTGACTCATTGGTAGATTGCCTTGTATATTACTCGTTAGATCTACCTTACCCCAAGAAGGATTCGTGCCGTCAGTTGTGCGTAATACGTCATTTGTGGAACCTATTGCTAATACGCCCCAATCAGGCGTGGCATCGCCTACCATGATAGCGCCCGTAGTTACAGTCAAGGCAGCTATCTGATCTAACTCAGGATCCCACGCTTGTATATCGCTACCGATATCAAGACCTAAATTTGTACGAGCATCACTAGCATCAGATGCACCCGTACCACCGTGCGCAACACCTACATCAGTAGCGGTCCATGCACCTGCTGTTATATTACCAGAGTCATCAATAAGTACTGAAGAATTTTGTATGGTTTCGCCATCAGTTCCATGAAATCTAGCAATTGCATTATCCGAAGAGGTGCCAGGACCGACAACATCTCCAGGAGTGCTGTTAAGATCAGCAATCGACTGAGCTGTGACTTTCTTTGTGTTATTAGAGTCATCAACATCTTGTATTACCAATAAATCGCCAGCGGCTGCGGTAACTGTGGCAGCGGTTATTTCAGATGTTTTAAAATCTAATGTCGCTACAGGGTTAGCGTCTGCATAGGGCGTTGTTGTTTTGCTTAAACCTTCGCCTGCTGTTACGCCAGATAATACATAATCTCGTACTATGCTAGCCTGAGTTCTTTCGTCAGTAGTAGGCGTTGTTTTGTAAAAATAATCATCGTAAGGTATCTCAGACGATGACGTCGCCAGCATATCTACAACTTTAGTTGTTGCCATATATGTTTCCTAACTCGCGGTGACTATGTGTGTAGCACCAGCAGTAGATGGTGTGATAAACGTATGGGAAGATATAATATTGTTTACTTGTTGGGTTACTTGTGACGCGTATTCCCAATCTGACGTAGTAGGACTCAACACAAAATCCATTGTCTTCTTGGCCCATCGTTTACCTTGTACTGAAGCAGCTCTCAACCTACCCAATAGGGATTCTAACTGCCCAGCATATATTTCATAATCTGGTTGGCGATAATGCGCCTTCATGGTGGTCATACCATGTAATAGAATTAATTGCGGGTTAATCGATGAAAGATCTGTGTCTTCGGAGAAACTGCTAACCCCAGCATTATATTCTAGTCTTAAATTCGATGTGGAGTCAGATGGTGTTGGCCACAATTGAATCTTAGCCACCCCACCGTCATCTAATACGTCCCACTTTGCAGGTAACTGATTATTTATCGTTTCCCAATTACGCTCTGCTGGCGATATACCAAATGGCAGTACCCTGTAATTGCTATTGTTAGTGTCCTTTATAGATACATTAACAGGTTTGTATAGGTTGCAATCTGCTGGCGCTTCATAAAATTTCTCTGACTCTGCAGTCTTACCAGGAACGGTATCATTGACTTTGTGTGTTAGTAAGTCACCAAATTCATAGAATAACTGCTCTTGCCCACTGCGTAATGCAGAGTTTAATAAGTCCTTTTGTAGTATAGCACCACTACCAGACGAACTAAACCCCAGCCGCTGAGCTAACTCTGTCCTTAGACTTTCTAGTGTTCTTGCTGCCATTCGTAGCCTCTTGCTTCTCCATAACCTGTTCTATAGCTTTTTGTATAGCAGGAAGTGGACTATGACCGAAAACATTCCTTACTACGCCCTCTCCATACTTCTGAGATAAACGATCTACTTCGCCTGTCAAATCCTCTACTTCAAAGTAACCGCCGGTGAGGTCCATCACTTCAATACCTTCCGCACCAAATTCACTAAGTAACAGTGGTATCTCATATGGTGGTACAGCTTCGCCAAGTTTCGTTACGCCATCTTGGCAATCTATCACTACTTTTACACGTTCTACTTTGTATGCCATATTTCTCTCCCTTGAAAAATGAAGGGGGAAGGGTTACCTCCCCCCAATCATCACTACCTTACGCAGTACACCAAAGTACGGCATGTGCGTTCAGACGATTAGACGTCAAAGAACCGCGCCATGTCAAACCCCAGTAGTACGCATACTTGTTGTGCTCACGGGGCGGCTTGCGAGCGATCATGTCATTGCCTTCGATCGGACGAAGCGTCAAATGCTTCGAATTCAGGAAGTAGCAACGACGTTCCCACGCGTAAGTTGCGCCAGAGTCTTGCGTATCACACTTAGAAAACGACGGGTCCCAAAGAATAGGAATACCCATGAACTCTAGACCGGTGAATGTTCCACCGTTCTTGATCTCCACAGACGGATCCATATTCCAAGGCATCGTTGACTGCTGTGTAGGCTGCACCATATATCGAGACATACCATTGTTAGACGTGTCAAGACATGCTGCTCGGAACTTATCAACAAATGTCGTGCCCGCTATAATGATATCTGGACTTCCGCCATTAGTTTGGCATTTACGCCATAGCGTTTCCATATTCTTTATAAGGTTTGCCTGAGTTACACCAGTGCCTGCTGCGCCACCGTCATTCACGCCAGAACCATCATCCCAGTGATTGTTCCAGTAATTGGAACCAGTATGGGCAGTTTTGGTCAGACCGCCAACCACATCAGCAGTACCCTTGATCTTGATAATAGAATCGAGACCATTGATACGCTTATTAGCAGAATCTGCACCGCCACCTGGATCAACAGCGCCACTAAGGTGCAGGGACATGTCTAGAATCTCTTCAAAACCCAAACGAAGAACATCCATAGACTCATTAAACACGTTCGTTAGCTGAACTAAGTTAGCTGACGAAGAGTTGCGAGGTGCACTATCAGTTACGATAATACCGTTACCCAGTAGAAAGTCTTCAGTGAACTGAAAACCATCATGAGCAGAGGCCCAAGAATACTTAACTTGTCGAACTGTGTCACGCGTGTTATAAGTAACCGCATCGGTCGTATTTTTACCCGCTGTGTCACCAAACCACATCATGTTTGAACCATAACCAGTGCGAACTTGCTCTACGATATACTGCTGACCACCGCCCCAAGGTTTCTTTTTTGCCATCAAAGACTTGAGTAGTGGACGTTCTTGAGCAACCTGATCAATAGGTTTGTTCTTCAAGTAGTTATTCAGAGCAACATAGCCCAACTGAGCAACATCATCGGTATGAAGTGCTGTGTTGTTATATGTAGCCATATATTGACTCCTTTCTTCTTGAAATTATACTCAACAGGTTTTGGTCACACGAAGACCTTTACGTGCTACTGGAGACGAATCCAGCTACTGTCTAAATCCTGTTATTCGTTGTGAAACTTATCTAACTGAGCTTGCAAGAACTCAGGCGTTACTTCAGCCTGGTCTAGAGTATCAGATGTAGCTCCACCTGTAGTGCCGGCATTTCTACTGGGTGCTAGGGGCCCAGAATTACTAGCGCCTCTCCGTGTATCGCCAGCAACGTGCATACCGCGGGAGAGTGTGTTGTACTGATTCTGCAAAACTGGTAACCACTGATCAGGTGGCACGTTAGATTTTGCCAGTTCAGTACCCATCTCTATCATTATATCCTTCTTTAATCCATAGTCGGGATCTTTTTCAGTCAAATTCTGTTCCCAACTCTCTATCATGCTGTAAGCATGCTCTTTTGCATTCTCATACTGCTGCGCATACTGTTGTGCTTGGTTATTTTGATGTTGAAACTGTGCTTGCGCCTGGTGCATAGAGTTTTGAGATACCCTTTGCTGTGCTAATCTATTTGCCCAATCCTCACTCATCTCTAAGTTATCTACAGCGCCTCTTAAATCCTCAAAATCGCTAAAATCAGCTTTATCATTAGGCGAGTGGTTAACCCCTAGTGTCTTTGCTACTTGATCGGAGAAGTTATCCAAAGCTTTTAAAGAATGTATAGCTGTGTTATAATCACCAGAGTTTAAACCCTTGAAAACCTCCAAGGCCCAACCTAATTGCTCAGGATTTGTCGTGCTATCTTGAATGATACCAGCAAGTTGATTATTACCATCTAATAAAGTGTTGTACTGCTCTTCTGCAGCATTTGCACGATCTATCCAGTGTTTGAACCGCTCTTGAGCTTTGGGTTTTAAATTACTGTATACTTCTGAATCGTCCTTCTCTAAACCTTCTGTCTCTTGAATTCTCTCGCTTGCTTGAAGTTCTTCTGTTGGTTCTTCTGTCGAATCATCCGCACCCCTAATGTCTTGCTGTGCTTCCTGAGCTTCTTGGAAGGTGGGAGTGTCAGAATCGGTCTTTGTGGGTTCTCCTGCATCGGCAACCTCCTCTCGAGTTTGCTCAACTTGCGGTTCTTCTACTGGCCTCTCTTCATTAATACGGTCTAACTCTTGGTTCATTATCTCGACCGTTGACTGCTGTAACTCGGCCTCTGATAACACGGTTTGGGCTTCTGCCATTACATTTCTCCCTGTGGTTCCCTGTGTTGGTTACGACTACGTTGCATAACTCTATTTCCTGGTGCATTCATTACCTCGTTGGCACCTTGTGGGGGTGGTGGTTGTTGTACTGCGTTCGGCATACCTTGTTGCTGTCCTGCTCCCATCATCTGTTGCATGATCATATTCTGCTGTACCGTCTGCTGTATCTGCTCCGGTACAGGCGGTAAGAATTTAGCAATATCGATCCTTTCGTCAAAACGTTTAAAAGTCTCTTCAAGTAACTGTACATACGGATTAAACTGATCTGGCAAACCTGATTGCCTCATCATTTGCACCATTTGAATGTTTTGCATTATGATTGGCATTAATTCAATCCATCGCATTCTTTCATCATTCTCATTGGGCATACCCATACTGCCGGCAACGATATTAACATGAATAGAATCATATAACATCTGTTTGTTAAGCAACGGCCAGAAAGCTTGTGGCCCCGCTATTTCTTGCGCTTTTTCAGGTTTTACCTCTTGTAAGAGAATCTCTATAGCGAAATGAGCAACATCACGCAACCAATCTTCTGTTGCATCTAGTTTCTCTTGCACGCGAGTAGCTAAGCCTTGTTGCTGTATATTAGCTTCTGTTGCTGTCTTCGCCCGCATAATACCACCACGCTGAGCATCGCCCAAACCACTTATCCATTCCATATCGGTTCGGATAGGTGAGGTGTCATATACTATAGGGTTCATAGGCGGAACAGTGGCTGGTTGAAATACCTGGTTTACACCAAGTCCAGCGGCGTTTATCATAGCAATGTCACCAATAGCAGCGTTGCTGAAGATTTCTATATCTTCTTGGTTGACACGCGATGCGTCTGCAACGTAGAATGGAGCTGATAGTTCTCTGTGCTTAGCTAACTGAGTGCGAACAGTATTATATTCGTCTTGCAAGTTCATCAACAATTCTGTTTCAGACACCGGCCATTCCTCTCCGTCTATCCAGTTCAGGCCAAGAATAAAATACGGGAAGAATCTATCGCCCATACGAGCAGGCACAAATGGATCCTTACACCATTTATCGCTACCATCACACCACGTATACACTGTTTGAGTGGTTTTGTCCCAATATTCCCATACAGCAATCGCTAGGTTAACATCTTCCATGTCCGACGTGGAGTAAGGTTGGTCTTTATTTAAACGGTTAGGTATTCCACTGGCTGTGCGTCGGTAAAGCGTATATTTGTCAACCTCTTCCTTAGACAATTGGAATCTTTCCATTACATCACCGGGGGTCATCCAAGTAACGTTAGCTATCCAGCGAGCAGCATCATAGTCTTGCAATGTATCTAAAGCAGTATCCATACGAAAATCTTCTGGACGTACAAAACCAAGATTGAGTCCTTCACGATGCATTACTTCCACTTGCAGAGCAAGCGCATTCATCGTCATAGTGATTTCTTCTACCAGTTCGTCTTTGTCACCTTCATACGTTCCAGCGTCTTGTAGCCGTCGAATATCTTCTTGTATCCTAGCTAAACTGTCTTGAGCATCGTTAAACTGTCGACTAACGAGTGGATCCTTGTAATAATCCCTTTGGTACGTAACTTTGATAATACCAACTTTACTCGTCATGCAGGATCGTAATACTTGTTTAGCAATCCGTTTTAAACCCGCTTTTTTCAAAGATTCATTTAATACAATTTCTACAGTTTCTGAAAAAAGATCAGCTACTCTGTATTGTGGGCCTTGTGGGTCTACATTGGCTCCCGGCCTGATTTTTATCTCAGGGTTCTGCGAATATATGTAAGGCAATAATCCCTGCAGGGTTGCATGTATAATATTACCTTTTATTGATCGACCGGCTTGTGTTGATATCTGCTCGCCAGTCATAGCCTGTGTCGTTCTGTTTAACTTACCAAGCGCATAGCGTCTAGCATGCTCAATCTCTTTGTATCGATTCTTCCACTTACGATAAGAAAGTTCAATATTCTGTTGGTATTTTCTTATCAACCCCCTAGAATCAGCAGCTACTGGCGATTGTAAGCTAGGATCCGATGTTAAGACTTCTAAATTATCCATGCTTCCTCTTCCCTATAAATGTCATCCAAGTTATTCAACCATTCGTCTGTCCATCTTGCGGGTGGTTCTTTTTTGGGGGTGGGTTTCCGTGATCTTGCTCGCTTTGTCATTAGACCATATCGCGTTGCATCAAACAAATGGTCTTCAGCGGCGGTGTCAATATCCTCTATCTTTTTGGTGTCAGCAGGTAACGAAGGTACCGTACGAAGCCAGTGTTTGCAAGTGTTAAACACCTTGAAAGTCCGCCCGTTAAGGCGATCCACAAACTCTTGCAAGCCTTGCACCCTAGACCCCGGCCCTTTCGAACTAGGCTCCCAAATAACATTATAATCAGCAAATACATCTGCAACGCTTTTATGGCGACCATCTCTAATAAAAATCGCCGAATCCGCAACGTTACTTCGGAATTTGATACCAAGTTTTCTTTCCTTCTCTTCAACATCTACTATCTCCCTTGCTATATCTTCTATTGGTGTTTCACTACCTTTGTTGGGTTTAGAGCACCAATATAACTCTCTGTACAGGTAGATTATACCATCATAGTCTTGCGCAAACCATACACATCCAGCTGGTGACTTATAGCCATGGTCATATGCTTTCCAGCGTCTCCACTCGTGTGGCATCTCAAATGGCTCTATAACGTGTTCTTCTGGATTCCATACGTTTTCAAAATAAGCTCCAGGAGCTATATTCCAATCACCGTCTAACCACGCTTTCACTAACCATTCTGGTCCTGACATCTTTATACGATCTATATACCCAGGATCGTTCTCCATCAGCGGTTTGTTATCCTGAATCTTAGATGGTATAAAGATTTTCTTATCATCTTGAGAATCTATATACCGCTCTTTTACCCAACCATGTCCTGGTCCACCTGGGTTAGCAGAAGCACGGAATAGCACGGGTACGCCAGCCGCAGAGCGCATAGTGGCTTGTAACAAATCGATAGGTTCTGGCGATGGCCAGTTCCCGAGTTCGTCAAAACCTAGGAAAGTTACCGAAAACCCCTGCAATTTCATAGCGTCGGCATCTTCATCTAGGTGTTTCAACTGTAGCACGGATCCGCTGGGGGAGACCCATTTTCGCTCCCCGACCTTCCATTCCCAACCTTCTTGCACGAAGACATACTGACCCAGCTTAACGAGTTCCCCCGTTTCTGGATATGTCCTGCGAAATAAGAGACCTTGCGCCTCTCTTCCATATCGCTCTGCGTGTTTTCTGAAAGCCAATAACATACCCACGCTTTTAGAACCCCCGCGGGCGCCACCAAACAACACATGTGGGTGTTCGCTGTTAACGAACTTCTTTTGTGGGCCGTCAAGTGCAACCCAGCGCGCTTTCCGAGCCTCTAAACGTCTGTGCATTTCCGTAGCCAACAATGCACGGATCTCCTCTTTCGGCAGGCTATTAGCCAAAGCCATAGATAGGCTCAACTTTGCTCTCCGGTAACTTCATACAGTGTTACACTAGCATCGCTGACGGGTACTAAATGCTGAGTTGCCCGCGGAACATATTCGGGTACCCCAGGCTCAAGTGCGGGATTAATGCTAGGACCGGTTGTGCCTTGCATTTCATAGTACACTTGCGTCGTGCTAGTCCATACGTTAAAGTTCGCCTCTACCGTATCGTACTCTATATTAGATACCTGCCCAATAAGTATCTCTTTAACAGTATCTCCGTCTGTATGTCCCGCAGCTGTCGTGCTTCTATCACCCCGGGTGCATGAGGTTAGTGTAGCGGTAGTATAATCTGTATCAAAAGCAGTGTTACCTGAGAACGTACACGTGTCATACTTGATAACCTCTGTGCCAATCATAATCCTGCCACCGCCTGTTGGCAGCACTGGATAAGACCATCCAGCGTATGGTAATCCTTGGTTTTCGTTTTGTGGTGGCAAGGAACCACCAAAAATACCAGCTACTACAACTGTAGTTGCAGTGTTGCTAATAGTCCCGTCTAAGGACCAGTCATTGCCCGAAGCTCCTTCTCCAGCGAAGAATTCACCAGCTAACTCCACAACAGTCACAGAAGAAGCAGTAGACCACGGTCCCTCGTTTACATATGTGACAACTGCATCAGCACCAGACCCCGAATTAGCAAGAACGATCTTCTTGATGTTCTTGATTTTAGCCATTATCTATCAGATTCTTGGTACGGGTTCTTTCGTGGTGGTTTGGGAGGAGTTTTGCCTACGCGTGGTGGTGTACCCCTAACTGGGAAATTCTTTTTCGGTGGTTGCCAGCCCTTAGGTGGTGGATTAGGATGGGGACGGTAAGGAGCTCTATCAGGCACTGGTCGCAATCCTTGTGTTCTTCCCCACCCGCCTCTATTCATAGAGTCTTTTGCTCGTAACAACGCTGATTCTTTTTGCGCTCTCTCCATAGCCTCAGCAAGGCGTTCTTTTTTAGCGTCGGCTTTTCCTTTTGGGGTATACGGGAAGTGTTTTTTTCCTACTTTCGGCATAATTATCCTCCTATGCTGATGCTAAGTAGCAATCAAGATCGATTGCATTTGCACTATATGCGCTGATCTTCACTAAGTCAGCAAGAGTTGGTGTGGCCACTGTTCCGCTTGCAACACCTTGTGATGTCGAAGTTCCCGTAGACACGATAAAACTTTGCCCCGCTTCTACAGATATCCAACAGTTGGTAGATCCTGTAGCTAAATTCAAGTCTACAGAGTTAGTATCGTCTTTATTCGTGATGCGAATATACTTTACATCACCTTTGATAAACGTCCCCGAGCCTACCGTAGCCCCGAATTCGAAAATCGTCCTTACATTGGATGCATCGAGAGAAACAATACGTTGACTTATCTCGTTTATCGAAGAGATCGCCTTAGTATTGGTAGCTCCCATATTGGAGCCATTCAAGGTGATGCTCTCAGTTACGGTTACCGTAAGAGTTGCTGCGCTAATTGTTGATGCCATCTTCGTCCCTCTCTATTCCAGATTCAAAATCTTTCATTAGGGATGCCAGATCTTCATCCGACAAGCCTTTCACAGATTCGTTGACGTTTATATTCTGATCTAGCGCCCGCATTGATGGTACACAACGCTCTACTAGAATCCTCGCCGCCTGAACATCTCCTTCTTTAGCAGCACCCGCTAATACCTCGATAACATCTGGTAGGTGCTCACTAATTTGACTCCTCAGTTGAGCCATTGTCTTTTGACTCTTTCTTGGCCTTCCTTTGGGGTTGCCAGATTGTCCTTTCATCCAAGGCATAAATATCTCCGAGAGTTATACATCGGGAGCAGTATTGTATCATAATCAAAAAAAATTAAAAAAAATTTCAGAAAAATAGAATTTACTCGTGTCCCTATTGAGACAGACCCCCCAAATATCATAATATTCTAATATTCCTACATGTCAATTGATTTATATAAGAGAACACTTATGCACTTAAAAGAAATGACATTTCAAAATTCTATAATTGAGAAATTCATTTAAACTTTTTATCACTCAATAAGGAAATGCTAATATGAACAATAAGCCCATGAAGCTCCACACTCAGAAAGGCAAGCGCCGGCTCTGGCTCGAAGAGCAAAAGTACGGACTGCCTGGCTTCGCGCCGGGTTCGCGGTTCAACGTTGTGTACAATGAGGATTCGGTCGAAATCAAGTCCGATCCGAACGGTACCAACACGGTGTTCACCCGCGTCAAAGCGGCCTCGAAACGTATTCCGACGGAGCGTCGCTTCGCCATCGTTGGAATTCACAATGCTCGTCTCAAAGAGCTTTTCGGCGATACGGAGAATGGTGTCGATACTCCATTGTCGTACGAAATGTCTGAAGGGTATATCAAAATCATGCCGGTGTCGTCATGACTGGCGCTGAAATTGGTATCTGTATAATATCGTTTTTACTCCTTGCTGGCGTCTTCGTGATGTTATTGACGAAGTACTAGATTAACTGATAAGGATACTCGGGCGCTTCGGCG
>TARA_R100000808_G_C2154893_1_pt1 | contig 11749 bp, 10 predicted proteins | sample TARA_R100000808 | Tara Oceans TARA_R100000808 (sample SAMEA2622852) | marine metagenome | biome: marine biome (ENVO:00000447); feature: marine epipelagic mixed layer (ENVO:xxxxxxxxx); material: "saline water (ENVO:00002010), including plankton (ENVO:xxxxxxxx)" | depth 140 m | reverse complement strand
CTAATAGTATTTGAAATGGATATTTCATTATGCAACCTCCCATGTGAAAATTTCTTGTACTATCCAAGCAACACTATTACTACTGCTTAAATGGCTTATGCTCTCAAGATGTTTCATGGCTTCAATCTTGGTGTCAAAGAACTTTTCCCCTCTAAACACCAACAATTGTTCTTTATCAACTTGCAATGAACCCATTAAGTTTACATCTGTTACCACATCCTCACCGAAAATGTCATGTGATGCAGCTACCATGAATTTTGCAACCAATTTCTTTTCTTTTTTTGTTACCATTATGCAACCTCCTTCAATTCATGTTTTAGGTTTGCATTTTCTTGTTTTAATTTTACAATTTCTTCCTCTTGAAACATCACTTTAGTTTCAGACTTTAAAAGAGAATGTTCAAGCGATGTAATCTTGTCCAAAAGTGCATTAATAACCATTTTATCAGTCGGCTGATGTTTGTTTTCCATTGTTTGCTCCTTGTTTGTTTTATTTAAGTTTCTCATAACGATAGTAATTTATTATGCTTTATTTGGAATATCCTAATTATTTTTTTTATTTTTTTTATTTTTATTATTTATTAGAGGAGAATAAACAAAAGCCCCCAGATCACATGGGGGCCTTTGGTCCATCGTTAGCCAATCGTCATCAAAGCGGAGAGCTATATCGGTAGGCTGTTGAGGAAGTTTACCAGACTTCTTTTATTTTACATGAAAAATTATATTTATTACGAGATACCTGATTAAATTGAAAACTTGATTGGTCAAATTTTGCCAACATAAAATTTCCTGGAGTATTATCATTTGAATCTAAATGTAGAAGAAATGGTAATTGCCCTCCATTACAACGAATTAATACCTGACTTATAAAATTATTTCCTAATAATAAATCATCCGTTGTTCTTTCATAATTTGCATCCATAGAGCCCTGTGATCTACCAGAAAAAGTATCATTCCATAAAAAACCAGTACTTTCTATCAATGGGAATATTTCACTTGAATCTAAAAAAGAAAAACTCATATTAACAACCCTACGACCTATTCTAGCCCCATCTCCAGTTAATGATGCAGTTGTGCTATCAGATCCAGAATGTAGTTCAAAAGCTCCTAGTTTACCCCATTTTTTCGGCCTTGTATATTTTGCATTATATAAATATGTTCCGCCAGGTGTGGTTACTGTATCTACTCCATCCATTTGATAAGAGATGCTCATATTTATATTAGCATTAATAGGCATTTGAAAATATGAACCTAAAAAAATACACCCAACCGATGGTCTGCCTAATCCATTATATGGACTAGTATCATTCGCCCCCCAAGCCCCAGATTCCCATCTAATTTGAGCAGGGTTTGCTGTCTGATCGAAATCCGAATAATCACACCTATAAAAACTAAACCCGTCATAAGTTGTTGAAAATTTCCAATCTGGAGAATTAAAACTCATATTAACCATTCCACTATCTTTTATATACAAAGGTTTATAATCAGTAGCTGTTTCTTCATTATAAGGACTACTTGTATTTGCTACACCTTCTTGTATGCCTACTATTACATCTGCTGAAGCAAAATTGTGGCCTAGAAACCCGACACATCCGTTACTTCCAAAGATAGCTTTATATGGTAACACATTAGCTCTACTTCCCCTTACTGGGACATGGGGCCCAAATTTTGGTAGTTGTAATGAATCATTATTACCATTAGCATTATATGGTAATGGCACTTCTTTAGGATTACTAGCTTCTAAGGTTGTATGGAATTTAATACCATGACCGCTTCCATGAAGCCACCCTATAGAAGCTAACCATTCTACTACATTCATATAAAATACTGGGGTTTTTAGTTCATTTGAAGGCATTTTTTATATTTCCTGTATTGTCATAGATAATGAATATCTTTTAATAGAAGTTCTTCTTATTCTCAATGAACCTTTTTTAAGAATGCAAATTGAAAACTGGTCATTTGCTGTATTATTAGCATCTGGTTGGAAAATAAAGGGTATTGTCATTCCAGCCGATATAGTCCAAAATTTATTAAATGATTCATAATCCAATAAAGTTGAATCTCTTTCAAATGTTCCTGTACTTGTATAATCAGTATCCTCATAACCATATTGGCCCATAGATGTGGGGGTGCTTCCTGTATAAATTGAATCCGATGAAGTTATGCCAAATAGTGATTTTTCATCTATAAAAGACCATTTTAAATTATAAACTCTTTTTCCCTGCCTACCTCTTAATAAATAAGGATTAGTAGCATTAGTATTAACATCTTTTAAGCCCCAGGGGGGTGCAAAATCCCAAAAAGCTGGGGCATTCCATTTTGAGTTAGTAAAACTTCTTCCATTATAACTTTTATATTCTTTAGGTTTATCAAACACCCTACTAGATGATATTTGTAAATCAGGTGCTTCTACATTCCAAAATGTGCCTAAAATAACACATCCAGCACCAGGTGTTTCAGCAAATGTGGTTCCGCTTGTTGCTTCTAAAACTATACTTATTGAATTATGATTTTCATCAAAACCATCTAATATTTCGCATATAGTAAACCCATCATAACCTGGGGAGCATATGTTGCTGCTAATTGTTCCATTAACAATCTCCTCCATAGCTCTACTAGAACTATAGGCTCCTTGCCCAGAATAATAAGTTTGCAACCAAAATTTAGCTTGAGCTCGATAAAAATTATGATTTAATATTGCTATAAATCTATTATCCCTAAAGAAATGTGCAATTCTATTACCAGTATGAGCACCTCCGCTATAAGAACCTATTTGGATAGTTCCTGTCGTTTTATTAGAAACTGTCGTAGTTTGGTCAAATCCGAAAGTATCAAAATCCCCCCAGACAGACATCTTATGGGGCCTTGAAAAAAGTGAATTGTTTAAAGTTCCCGCAGATAGAAGCATTTTATTAGCATGAAAATATTCACCAATATTTGCATAAAATCTGCATTTCCCTATAGCTTGATTAGACATTATTTATATAAATTTTTTGATTCATTAGTATGATTTTTACCTGTCATTATTTTATTATTTTTAATATGAATATGAATATGACCTTTATATATTTGACCATTTTTATAATATAAATTATAATTAAATTTTGATGTATGTAAATTATTAATCGTTAATTTATCTAAAGTAGTTTGGCATGTTATATCAATACTTTTAAAAGATTTATTTAATTCTTCTGGCTTTAAATTTAAATCTTCTGCATTAGTTTCTATGAAATTTGCATAATCTACATTTTTTATTTTACTTGTTTTAATTTTATTCCCATTTGAATCTAAACAAAATACATGCTTAATTATAAATTCACCTTCATATTTAAACAAATCAGTTAAATATCCTTTTCCTAGCGGAATAATTAAAATTTTATCTTTGGTTGCATTAATAAAAAATGAATCACTTGTTAAATCATTGATTTTAATAGTTCCTTTATAATCTATAGATACTAATTTTATTTTTGATCCTTCTGGGTTAATACTACAAAGCCCATCACCATAATATATTTTACTCATTATTTAATACCATATTTGATAATTCTACAATATCTTGTATATCTACAATCCCATCTTTATTTATATCTAAAGATTTAGGATAATCAACTTCTTTATCATTATATATATAATTATATAACCCCATAATATCATGTATATCAATTTTACCATCTCCATTTAAATCACCTAATAAAGAAGATGTATTAAAGCTAAATAAACAAGGTATATTCTCATTATATTTAATATTATCCATATCAATAACTTCAATTATAAAATTAATCCAAAATCCTTTATTAATAGAAGTATTATTAACTTTAAAAATAGGTGTATTATTTTCTATAAAATTAAATACAAAAGGCTGGTAATCTGTTTTTATATCAATATTAAAAGACATTGGATTTAATAAAATTTCTATTTCTTTATGGGAGCTCTCTAATGATATATTAATAAACCTTAAAGAATTCCATTGCTCATTATCTTTATTTATTAAAATTCTCCCTAAAGATACAGCAAATTCATCAAAATACAATATATTATCTTTTAATGATTGCAATAATTGATATTTTTTAGTAACAAAATATTTTTGGGGGCTAAACCATGTTGCTTTTTCTAATATTCCAAAAGCAGATTTAAAAAATAGTGATTGAATTACTGTGTTATTTTCATATTTTCTATTTAGCATATTTAAGTTCCTGAACTTGCTACAAAATTTAAAATATCTTCTTCATCATACATTTTAATCTGATGTAATTGCATAACTTCTATTTCTATATAATCTAATCTTTTATTGGTACTTGTAATGATAAATGTTGGATAAACACTTTGACCATTTATAGATGTTGAAATTGTATAATTAATTCCGTATGGATATGTATCATCTAACATTTCTATACTTACTATATCTCCTACTTCACATTTAAAATAAGCTAAACTTAATTTCAGCTTTATAATTAAATGTCTATTACAATACATAGAAAGATAAAAACATGCAAATTTCAAAGCACTATCATTACTTCTAATCATCTTCCCCCTATCATCATCTACAACTTCAGTTTGAATTGTATTAAAACCATAATAATCAAACTTATATTGAGGAAATAGGAATTTAGCTGTTAATCCAAAACTAGTATCAAATATAGTATTATTAGGGTCTAATTGTTTTAATAAATCCAAAGAATTTCTTGAAAATTCTTGATTTGGGTAGCTATACCTATATAAAACATCACATCTATTTTTAATTAAATCTATATTAGATTGCTTAAATTCATAATCAATAACATTGTTTTTATTTATACTATACTGAGAGGTGCTTGTATCTGGAATATCTGATATCTTAAATCTTCCCATATTATCAAATCTTGCAATAATTCCCGATGCTGAAATAACTTTTTCTAATAATGCTTGGAAACTTATTCTTTCATCCCAAGCAAAACCTAATCCTAAACTATTATATTCGCTACTTTCATCTATTACTATGCCATCATATTCTATATCCTCTAATAAATCTTTAATAATAAATTTTGCACTTGGATATTCTTCAGTTGATTCCCGCCTACCTTGTATATTTAAAAAGTATTCTTTATCTATAAGCCCTTCTGCATTCATCATTTGATACATAGCAAGTCCGCCAATTTGAGCTTTAATTTCCATTTCATTACTGCATTCTGCTGTGAATAATTCTTGAGAAGTAAATGAATTAGGTTGGATTTCTTTCGCAAAAGCTAAAATATATCCTCCAGGATAACCTGAAAAGACACCATATTCGCTTACATCACTACTTCCCATTCCCATATCAGCATGATATGTATCCCTAAATATATCATATTGATGAAAATTCACTTCATCGGAAGGCCACATACCTGACCCTTTATAAGGTATTTGCCATGATCCAAAACTAAATGCTGGTAATCCTGATCCTACTCCGCCTTTAGGAATACTAGATAATTGTAAAGCACTTAAATTTGCTCCTGTCATTGCCACATCGGTAATTCTCATACTTCCTGAAGTAGATGGAGTATCTAACTTTGTATCTTTATATAAACCATATTTTCTTTCTATTACTCCATATACTCCTGTTGGGGGAGCAATCACATTTGGATCATTTAAACTTTTTAAGAATTCCCAGTGATAGCCAAAATCCGTACCTACAAAAGAATCTAAATTTGTTCTTGAATTCCAAGAAAATTCACCCAAAGCCCAAATATCTTCTGTAGTATCTAAATCATTCCCACCTTGTATATCATTCCATATTATAGCACTTCCGCATATATAAGTTGGGCTCGATTCACTTGTTATAGGTTTCATTTCTACATGTATATCAACTATGGGAAAATTTCTAACTAAAGAAACTTTAGGCGAAATAGGTTTAAAATTAAAATTTATAGTTACTATACTTGGAGCATTAGCATCATTATTAAAGCTATTAATAGTACTTGTAAAATTTGTTTCTATATCTATTGTTGAAATATCTCTTGTATGCCTAAATAAATTTTCCATGTTTGTTAAAGTAAATTCATCTTCTTGAGCAATAAATACATTATAAGGAGCTTGAATTATCCCCGATGGTAATCTTAAAATAGACAAAGCAATTTGGCCCTGAGAAGAAGCATTTCTTGTTATGGGATCGGGAGTAAAATTAATTATATCAGATGTATATTCTCTATCTGCCCCATTTATTGTTTCCGTTGGTATAGTATAAGTTTTTGAATTGTAGTCATATTCCGAGCCAGAAAGTCCTACTTTCATAACATTAAAAATATCTTCTCCTACTTTGGTCCATAATGGATCAGTAGGTATAGAATAAATCCCTCCTTCTTCATAAGTATAATCTATATACCAATCTCCCATAGCTGTAGAGCTATCATTTTTCCCGACTATTTCTATATTCTTGTAATCCGTTTCTATATCTATAGCAATATTTTCAGACCCTTCTGTTGTTCTTGTTTTATATATAGTAGGACATCTATCAATAAGGCCATATACTATAGGTTTGTATTTATTTTTATATTTATCTGGCACTTCATGTTCTGTTCCAAGCCTAGATGCAGACAAGGGCAGTTCTCTTTTTAAATTTGTTAAACTTAAATCTTCTATATTTATTTTTACATGTTTATCAGTATAGGTATAGTCTTTTAATCTACCTATAAACATTGTAGGACAAACCCTACTCCAGATATAATCCCAGCCATCTTGGTCATAATTCCCATGAGGTGCATCTTCTGGTGAATAACTTGAATTTACAAATGTTCTAAATCCTAACGAATGTGGGCTCCATATACCTATAGATATAGTAGCATTTAAATATTTTACATCTTGTAATAATTTACTAAGAATTTTTCCGTTATAATCGTAATTACTACAAGTTAAATTCACTGCATTTATCTTATGCTTTCTTTTCAAAATATCTATAGATTCTTTAAAAGAAGGTATATTTAATAAAAGCGGTTTAAATTCATAGTTTCCACCCCCATAAATATGAGGTATTAAAATGTCCTGTATAGACATAAAAATACTATCTTCTCCTAAACTTGTTCCCGATAAAGGCTCAATAATTACAAATGGGATTAAGTTTGTATCTGGCCTTTCAATATCTAATTCAAACCAAGCAGGAACAGTTATCATCCTATATTTACTCCTTTTCTAACAGCATCTTGTAATTTTTCCGCTAATTCACCCTCAATATAATCATTTGTCAATACATTTCCTTCAATGTAAAAATTAAAAGTTAAATTGCTTCCTATAGGAACACTAGAATTTGTTTCTATTTGCACATCTGTTAAATTAGTTGGAAATATTGATGACCCTATTTGACCACCTTGTGCAAATTTTTCCGCTTTTCTAGCTTCTTTTAAACCTTCTTTTGTCATAGCCCAATCTATGCCAGGATTCATATAACTAAAAACGTTTGCCCCTCGATCTTCTACTAAATTATCCGCAAGATTAGAAATTTTGTCTGAATTCATATTTCCTTGTTCTGACAATCCTCTATAAAGACTACCTAGCTGGTTTTTTTCAAATAAACCTTTGTTTATCTTATCCATCATATCTGAACCATATTTACTTACAGCAGTTCGTTGCATTATATACTCGCCTTCTTCTGCTTCTATAATAGTTCCACCTTGTGAATGTCTTTTTCCGCCAATCAAACCACCTTCTTCCGCTTGTTTAATTTGCTCAGCTTGTTTCAATCCAAATTGTAATGCTGCAGCTCCAGCTATTACCCCTAAACCTGGACCTACAACTGGTATTGCCGATAATGAATTATATGCATTTATTGCGGATTCAAAAGCTGCCATTAATGCCTGTTTATGCCTAGTAGCTTTTAATTTGTTCGTTTGATCTTCTAATAATTTTTCAATTTCCGCATCAGTTTTGCCCTTTTCTTGCAATTTTTTTCTTTCTGCGTCTATTTCTGTTTGTTGGATTGCTGCATATTGATTCATAAAACCACTAACTACACTCATGGCCTTTGAAGCATAATTTACATAGGATTTTACAGTATGTTCACCCGTCTGATCTCTTAAATCTTTCTCTTTGTCTGCATATTTTTGCCTTATTTCAGCTAATGCTATTTCTGAATTTTCTAATTGTAATGCTTTTTCTTCTTCTATTCGTCTTTGTTCATTTAATAAATCTATAGCAGAATTTATACCGAATTCTAAAGCATGTTCTTTTAAAGCCATCATTCTTTCTTCTTGAGCAATAACAGCTTCTTCCCCTAATGTTTTTTGTAATTCTTTTTCTCTGTCTGCAAATTGTTGCATTAATTCTTCTCTTTTTTCACCCTCAATACCAAGAATATTCAGAGATTTTTCTACTTGAGCTTTTTCATCTTCTAATCTAATTAATCTACTATCTTTACCTAGATTTAACATATTTTTTTCATGTTCTTTTAGTTGCTGTCTAGCCTCTTCCTGTGCTAGTCTTTCTAATTCTACCTTTTTTTCTAATGCTTCTTTTAATTTAGCTAACTCTTCATCTGATAAGAAATCTCCCATCCCTGATGATTCTTCCAATATATCATCAAGATCTGCAACACAATCACCTGCTAATAATCTTGCATCATCTAATTGTGCTTGAAATACTTCTAAATCTTCATCAGAAAGGAATATATGGCCCGTATCTATATTTAAAAGTTGAGCCATTTCATCAGTAACCTCTACCCATTCACCTTTGACATTCTTTAATTGTAGTTCTAACCCAATTATTTCCTCTGTTAATGATGATATTGTTTCTTCATTTACTTGACTTGCTACAATGGATTCCCATATACCTTTAGTATTTTCTAACTGCATTTTATTTAAACTTTCTTCTGCTGCACTTAAAATTGATACATTTTCTATCCCTTTTTCTAACATTCTACCAAAATCCATCCATAGACCACCTAATACTGATAAAGTCCCAGGTTGTTTTTCTAATTCTATTGCCTGTCGTTTTAATGCTATTTCTTGCTCTAGCAATGATGTTTTAACTGAATCAGTTAATCCTTCCCAGCTTTTACCTAATCTATAATTTTCTAATTTTTGTATTTCTAAATTTGTAGTTAATGTTTGAACAGCATTCGTAATATCCTCAACTGTCCCCTTTAATCCCTCATCAAAAGTATCAAATAAAGATATTTTCAATCCTTCCATAGCAGATTTCAGTATTGTAAATTTACCTTCTAATGTATCTAGTTGAATGTCCGCCATTTCTTTAGCAGAGCCACTAGCATTTCTAAATGATTCTGCTAAAATATCTACATCCTTTGCACCATCTAATAAAACACTAAATGCAGAAATTGATCTTTGACCAACAAGTTCTTTCATTTCTGCGGTAGATATACCTTCTCGATTTAATTTTTGCAATGCAGGAATTAATTCATCTACACTAGATACTGAACCCCCTAGCCTTTTTGATAATTGTGAAGATTCATTTGATAATTCTAAAAATATTCTTCTTAATGAAGTTCCAGCCATTGATCCATCTATACCAGCATTAGCTAATTGGCCTAGAATTGCGGTTGTACCTTCTATTTCAAATCCAGCTAATTTTGCCACAGGAGCTACATAAGTCATTGAATTACTAAATTTATCCATGTCTAAAGCAGAAGATGAAAATGATTTAGCCATAACATCGGTAACTCTAGTAGTTTCTTTAGTATCCATCCCAAAACCTCTTAAAGTTGCACCTGCTGTAGCAGCAGATATAGCTAAATCCTCACCTACCGCTGATGCTAAATCTAAAGTTCCTTTTGTAACACTTTCTATTTCTGTGGCTGTGAATCCGAGCTTACTATATTCGGTTTGCAGATTGGCTACTTCCGATGCTGTAAATTTTGTTGATGCACCAAGTAATTTAGCATTAGCTTCTAATGATTTAAATTGAGCAGTTGTCGCTCCAGAGATCGCCTTAACATTGGCCATTGATTGCTCAAATTTCATGCCAGTTTTAGTTACATCACTAAAAGCCTTCCCTGCTAAATATAAAGCAGCTGTTGTACCCGCAATTCCAGCTGCCATAGCCCCAAAACTCTTTGTTGCACCTTTTGTAGTTTTATCTAATTGTGTTAATTGAGCTTTAGTAAGGTTTATGCCTTTAGCTTTTAATTCTATTACTAATTGTTCTTTACTTATTGCCATATCAAGCCTTTTGTTTAAATAGTTTTTCTTTCAAACTCATACTTTGTTTAATAATATAGTATTTCTGAATCCAAATATGGGGTGTATCACCATAAGTTCCAGAATATGGTGGTGTATTAGTATCTTTAGAATATACGAATCTAGATATATCTTTTTGGGATTCGTTTGATATTAAATGAGATGTACAGGCAAAAAAAGGCACCTGATCCCATATATTATCTAATATAGTAAAAAAACTAGCCTTTTCTTGATGCTTGTATAATTCTTCTTGAAGGAGTTTTATAAAATCCCAAATATCCTGGGTATTATTAAATAATGTTTTTTCATCTTTTTTACCTAATAATAAATTGGATATTTCATAAGGAAACTTATGATATCTACAGTTTTTGCCCTCGCAACTTTCATCAATTAAGACATTTATTCCGAGTTGGAGGGCTCTTTGGGGTTTACTATTTGACATTGTTGTATTAATACCACTAACTCCAATCTTTCTTCTGCTGTTAATTGCTTTAAAACATTATCTGGCGGTGCCACCCCGTTTGGCTTCCAATCTCTAAAATCTCCGCCACCTAATCCGCACCTTATCCATGCCAAATTCGCTTTATTAGTATTCCTAATAGTTCTTTCTGTTTCCCCTATGAAGTAAATTTCTGGTATATCTTTTAAATCAGCTATTTGATCTTCAGATAATGCCTTTATTTTTACTTTTCTTCCTGATTTTAATGTTTTTTCAAACATTTGCTCTCCTTGTTTTTATTAAGCAGCTGTTGATATTGTTACTACAGCATTAGATGTTGCAGCACTATCATAAGTACATCTAAATGGGATATTTTGCTTCCAGCCATCTGCATCAAAACTAATTGCAGAATCATCAACAAATAATTTTGGTGCCAATATTTGAAATACAGTTGTATCTAAATTAAGTTCCATTCCAGAGTTCCTACCAATAGCACTTAGAGTATGGTCATCTCTTTTTGCTGTAAGGTTTCCTGTTACTTCATATCCACCAACAGAATATCCCATTGGATGCATATCAGCATCTTTATCAAACCCAATTCTTTGAACATCTCTAGCTATTGTAAGATCAAAACTATAAAGAACTAAATCCTGACCATTTAATGATTGGGATACCATATCATGCATATTGAATAAAGTAGTATGGGCTGTAAGTAAAGTATTTGTAGCAGATGTAGATTGAATTTCTAATGCTGCTTCAGTTGCTTTATATCCAGTTACAAAGGTCGCTGTTCCAGACACCACTCCAGCATTTGCACCGACATCACCACTTATTGTAAAAGAAGTACACATACAAGATGTAAAATATAAATCAGTAGCAAGACCAGTATGAGCAGCATTTTCAAACCAAAGTGTTACTGGTGTAATATTTGCTACCCCATGCTTTACATGACTTTGTACTGCGGTAGGCATTGAGCCAAGCAATGCACAATCTCCATCACTATCTCCACCATCCCCAAATAATGCAAGACAGATTCTATTTATTGCTAAATCCGAACATTGAAAAGTTAATGAAATTTCATGCATCCTATCATGTTCTTGCCATCTTACCATATCATCTGACTGGGTCATTCCACCTAAGCCTGATCTAAAAGGTGCCACAGATAAGCTGTG
>TARA_R100000808_G_scaffold5442_1_pt1 | contig 11802 bp, 11 predicted proteins | sample TARA_R100000808 | Tara Oceans TARA_R100000808 (sample SAMEA2622852) | marine metagenome | biome: marine biome (ENVO:00000447); feature: marine epipelagic mixed layer (ENVO:xxxxxxxxx); material: "saline water (ENVO:00002010), including plankton (ENVO:xxxxxxxx)" | depth 140 m | reverse complement strand
AGGTCTTCCAAGTCTTCTAGCTTCTTCTACACCTCGTTGTTTCTTAGAATCATCATAGTCTCTTCTTAACATACCAGCTTTTTGTTTACTACCAAAAGCTGCAACATCTCCAGTGTAGAGAGTGTCTGCAATTTTTTCTAAAAAACTTCTATTGTCAAGAGCGTCTGTCTCTCTTTCAGTTTTTTCTTGTAACTCTTTTTCTCTTTTTGCGTCTAAAGCTTGTCGTTGTTTTTTTAATTCAGCTTTTCTTTTAGCTTTCTGTCTTTCGTCATGTTCTTTTGCTGCTTGTTTTGCTAGTCTATCTCTTTCCGCTTTTTCTTTTTTCATACGATCTATAGCTTGTTGCGGAGTTTCACCTTTTGGAGGACCTCCACTTGGAGCTGGATCTGTATCTGGGGGAGGAGATGAGCCTGTATTTCCTTGTCCTGTATTACCTTGTCCTGTATTTCCTACTGGGAGTGCTCCAGTATTTATAGCAGTTTGATACTGACTTTGTGGAACATTTACTATAGTTCCATATACTGGATCTCTGACTGGTACTGTTGGTTCAGGAGTTTGAGTAAGTTTTGTACCTGTACCTGTACCTGTACCTGTACCTGTACTTGTACTTGTACTTGTACTTGTACTTTTATTTGAAGGTGAAGGTGTACCTTTAAAGCACTTAAGGGGTCCTGTTGCCCATAATTTAGGTCCAACTAATTTTGGTTTTATAATTTGCATTTTAAGCCTCCAAAGCTTCTGCGTCTTCTATATTAATTGTTAAATAAATATAATTCCTATCAGTAGAGTGTAGTTTACAATTATTTCTTAAGTACAAACTTAAAAGTTTTAATGGGTTTTTGTTGGTTATTGCAATAGCACCCATTAAGTATGTGTAATTATTATCTTTAGCTACTTTCGCCATTTCTCTTATATACCTTTTTGCCTCTCTAAATCCTCTATATCGAGAGTCAACATAAAGCTCCTCTATAAAAAGATGTTGAGGGCATAGTTTATATTGATAAAAACCATACTCATCTTCTACTACTGTAGAATCTTTTAACTCTTTGACGTAATTTGCGTAATGGGACACACTAGCTCCTAAGTTATTTTTAAAGAACCAAACACTCTTTGCTCTTTGATTCTGAAGTCTCCTTTTTTGACTCCTACTATAAAAGAAAGGTTAGAAAGATTAAAACCTGGACCTGCTGATTCAGAGTTTCCTGCTGGGTTAGAACCTTCTACTTCTGTAATTTGTATTTTTATAGCTTCACATTTTTGTTTTTGAAAGTTTAATCTTATTTGGTACTGATTATTATCCTTACCACCGTAAGCTATAGCTGTGTGACCTGAAGCATCACTAGTGCTAGGGTCTCCATACTTATCTTGAGTTCCAGTTGTAGGACCTCCATAAGGATACCATTGAGTATAACCTGCTACATCTATAAGTTTTTCCTCATGCCAAACATCATCATAATTATAAGCTACTTTAATCTGAAGCTTATGAGGAGACCTATATTCTCCAAGTATAAGCATTCTGTAAACTCTTTGAAAACCTTGAACTCCTGCAAATGAGAGCCATCCAGTTGTAAGTTTAATAGGAACCATGGCTCCATCAAAACTAGCTGTTGTACTTACCTGTTTATACACTTTATCTTTAAAAGTAGCAAGATGATAATCATTTCCTACTAAACAAGAACTATTTCCTCTATGATCGTCGTAAGTGTACCACATTTCTAAAAAGTAATTATAAATTATAGTAGGTCCATCAGAAGATAAAAACCTTACTTCGTTTTTCTTAGAAACTACAGTAGCTTTAGTTATTGTCAAGTCATTATAGTCTTCAGCAGGAGCGCCAATATACTCCAGACCTTGACTTCTGTTTAGAAGATAAATCCCTTTGTTGGACATAAACATAAGTCCTTTAGGCGTAGAAGCTACCCCATTAGCAAATTTACATCCTATGTCTGTAGTAACTAATTGGGGATCTATATAATCGTTTTGTTCCCCTGTGTCTACAGGACCTTCTCCAGCAATCATGTAAATGGCTCTTTCTTTAAACACTATTAGTTTATCATCCATTGCCTTCATGGCTACTATTTTACCACCTAAAGTAGGAACTTCTAAAACTAGTTCATTAGCAAACTCAACAGGAGCAGGGCTAAATACTTGTCCTCCTATGAGTTTTGAATATTTAACAAGATCAGGACTGTCTTCTAAACCTGCTACAAAGACTCTGTTTTTAAAAGTTGTTATTATAGAAGCTGCTCCAACTACGCTATTTTCTAATATTCCTCCAAATGTATAAAGTATTTCATTGTCTTGTAATGAACTATCACCAATAGTATCTCTTATTTTTATATAATTACGTTCTTTATTATTACTACTAGCAAGGACTGTAGAACTTATAGCTTGATCACTAACTTTGTAATGAGCTAACCCTCCGTCTGTAGTACGATACAGTTCTATAAATGTAGAATATTGGTACTTAGCAGTTAAGTTTACAAAAGGTATTAGTATGTCTATGTTGTCATAATCAACAGGATTTTTAAAAGTAAAAACATCAGACAAGCCTGATCTGTGAATTTTACCAGAAGCATCTTCATACCGATAAACGGCATAGTAACTATAAACTGCATTCTGGGGAAATTTAGCACCAGAAGTAGTCATATTTGTAGTGTCTATAAACAACTTACTAGGACGAGATACAAAGTTATATTCTTGAAACCTCATCTGGTCACTTCCAAATACTTGACTTCCTGCTACTAATAAATTTCCTGCTACTTCTACACTTTGATTTGCTACGGAATAGTCATAGGTAAGTTTAGTTATTGAAGGAACAGCTAGAGTAAAAAAAGCTTTATCGTTAGATTGTATTCTTCCTAAAGTATTAGTAGGTAAATGAATACTGCCTGAGCTATGTTTACCAACACTAGCTAGACCTGATAAACCTTCTGCTCCAGCTTCAAAAGGATGATAAGCATCAGCAGTACCATAACTTACTACTCCTACTGGTCTGTTTATAGTTGTGTCATAATCTTCAAATGCGTATAAATAATAAGAGTTTTGATCTCCTGGGTTTCTACCAACAAGAACTATAGGGTCTCCATCTACTAAATAAGGCTTAGCCGCTAAACCTGCTCCTACACAAGCATACGCATATGCATAATTTCCTGCTGAACTTCCATCAATATTTGCAAATTGTCTGTATAATGTAGTTCTTTGTTTGTTCCAAACAGGAAAATCTGCATAACTTATATCTTGAAACGTAGTAGTACTGCTTCCTGTTTGTTTAATATTAGCCGTACCTCCGCTAAAAGATGTAGCTAATAAGTTTCCTACAGCATAAGTTCCTGTGGTGTTGTCTATAGTCCAAAGTCTGTTATTATTAGTTGAAGATGTAGCAGTTATATCAAAAGTACTGTAAATATCATAGGTTAATCCACCTGTACCACCTGTACTCCAATTATTATCTCTTGCTATTCCTATTATAGACGTAGGACCAATAGGTAAATTAAATTGATTGCCAGTTGAACCACTATGAGTGAAAGATGTGTTTACATGAATGTTCATACCTAGTTCATCAAAAGTAGTTACAGCTAACATAGTTGAATCCCCAAAAGTAAAACAAAAACCTCCCTCATCTTGTGTGCTAGTATAAACTCCATTTTTTCTCGGATTTGTAGTTATAGGAGTAACTCCCACGGCTGTAACAGCAGTACTAGTACTAGTAAAAGAAGATTGAAAACCTAAAACGTCTCCTACAGTAGGGTCAGTGTCAAAAAAAACAGAAAGAATTTGAGCTTCTCCTGAGGTAGTTTTGTGAACTACAGCAGCCGCTGTACCTGCTTCATTACTTGTTACATCATAAACTTTATCTGCGTGAGTTTGTGTTAATCTAGTCCACGAAGTAGACGTAAGTTCATCATAGTCTAAAGGACTAGCCATGTTATAAACTACATAATAATTGGTACTGTCTTTTTCAATTGCAAATTTTACTATCTTATCCCCTAAAGAAATAATCTTAGGTTTATCATAAGCAGTTGATGATATAGATGCAAGAGACACTAAATGCGTATCATCTAAAACATTTCTAACAACTATATAAACTGGAGCAGTAGTTGATGAAGTTATTAAAGAAAACACAGAGTAACTATAATCTCCCTTAACTACCACATTATGGTGAACACAATCATAGGCTTGTTGTTGAGTAATCCATTGAGTTTCAACTTTAGCAGGAGAGTATTTTCCTTGAAATATTGCTTTTCCTAATCCTTGAAAGTTAGAGAGTGCTTTATTATCTGTAAGAATGTGTAATTCGTCTTTAAAAGAAGTAATTGCTTGAATATTAGTTATAGGATAAGTCGTAGTACTACTTGTATAACCATACCGTTCTTGAACTTTTTCGTAGCCTTCTCTTTTTTCTATTTCACCATACTTAGAAACTTGAATATTTTCAAGAGTTTCTAAAGACCCAGGAGGGTCCTGTTTAGGGTCAATCTTTTGATTAATCCCTTTTGCTAATGGTACAGCTACTCGTCCTTTTTCTAAAGCCATTATAAACCCTTAGTTTTGTAATCTATACCATTTAGAACTTCCGTCACATACTACTATGGCATGACCGTAGTTTGTTGAAATAGTAAAATTTCCACCTGCTGTACCACCGTCTATAGTGTCTGTACCTGCTGCTGTAATGGTTACGGCTCTTGTACCTGCTGCTCCTCCACCGTCTTTAAAGGCATAAAATCTACCAGCTCCTACAGTAGAAGCAGAAGGTAAGGTTATGCCAACCGTAGTTGTACCTGTACCAGCAGCATTTATAAAAGAATTAGCTGAACTAGCAGCAATTGTATGAGTAGAGTTTGTTCCAGTTGTGTAGTAATTAAAATATCCAAAATCACCTTTAACTGCTCCGTCTTTTGTAATTTGAACAGCAGTAGAAGTGTTTCTCCAATATAAATCGTTTCCTTTACTATATAGTGATCTAGAAGTAGTTGAAGCTGAGCCTTGATCTTCAAAGACTGAGTACTTAAGTTCAGTAGCACTATACCCATTAAACTCAACATCAGCATTTATATTAAGACCAGCAGAAGGAATACTCTTACCTTGAGTACTATGGTCATGATCATCTAGGTCAATAAAAGCATTATTTAAAACAGTAGCCCAGGTTGACCCTAGCGTAGAACCTACATCAGGTAGGGTTAGATTTAAATATGTTCCTGAGTTTGCCATTATATTCTCCTAAAATATCCAAAAATTTGTGTCTGTTGTTGCCGTTGAACCTCTTAAGATTAAAACCTTGTCTCTGTTTTTATTAACAGTAGAAGATTCATAAATTTCCCCAGTTTCATTTTTTCTGACCACAATCCAACCTAAAGGCTCTCTACCTAATTTATGGTTTACTATTGTGTCTGCTGTACCTACGTCTATATTTTTAATTAAAACTCCATCTATGATTGCAGAGTTAGCAATTTGCTTAAGAGCCGTATTAACATTACTTTGAGTTTGAGTAATGTTTGAATTCTGAGGATCAATTTGTTTAACAAATGCTTTTATACCAGCCATTAAGTACTCCTAGTGTAAAAAAACTCATTGTTAACTTTATAAACATCGGTAACAGTTATAGGACTACCTGCGTCTCTATTACTAGCAGCTTGTTCTATTCTTTTTCTCATGTCTAATTTTTGAGCTAAAAGAACTCCTACATCACTTTCTTCTTTTTGTAAACAGTTAATAGCTGCTGAAATAACTACATACTCAGCATAACCATTTATATCATCAAACTTAGTAGTAGACGTAGCTGGAGTAGTGCTATCAAACTGTTGCGCAGTTGGAATGTACCAAATCCTAATGTCAGTAGCTCCGTCTGGTTCAGGTATAAATTCTATGTTTGAACCTACTAATCTGTATCTTACGTTGGTTAATCCTAGGAGACCCCAAGAACCCCAATTTTGATTTAAATTTCTTTCACTAAAATTAAAAGGTTCTAGAGTAAACCACTCACTACCGTTTAATTTAGCATCCATACCTCTGAGTTTGTAAAAATTTGTTATGTTAGGTCCAGAGGTAGAACTTGCAATAGGGTACGAAGAAGTACCTGCTACTGTAGTAAAAGTATCAGTACTAACATAATAATCTTGTCCATAAGTTTGAATCAATAGGTCGTGTAGCTCTGCTATTCCTGCATTTAAATAGGTTTGTACCTCGCTGTCACCTACAAAGTAATTATCTACCATATCAGCACGTTGCCGTACTCGTGTAACGAGATCTTTTTCCATTATCTCTGCCATACAACCCCCAAAAGAAGGAGGGCTTTCGCCCCCCTGTTATTCTTTAACACATTTTTTGATGAACATCTTGAGACACTTAGAGAACTCTTCTTTGTACTCCATTTCGTCTCCTTCACCTTTGACACATTTTTTGATAGCGTCTAACATTCCATCTACTTCTTCTCTATAATGCTCATAGACTTCATGTTCTTCATGTTCAGGTTTTTCCATAAACTCTTCGTTATGGTCTTTACCCTCTTCATAGGAACTTTTTCCATTTTTCATCTTTTCGATGATAATAGAAATCATACCTCCTTTATCTTTTTTAGGACCCATCATAATCATTGTTAGACTCCTTAACTAGCACCTACGCCTGGTTGGTTAGAGTTTTTAACAACAATCATTAATTTCATAATGTCTCCGTTTTTAACTTCCTTCCTAACACCTTCTTTATCTAATACAAATATTTTAATTACTCCATCACTAGATACAGTTTCAGCTTCTATTTGAAACCCTAAACCACCTGTAGCAGTTATCGCAGTACCATCTAAGATAATACCATCAACAAATAGTAAAGAGGAGTATTTATCTGCATCTCCACCTGGAACACCAAGAGTAATGTCATACTCTCCTTCTGCTGAACGAGAGATAGACTTGATACCTACACTTTTACTATTGTCTAATTCAGCAGCTCCAGACCCATCTGTAATTGCAGCATGTAAAAATAAAAATTTAACTTCTTTATCTAAGGCTTGTAGCCTGTTAAAACTTCTGTTTGCCATTTCATTTCTCCTTTAGTCTGAGTGTAATACAACACGCAGCTTGACAAAAAAGGAAGCCCCGAAAGGCTTCCCATTATTTAAAAATTATAGTGCAATCCTAACATTGTAACCAGGACCTCTACACCCTAACTGAGCGTAGTAACCAACTCTAACTTCAACAGAGTCAGCAGTAGAATCTCTTAGAAACTTAAGACCGTCTGAGTCTAAAATCTTTGGAGCTTTACCAAGAGAGTAAAGTTTCCAAACATCCATTTGTAACATATAAGCTACATCTTTAGGACAGTTTTGATCTGGAACTACTTTGATAGGTCCTCTAGGTCCGTGGATTAAAACACCTCTAAATCCAATTTCAGGACTTACTTTAACGTCAACATAAGAAACTTTAGAACCTAAAGCTTTTTCTAAGTCAGCAAAGTTAGAGTAGTTCATGAAACAAACATCAGGCTTTCCACCTTCTCTAGCAACTCTAGCAGCAGCACCAATTAAAGCTTCTTCAAGAGGAAGAGAAGAACCAGAAAAACGAATACCACCTAAACGAGTAGAATCTACACTTCTATCAACTCCAAAAAAAGCAGTAGAACCTGGAGCAGAAGAAGGAAGCCAAGCTCCTAAACCAGAAAGTTTAGCATCCTTGTCACCATCAATATAGATAGCTTCAGTAGCAGTAGCACCTGAAGCAGCGTTAACAATAACAACACCAGTGTCTCTATTTACTGATATGACTTCTTTGTTATTGGTAGCTGTACCAAAGTTTAACTGCATACCAATTTCAAAATTAGTAACATCATCAATGGTAGCTAGAGTAATAGTATCGTTAGAAGCAGTAGTGGTAGCTAGTGAACCAACAACACCGATTTGACCTGAACCGTCTCCGAAAAGAGAGATAGCTAGAGACCGAGTAGCAGACTCGATAGCTCCATCAATTTCAACAGTAGCAGCTTCCATGAATGCGTTAGCATTACCTTTAGAAGCTTCAATAGTTTCATTAGCGATAGAAGCTAGAGAGTAGTCAGATACTCTAGTAAGTAAAAATGCTTTTAACTGAGTACTGGTTTTGTTGTGTTGAGCATCAGCAAAAGTAGCAGATCGACCTTGAGGAATCCCATACTTGATAGGAAGCTTGAGGTTTTCACCACCAAAATTTTCATATTTAGAAATCATAGCGAGAAATGGATTATCCTTGTAAACCATGTTCTCAATTCTTTCTTGAGTGTAATGCTGTTTTAAAGCTCCAGCAAAGCTAGTCATATTTAGACTTGTTTCTAATGCAGGTGTGTGTGCCATTTTAGAACTCCTTTAAATTTAATATAAATATTTTATTCCCATTTTAACATTCTGGCTGCTAAAGCCTTACTTTCTTCATCTGATAATAACTTTTTTTCTACTCTTTCATTCGCCTGAGCAGACATGGCGTTAGACAATGTTACTTGCGACTGTCTTGGAGTTTCTGGCTCTCGTTGGTCTCTTTGTGAAAGACGATTTTTTACTTTGCTAAGATTTAATAACTTCTCAGCTTCTTCTTCTAAATAACTCTCAACGGCTTGAGCAGCATCTTTTATATCAAGGATTCTACCTGTTTCGTTATAGTGCTCCTCTATTACTTCATAAATAACTTCATTTGCTTGATTGTGAGCTACATACTCATATTCATCTTTATTAGACGAGACAAAACTATCTATCTCGTTCATAAAACCTCTTTGTATGTCGTCATAACGCCTTTGTTCATCACTTTTTTCTTTATCTAATATTCTTTTTTCTAACTCTTCGTACTTTGATTTGTAACCATTTTCCAGTTCTTCACGCATTAACTTCATTTGCATATCAGGAGTAAGTTTTCCATCATTCAATGCTAATTCAGTTAATTTATCATAGCTAAGACCCATATCCTCTAATGCTTTAAGAGGGTTTTGTTTTAACCTATACTCCAGAGGAATGTCTGGTTCTTTTTTAGGTTCAGGTTTTTTGTTAAAGAAGTTAAATTTTTCCTCTAACTCAGCTATGCGGTTTTCGTACTCTGCTTCTTTTGCTCTAATGTCTTTTTCTCGTCTGCTCAAAGCAGCAAACTTACGTGAAAAATCATTACTTTTTTCTGAATCTTTAGCTGCATCTAAGGATTGTTCTACTTCTTGTTCAGCAGATTCTTCAGAATTTTGGTTCATAACTACATCATTAAGATGTTCATGACTGTTGGTCTCCATTTTTACTCCTTTAGCTTAAAGGGCTTAGCCCGATCTAATGATCTATTATTGTATTCTTATTATAATTACTCTATAATTTCTTCTTGCTCCTCTATCATAACTTCTTCTTCTGGTTGTATTTGTTCTTTCAATAGGTTGTCGTCACTTAAATCTAAAGCTCCAGAAAGTAAAAAATCTTCCTCGGCTGGAATATTTTCAGCTACTTCTGCTGCTGCTGTTCTTGCTCCAGCTTCTGCTAATTGCTGGGTTAAGTCTTGAGGACTTGGTTGTTCAGCTCTGGCTTTCTCTATTAAGTTTTGACAATCTTCCATATACTGTCTTAAAAGTTCAAGACGGTCTTCTGGAGCACCTTGATATTTGTACATTAAATATGCCTGTTGTGTTTTTCTTACAGCATTTTCTAAGTTTTGATATGGTTCAGGTGGAAAATACTCTCCTTTATCCATCATATCCTCAATAAGTCTTTCTAAATTATTAGCATCAGCATTTAACAAATTCATAGTAGATTCTAAATCTGGAAAATCTAATAATTTAAGAGCGTCTTCTTTTGATAAAAAACCTGCTGCTATGAGGTCTGTTATGTCTGCTAATCTAGCTGCTGGACTACTTGCTAAAGCTGAAGTAGGATAAGCTTGCATTAAATACTTATCCTTGTCCATGTTTACATCTTCCCATCTAATGGTTTCTACAAATTTACCATCTTTGGCTTTAACTTTAAAATCTCCTTCAGCAAGGTATAAGTCTCTAGCCATGTCTATCATAATTTCAGCAGCTTCCATAAAAGTATTTTCATACCTTTTAGCTACTGCCATAAACCTTTCTGTTTCTAAATCGTTATACTCTCTTAAGGCTTTACCTGAGTCTAACCCAGCAGGTTTTAGGGATTGAGCCGCTAGTTGAGAAATGCCAGAAATTTCATAAGCTCTTTGATATAAACGATCTAAGTGAGCAAACAAATCAGGTGGTATAGAACCTAAAGGAGCATAAACAGGAGGAGTTCCTGCGTACTTTATAACTCCACCGATTCTGTTATTAAGGTGAGAAGAAACAATTTTAGAACTTGCTTCAACTAAAAGTTTAGGGACAGATACAAGGTGCATTGAAACTTGTATTGTTCTTAAAATTTTATTAATCTCTAATTGAATACCTTGTAATTGTTCAGCCAAACCTTGACCAAAAAAGCCTACAGGTCTAAGACCCCATCTAAAAAATACAAATGGAAAATAATCTTTATCATAGTCTTCTTCAAAAAGAGTAGCACTAGAGATACAAATAGTATGTTTACCGTCTTTAGATTTTGGTCCAGAGGGTAAATGCCAAGATTCTATAACTTTAATCATGTCTTTAGCTGTTGCAGATTGACCATAACTTTGAGCGTCTGGGTAAGAAGCTGAGTCTATTTGTAATTCAAAATCTGGAAACATTGCTTTAAGAACAGATTTTTCAATATACTTAACTTGGTGCATTTGTCTAGGTTTTCCATAATAAGACTCAATGTCATCTACTTTTATTTCATCTATTATAACTCTTTCTGTCTTAATTTGACCATCTTCTATGTAAATTTTAATACAACCTGAACCAAAAATACAAGCATCTTGGAACGCCATTGAAGCTTTTGCATAAAAGTCAGAGTATGAGTAAATACCTTCTACAAATTTTGTTAATTTTTTAGCTTTAGTTTGCAGACTAAAATCCCCACCAGAGGTGAGGAATGTAGCTTTTGGTTTGTTTTTAGTTATTTTTGATACGACTGTATCTATCAAAGATTGAATAACATTTAAAGTTACTCTATTAGTGGTATTATAAGAGCTTTCAATTCTACTATAGTTATAAGCTCCTAGCCCAACTTGGTCATAGTTACCATATAACCTAGCATATCGAATATTGTCTGTTTCTCTATATTGTTGTCTACTATCTAGAGCAGTTACATAGGCAAACAACTCTTGATATAAATTATTTTTATTTGCCAACCACCACTTGCTTCCGTTAATTTCAGAAAAATTATCCATGAAATGTCCTAAGTATTAGAAGACCAAAACATGAGTTCATCGTCTTCTTGTTTTTGTATCTGTTCGTTTTCATGTTCAGACTCGTCTAGGTGCTTTTGCAAGTCTTCTACGTTAGCGAGTCCTTCTACTAGCCCGATTTCAGAAAGCTCGAACTCTATTTCTTTTGATCTAAATGATTTTACTTTATTATTTTTGCACCATATAATAAAGGACTTCACGTCATTAAGATGATCTAACATGTCCTCTCCTATTGTTCATCTATTATATTATCTAATTCTTGCATATCCTGCTCATATAATTTCTCTAACTCAAAGGCATATGGGTCCTTTTTGCGTTCCTCACATTCCCTAGCTTCTTTCATTTCTAACTCTTTCATGTAAGCGTCTGACCCTTCTTTCGGTTGGGCTTTTGGCTTTTCAGATAGATAATGACGACATTCTCTCCAAGCATAAAGGACAGCATCACAAATATCCGAGTGATAAGTGTCTGAAATCCTTGGTCTTTCTGGATTACGAATTTTCGAGTCCTTGTCCCATTGTACCAACATGCAATCCTCTTCAAATAA
>TARA_R100000808_G_scaffold423_1_pt1 | contig 11816 bp, 19 predicted proteins | sample TARA_R100000808 | Tara Oceans TARA_R100000808 (sample SAMEA2622852) | marine metagenome | biome: marine biome (ENVO:00000447); feature: marine epipelagic mixed layer (ENVO:xxxxxxxxx); material: "saline water (ENVO:00002010), including plankton (ENVO:xxxxxxxx)" | depth 140 m | reverse complement strand
ATCATACAAGTCTTCTGCCCTTTCAATCTGGTCCATAAGAGAAAATGCTTTGATTTTTACTGTTTCTAAGTCAATCTTGCGCTTTGACTTGGAAGGTTTCTTCAGCCAATCGCGATTTTGAACAGAATAGACACCTGTTGATATATGTGGTTCGTTAGAATCTTGTACATAAAGTTCCACATCGAATCCAAAAATCTCAATATTATGTTTTTGGTTCCAAATTGATGTCTTTGCTCGAAAGAATTCACCGACTAGCTTTGTATTTTCATCAATTTTTGTAAAATCAACCAAAATATGTAAATCAACATCTGAATAGTTGGACCAGTTATAGTTGGCCAATGATCCTGTAAAGGTTATATCGTCTATCAGTTTTTCATCAAAACCTAATCCAACGAAAAAATCTATAGCAATAGCCATTAATTTATCACTAACATCAGATTTTAAATGTTTTCTATCCCAAACTTTAGGATTCAAGGTATCTTGAAACTTAAAACCCTCTAAGTCGACCTTTTTTGTTTCTTCAATGAATTCTTTCCAAGTGTACATTATAATAAAACTCCCCTAATAAATATAAAAAATACAAAAAAACAACTTTTATCAAGATGTATCAAATTTCTTATAGAATACCACAACATCTACGATAGGTTCAGTGGTAATACTTGTGTCTGTGTAAACTAATTTTACATCTGCAGCACCAGCAAGCAACATTGTTGCCCTGCCTGCAGGAAAACTTTGATCTGTATTTCCCACGACATATTGTGTTCCCGCAGCAACTCCTTGAGAAGGATTATTAATCAGACTTAAGCCAGAAAAACTAGATCCTTTGATATTCGACGTCGACCCTCCATATGTTAAAGCAACGTTATCAATTGTATGTGCTGCGCCGCCTCCGGCCGTTTTGATTGTTATTAGAACATCTGTAATCATTGATGCTGCAGGGAGGTTTAATGTTGTATCCAGTGGAGAGCCTCCGTCTGTAAGAGTTAAACTTTGTTTTACCAATTGACCATATGTTACTCCGTATGCAGTCGTATTTTCCATTTTGAAGATATCACCTGCAGCTGCCTCTAATTCAAGAGTAGCTCCCGGAGAGATGGTACCGATGCCCACCTTTCCATCCTGATCTATCACCATCCGCACATCTGAATTGGTCTTAAAATCAAGGCTATCATCTCCATAGTTGTTGTAGATAATCCATTTTCTTGTGCCATTTTCGTAAAACTCAAGACCCGGATGACTGTCAGTGTCTCCGTCGATTTTAATTCTAGGATCATTTCCAACAACCTTAACGTCGCCATCAACATGTAATTCGCAGTCGGGAGAACCTACCCCATTAATTCCCACTCTGCCTGTAGATGCATCACACTTGAATAATGGGTTACCTTCATTAGAGCCGTTGCCCTTAACAATAAAGTCGATATTGTTGCTTCCGTCATTAATAATAAGCTCATGTGGAGCAGAACTCTTTTCCTCTAAAGTGAGGAAGGCTTTGCCTCCTGCTTTGATAGTTATATCGTCATCACTAAATCTTATCCACGTATCGGTATCTCCGTTATGATAAATATATTGATCGACCCCTATGTCTCCAGCTACATCAAGTGTATAATCTGGTGAAGATGTCCCAATACCAACTCTATTATTACCAGCATCAATAAATAAAGTACCAGAGTCGATATCGACGTCGTCATCTCCACTGCCGAGATCTATATCTCCATCAACTGCAAGAGAGCCGGTGATAGAAGCATTAGAGCCATATGTACTACCCATAATATTCTCCTAGTATAAATAGGCTATTCGTTTCCACAAACCTCTTTATCTATAATTTCCATAAGATTTGAATACATTTCTGTGGAACTATGACTTAACTCATACCACTTACCACCATTTATAGTGGCCAGAGGTTCCCAGCCAGTATTACCGAACGGCATTGTAGAATTTTTACTAGTAAAATTACTAAATGTATATACAACAGTGTCCATCGCTCCTGCTAACATGCTCAACAATATATCCTGTGTAACTCCATCATAATTTGAATTCCAACTTCCACCTAATACACTTTTTGGTACCATGTAGCTTTGACCATGCTCATCAGAGAAAACAATTATAACTCTTTTTGCATTTGGTCTCCAATTGATTTTAAAATTCGCAAGTTCGGGGACTGATTCGTTAATTGCATTTCCGATCATGGTTGCCCAAGTCAAATCTTCAAGTGCCCAAGGCTCAGTACCTGTTAAATCCATCAAAGTAAGATATAGCGCATCATAAAGCATTTCATATTGACCATTCATTGTGTTTTTATCCAGAGAAGAAAATTCACTCATAAAATCTTCAAAAGGCGCCAGGTTGCTAACTATTTCTAAATAATTGTTATTACCATAATTACCGGGAACTCTTGGCCCCACAATTAAACCCCATTGTATGACATTTTCATCTTTGTAATTTTTGGCGAATTGATTTAGAGCCATTAATACAGCCTCAATTTCAGAATGCATTGATCCAGACCAATCAATAATAAATATGACGTCTGTTTCTTGCATCTCACCCTCTTTATCAACCTCTCCGTCACAATCGTCATCTTGCCCATTGCATTGGTCCTCTAAGAGCGGCAAGACCTCATCCTTACAGTACCCCTGTATAAACTCCCCGGATGCGCCGAAGTGCCCCCAGGCGCCCTCTGAACACGTTTGGACACCAGGCAAACAAATTCCTACGTTTGCAGTCTCTGGCGGGCCGGTATAACATTGCTTAAATAAATCTTCATCTATTAATTGGTTGCAATTATCATCATGGTTATTACACAATTCATAAGGAAGAGCCATACCTAAAAATGGATCACAATTTGGATCTACTGGAATTTGCCATGAACAAAAAGCAAAACACGGCGTAAAACCGATTGTTGTACAGTCTGGCACTTTACATTCACAAGTTTTGTAACCACTCCCACAAATAAGTGGATCTTCTTCACATGGAAACAAAGTGCCTATATCCTGAATAGTGCAAAGACAATCTAAGCCTTCGTCTACGTCTCCATCACAATCATTATCAAACCCATCACATATTTCCATTTCAGGTTGTTTCGCGGTACATGATCCCCAATTACCGTCGACACATGTTTCGTAACCACCTTCACAAGCAGTACTACACGGTCTAATTAATTCTTCATCTGTTAAACCATTACAATCATTATCGATTCCATCACATATTTCTGGATCTTCTGCACCGCATTCGCCGCATGCATTTAATTGACCTTCATCGATTTCACCGTCGCAGTCATTATCAATGCCGTCGCAAACCTCTTCGACACAATCGGTTTCACATTTTCCTTCTTTAATATGTCCTTTATCACAATAGATAGTTTTCTTTCCAGGTAGCCCCTGTGCTGTTGTACAGTCTTCTTCACCCATTTTAAATTGACTAGGATCACATTCAAGAAATTCTTCACACTCACTCATTGAAATAACTTCCGGAGGGTCTTTACAAATATCTTTTACAACGGCAATCCTATATAAAGGACCGTTAACACCAGGACAAAAATAATATTCAGTTCGATAACAATCTAATTTATATTTTTCAGAAGATATAACAGGTTTCTGGTCTTCATTAATAGCTTGTAAAACATCTTCTTGTGCAATATAAGGCGCAGGCTTATCAAGAAAAACATCGCTACAAGATGTTAATCCAAAGCTCAAAACCAGAACCAATAATATTTTCTTCATCTATTAGTAATTATGCATCACCCATTTTCTTGGTAATCATTAACTTATCAATTTTCATTTTTTCGTGTTCTTTTTGTAAAACATCTGACCAATTTTTAATATCCGATGCCGTTATTTCGTCTAATATATCCCACAATGATTGATTTTCATCCATCAATTTAGCAACTTCTTTTTCCAAATCTTTAATTCTTTTATTTAAAGAAACAATTTTTTTATCTTTATTCACTACCATCTTTATCCCATTCTTTTAACAATGCTTTACAAAGTCTTAATATTATTTTATTATAATTATCAAAAATATTAAACTGGTTTAAAGAAGCTTTTTTGAGCCATTCTTCAACCTGTTGTAAATTGGTACTTTCATCCTGATGATATGGACTCAATTTTTAATTCCTTTTATTCTATTTCATCTAATCTTTTTGTGTCACCACTTCTTTTATATGGCGGGCCATCCCACGATCCAGCAATATCAATAAAATCCTCCAATGGTCTTTCGAAAGTTTCAACTTTTTTCTTTGTTTGAATTCTTGCTGGTTTGGGGGTCAGAGGCAAATCAGTCTCCAGCCTAAAGCCCATATTGATATTTTCACTATCGATTCTTTCAATTGATATTTGTGAACCATCTTCTGAAAGTCCCATTGTATCTTCTATAAAAGCTACATCTTGCTCATTTTCAGGGATAATCCTTATTGTGAATCTATCAAATTCAATTTTCATTCTAACTCTTGTCCTTCTTTTACTTTTTCTATATCTTCAATTTCTTCAATAATTTTAAGTACTTCTAAAGTATGTTCGAGACCAACATCAACATACATTTCTGTTAAATTTCTTTTTGCTTCAAGAACAGTTAAATTACCTTTTTGAAATTCAATGCATACTATACACATATCAACATCCCACAACTATGGCATATACCACTGTATAAAGCATTAATAATACGCTAGCTGCAGCCAACCAAATAGTGATTTTGTCTTTTTTTTCTTGTTTCATTTGAACACTTTTTCCTTAGCTGTTACATATAAAGCTTTTAAAAATGACTTTTTCAATCTCAACAAGCGATCAAACTTTACTTGTTTTTTAGCGTCTGTATATAAGGCAGTTGGTTTATTAATACTACCATCAATAAGTTGATCACCAAAATCATAAAATTTTGATTTCGGTGGCCCGGCCAAGGTATAATTTGCAAAAATCAATACTAAAAACAATGCTATCAAAATAATTTTTTTCATTCGTGGACTCCTTTTAAGAGATTATCTAATATACTTTTAGTTTCTTCTACAATATCATAATCATTTAAATCCTCATGAGTGATCCAAGCCGAATCGGTGTGTTCAAAATTAATTTTAAGATCTCCGGAGAAGCCATGTGCTACATAAAAATGCAATCGTCCAAGAGTTTTAATGTGCTCTAAATTAGAAACGTCTAAATTTGTCTCTTCTTTTATTTCTCTTATAGCTCCTTCTTCAAAAGTTTCGTCTTCTTGAATATGTCCACCAGGTAGTGACCAGCGCTCGGCAGCATATCCCACTTCTTCACTTCTTTTTAAAATCAATGCACGTTCTTGAGAATCCAAAATAACAACTAAACCAACTTGATCAGTATCTTTTTCATCAGCTTCGCCAACGCGCTCGACCATAAAATTTCTCCAATTTTCGAATATTCTTTGCATACTTGATTAACTCTATTAATTCTTCTGTATAAAATTGATGTGCAATATCCTTATATAAAAGCTTGGTGTCTTCAATAGGTTGAATAATTTTCTTTTCCTTTTCTCTTATTTTTAAAGGTTTAGGAGAAAGATTTGAAATTCTATCTACTTCTGGTAAAAACATCACATTCATAATATTACACTAACACTATAATATTAACTAGTTAAATTAACCTTTAACTAAGAACTATTTATAAATAAGATGAAGAGAGGCGACTTAGTTACAGTTAAATCAATGTATACTTTTAACAAGATTAATACAGTTGTCGGCGGTATACCAGATGATAATTGGAAACTAAATATGGGCATCGTCATGACAGTTTTCGAAACAGATGACAATCGCAGATTTGCAGAAATAGAGTGGGTTATCTGGGATAGAGAGGGCTCTGGGGAGCCAGACGCCCTTATGCTATGCAATCATCTACAAATACTGTCAGAGGGCTAATAACCAAGCTTTTCCATTACTAAATTAACGATATTTTCTTTAAGCTCAAGGTCCTCGACTTTATAGCCTCGTTTTTTTAATTTTTCTAAGAAACTTTTCCAGTCGCCAACGCCGGCACGGCCGTGTCTTTTATGGAGTGAATTAAAATATCTTTTTAATTCATTGACGTTAATTTCCGTATCTTCCTCTAATTCTAAATCATCAATAATTCTATCTTGATTTCGTGATTGTTGATCAACGCTGCCTTTATTACTTTTTAATTCGTTATCTAATTTATAATACTTTGTGTTTTCTCTTTTGAAATCATCATGTGCATTTTTCATGAATCTTCTAACATCTCGATCGGTTCCTGGTAAATCCACTCCTATTTTTCCTGCGTATTCGCGAACTACACTAAGTATTTCTCTATCTGTAGTTTCATTTTTACCAAGGGCCCTGTATGCTACGGATAAAGCATAACTAGTCTTTGCGCCAAGGAGACCTTTACCAGTAATACGATTCTTGATGAATCCGCCGACGGAGAGCCCCTTGGTCATGGGATCTAATTTAAATCCTTCAATTTTTCCAAGTTTATTTTTAAGCTGTCTCAGAGCAGCTTTCCCCCGACCGGGCTTAACTTTCAATTGTTTTATAATTCGATCTCTTAAAGGATCTTTAACTTTGGGCATTACTTTTGTCACATCATCAGGCCCAAGTCCTGGTGTAGCCTTTCTTTTAATTTTATCACCAAACTTTATGCCAGCTTTCTCAGCTTTTTTCTGTGACATTTTTATAATATGTTCTCTTGCTTTTTGTTGTGCAAACTGCTTTGGAACACCTTGTTTAACTAAATCATTTGTAAGTTTTCTTTCTAATCTTGCATTTTTCGATAATTTTTCCAAACCGGCTTTCGCCGCGTCTTTTGTTTTTTTAATTCCTTTCATCGTGCTTTTAACACCTGGGATACGTTGTACACCCTTCAAAGTTTTTCCAACTCCTTTAACTACACCCTTCGCAGCCTTACCACCAGGAAGTATACTCAACGCTATCTCGCCCGGATGAATAGAGGTTGGCGCAAACGTTGTAACAATATCTTCAATATGGCCGGCCCATTCGGGACTAATACCTAAATCTCCCGCATGCCATCCTTCAAAATCATCGGCTCTGTCAGCCAGTTTTTCTGGAGATACTTCGTCACCGTCGATGATGTCTTTTTGAAATTTGAATTGTCGTTGTCCACTTAACCCAAGTGGATCTGTCCATCGCCAGCCGGCCGGCTCTTGTGTAAATACATCATCGGCATCCATTCCAGCAATATCAACTTCTTCACCTTTCGCTCTACTCATGGCTCTCATTTTATCATAAAATTTGGCACGTGCTGATGGTGCACCGGTCCTCGTCTTCATTGCTCTATCTTCTGAGCTGGTGCTATGGTACCAATCGGCAATTGCTTTATTACCCATTTGTTGTACAGTGGTCATTCTAGCTTTTATTTTACCAGCCCTAATAGCATCAATATTTTTTTTATTAAAAGCCAAAGTTTTTTTATCATGAGCGTTCATTCTTGCCGCACGTCTTGGATCACTATAAGCTTTTGTCCATTTCTCTCTTAAACCTGGATTGGATTTAAAATACATCTCTTTATCATAGACAGGCGCCCCATCGCTCTCCAAAAGGACGTTTTCAATTTCTTCTTTGATAATCTGATCTAAATATTTAGAATTAAATTTCATGATGAAACTCCTTATTCCTTATTTTTTTGTGACGTTCTTAATCAACGACTGAAAAATACGATTGTGCTTAGCCGAAACTTGCTCTCTCAAGGTCAAAGGAGTTGTTGTTTGTTGCCCTGCAGGTGCCTTTGGGGCCGGGGGCGTCATTTTCTCTGCAGCAGGTACATCTGTTTTAACGTCAGGCACTTTCGGTAATTCTGGCACGGGTAATTCCTGCTCATCTAAATCATCTTCATTAACAGGCCCAACGTCTAATGCTTTTACATCATCAACCCCGGCGATATTGTCTAGGGCTTCAGAAGCTGCAATAGGGTCAAATTCTTCATCAAATGCATCTTCTTGAATCGCGCCCTCATCAAGATTTTCTTTAACGTTCGCTTGTCGTTTACGAACCAATTTTTTATATCTCTCTTTTTCTTCTTTAGACGCATCTTTTGCCGGCGGCTTCGGGATTCTTACGGTTTTTTCCCGCGCGGGTTTCTTTGGATTAAGGGCATGCGAAACAGTTTTTGGGTCTGCAAATACTTCTTCTAACTCTTCATCACCTTCGCGAAGGTCCTTATCTTCACATTCTCCATGTTTATTCATTCTTTGTCCTTCGGGACACTCAGTATCACCTTCGAACAAATCTTCTCCCAAGATTTCATTAATTACTTCTTTTATTGTTTGTTTTAAAACGTTTTCTGTTAACTTCATATTATTTTCTCCAGTGCACGCAAAAAAGTCGTATACTTTAATTAGTATCTATATGTCCTTATCAACAAATTTTGGATATTCTTTTTTATAACGAACAGTTATAAATCCACCCTTGGCGCCAGCCCTACAAGGGTGTCCATCTCCCTCTAAACAACCAAGTTCTAAATTTTTACAAGAACAGAACTTTATTTCACCTTCTTTTTGAGGGCACTGATCTGTTCTGATTTCGTCTTCACAAACAGGACAAACAATATAAGATCTAGGAATATATACTTCTTCTTGTTCCTCTTCTTGTGATGCACCGCCGAAACCAATTTTTCTTTTCATTTGGATCCTTTATTATACGTGCCAAACATTTTATCAAAAAAAGTCCAGAACGTTGCAAAATTCTTTTTTGCATCTTTCCTGTGATGATAATAATGAAATTCATTTAAATGATTACTTCTTGGATATTTATGTAAATAATAGTGCACCACCTCATAAGATATAAGATAAGACAATAAACCAATTCCAAAAAACATATTTGTGTAATATCCTACAATACAACATATGGAAGAAAGGCCAATCCACCCCCACCAAGGAATAAGAGCATATTTTTTCCATTGCTTTACATAATCAAATTTGTGATGCATGGTATGCACTTTTTTCCAACGCTTCAGTAATTTTGTATTACCTAGTTTTCCATGAAAAACAAAGCGATGGTTTAAATACAGAAACAAAGCAGCAAGAAAATGTCCAAATAAAAGATATGCTACTGTTTCCATTAACGTCCTTAAATACCTCTAGTGGTTCGATCAGAAAGATAATCAATAACACCTTTTTGAGCTGCCCAGACTTGATTCTGTGTTGGTCTTTCTGCTGCAACACGAGACATATAATAAATCAATCTTTGTGAAGCTAAGTCTCTTCCTTCTTCTGGTAAATAATTCATAAACCATTCTCTTGCTTTTTCTTCCCCGAGCCCGAATAAAGCCATGGCCAACATATAAGAGAGATTTTCATCTTTAGGTTCTGATGTTGGAGTGTTGCTTAATTCAATAATTGCTTTTCGAAAATCACTATTAATCTGAAACAAACTTTCTAAATTCATTAATTCCTCTGATCGGTCACTCCATCTTTGAAGTCGCCCCTCTTGAGACCCTACACCCATTTCGCTTCCACCTTCAACATTCGCCCCAATTTCAGGAGCTTCTTCTGTAGATTCTTCACTTCTAGAAGTTCTTGCTTGAGTTTGCGCCTTGGCATATTCTCTTGCCGATTTAGGCGACATACCTTTTTCTATATTTTGTGCAGCAAAAGCTTTTTCGACCTCTTCTGGAGAGGCATCGCTTGAAAACGTTGCTGGATCGAAAGCTCCGCCTTTTCTTCTTTTAATAAATTCTTCTTCAAGATCAGAGTATTCTCCTAGAATTTTAATCATTTCTTCCAATACAACAATCTCTACATCGGCCTCAGATAAAATCATATATGTATTATCTCCTTTGTAAGGTAATTAGTTAAAAAAAAACCTTTACTTTTAAAAAAAAGTAACTATAGTTTTTCTGTAGGTAGGAGAATAAAATGAAAAAAAATTTATTGTCTATTATAATTGTTTTGATATTTGCGTTAACCGGCTGTGTTGCAACAATAACACCAGACGTTACATATACAAAAAAGCCGGCTTATGTTTATTATGATAACCTTTATGGCACGTATATCTATCTGCCTTATAAAATGAGGATAACATCAAATAGATATATTTATCGTAAACATATTAAAAACTATCGTGGCAAATACAAAGCATATAAAAGGAATATACGATTCTACAAGCCAAAAGTTAAAAAAACTTTTAAAAAATCAAAAAAGAAAAAGAGAAAACGCGGGTGTCCTCATTAATCTGATTCTTCACCATGGTAAATGATGTTTCCGTCGTCGTCAATATGAAAAACTTCCCCACCTTCAGGGTCAATTAACTCTGGACTTTCTTTTTCCGTTTCTTTAATAGTTTCATACATCAACAAACGAAGATCATTTAAGTTAAATTGACTATTGTCGGAAATAGATTCCTCAAGCGCTGACGGCGACGGAAGTTTTGTCCCTGGTTCTGGTAATTTAAGTTTGGGTACTTCGGGGACAGGTGGTACCGTCTTCTTCGCTCTGCGTTCTCTTTCTTGCCGTGCCAACTCAAGATATCTTTTAGCTTTGGCCTTACCGATACCTCCGGGGTCATCGGCAAAATATTTTTTCTGAATCCGTTCAATATCTGGATTCACTTTCACTACCGGCTTGATAACAGGTTTTATTTTCTTTTTCCTTTTCCGGAAATAACCTGGGTTTCTCTTAACCCACGCGCGTCGTGCCGTTCGTTGTTCAAGGGCTTTATTATATTTTGGATGCCCTGGTCCGGCCTTTATTATTTTTGCATAACCTCTCATAAGTGTCGGTTTTGGATCACCTTTCTTTGGCGTGCTTATACTTTTCTTTGAAACACTTACAGGTTTTTGTGGAGATATAGTTGATTTCTGACGCTTGCGTTCTTCTCTTTTCTTACGCAGGTGTGCAATAGACGCGTCTGCGATTCTCCTTTTTCTTTCTTCAGGCGATTCCCCCGGACGTGCCTTTTCCCATTTTTTCCATCCTTCTGGTGTAGTATCAGTTGGATAATATTCACCGGCGCTTCGTAGGTCTGCTCTGGTCATTTTTTTTGTGGGCTTAGTTTTCTTTTTCTTAAGTGATCTTTGCAAAGCAGCAGCAGAATCTTGTAATGCTTTTCTGGGCACCCGCGAAGCCATTTTTAAAAAACTGTCAAACCATGGTTGACTGAAGGTGGTCCAAAACTCCGGATCATCCATAGAGGGTCGAATTATTTTCCTCTTCCGTTTGGTTTTGTCTAATTTGCCGACCCGATCATCGAATCCGGGATCATCGATATGCGGCCTCACCCGTATCTTTCCACTAGGCGTCGTAGTCCGTCGACCACGCGCCGCGGCGCCGCGCGCTTGGGGTTGCGGATCAATACCAGGTGATTCTTCAGGTCCTGGATCAAAATGTCCTTTAGGATCATCAATACATGCTGTTTTTTCATGCTGATCAAGTGAATCCCAATCATCACCATATCCCCTTTTACATTTATTTTCCCTCCAGCCTTCTTCTATCACAGACATATTATTAAGAACACTATTGATTTCTTCTTTAATAATATGTTTAAGTCGAGATTTTGAAATACTCATGGAGGTATCCTGTTTATAATAAATAGTATTATTTCTGGAAGAAGCCAAAAGACATTTTATCTTAAAATTAAGCGCCTAGTTACTAATATGAAAGTAGGCGACATGGTAAGGTGGAGAAAATACAGCGAATTCGAAAATTTTTACGATAATGTAAAGATTCCAGAAGAACGCTGGAATGATTTAGGTATAATCATAGACATCGATGTTTGGGATTTTATGGAAACAGAACCAGAAACAATAATCATTGAAGTATATTTCTTTAAAGTAGGCATTGTCTGGTGTAATCCAAATAGTTTGGTCGTCGTTAGCAATATAAAAGAGATTGATTAA
>TARA_R100000808_G_scaffold12468_2_pt1 | contig 11841 bp, 13 predicted proteins | sample TARA_R100000808 | Tara Oceans TARA_R100000808 (sample SAMEA2622852) | marine metagenome | biome: marine biome (ENVO:00000447); feature: marine epipelagic mixed layer (ENVO:xxxxxxxxx); material: "saline water (ENVO:00002010), including plankton (ENVO:xxxxxxxx)" | depth 140 m | reverse complement strand
TTCCAGCCGAGCCACTTGGCCTCGACGCTCTTGGCTACATCGGCCAGCTCGGACGCATCGGTGCTGGTCATCAGCGTGATAAACTCGTCCTTCGTTGTCCACTGCCACTTTTTGATCCCGGTATCCTTGGCGAGCGTAGCCAGCTCCTTGGCCTTGAGCGCAGAAACCATCGACTTAAATGCGTCTTTGTTGGTCTTTAGAGCGAGATCCAGCGGGTTGATAATCTCGTTTATCTTATCCGTCGATACCTTTGCTTGCATCATGTCCACGATCAGCAGGTTCTTCTTCGTTTGCGCGATCTCGATGCTTTCCTTGAACGACTCCCAGCTGGCGGGGGAGTCGGGCAGCTGCACCGAGTCCTGTATCTCGGCCACTGCCTCGGTGGCGTTCTTGATCGCTATCGCATCGGCCTTTTTAGCGGCCTGATTTGCCGCCTGTTTGGCTTTCCACGCCAGCCACTTGTCGTTCATCTGGGTAGTGGCCGCGTCGATCAGATCGTCATCGAGGCTCGTCATCAGCGTCGATAGGTTGTCCTTGGTAGACCACTGCCACTTTTTGATGCCCGTGACCTTGGCGATGTCTTGCAGCTGCTTGGCTGTGTTGTCGGTCTCGATCTGGGCCTTGTAGACCTTGCTGATGTCCTTGAGCTTGTCGAATGCGGCGAACGTCTTGGCTCCAGCCAGCACCCCATTGGCCTGTGCCTTGACCGCGGCCTCGGAGATCGTAGCCTTGGCGGCTTTGTATGCCGACAAAAAGCTGGGGTAGTCGGATGCCTCGGCCGGCACCTTGAGGCTCTTGACCGCGCTGTCGAGCGCATTATCGAACTGCTTGGCCGCTTGATGCTTGAGCGCTGCGGAGGCTTGCCCCGGCTCGATGAGCTTGGCCTTGAGCGCCACATCGGGATGGCGTGCGTAAAGCTGCTTGAGGGTGTAGAGCTTGCCGGCCGGCGAGGCATACTTGGTCACATCCTCCAGCCCCGCGGCAAACATCTTGTAGCGATTCGGCCCCAGCAGCTCCTTCTGGAAGCTGGACGGCTGCGCCTTAAACCACTGCTTATAGGTCAGGTCGGCCGGCACCTGTCCGTTCATCGAGGCTCGCGTGCCGGGAGGAGCCTCTTTGAGCGGGATGCCCAGCTCCTTCCAGCTTTTCAGCACCGCGATGACGGTGGTGCGGCAGTTGAAATGGAACGGTGGCCTCGGTCCTTCGCCCACAGGATAAACGCGGCCATCTTGGAACCGGCAGATCTCGCTGGTTCGGGCATCGAGCGTGGCCACGATCTTCTCGGACTTGATATACTTGCTGTTCTGCTGGTAGGTCTGCGCTCTGGCCCCAGAGGATACGTGGTTCGTAGCCGTGCGGATCACTGCGGTGGCGTGGTGGTGCGAGATGGCCAGTGCGCCCTTCGGGCCGGTCAGCCGGCGCACGATCTGCGGGGTGGTCTCGCCCTGCACCAGCCCCTGCCGCAGCGCTCGCTGGATCTTCTCCTTCTCGCCCGTAGCCACGCCCTGCCACCATTTGCCCATCACAGCCCCCTCAAACGGCTCAGACAGCACCATCGAGCGGAGCATCTCGGGCGAGGGCAGCTCATACTCCAGCTTGACCGGCACCGTCGAGTCGAAGCCGGCCACCGTGAAATCGGCCTCGGCCTTGGCCAGCTCCAGCATCTTGGGCTTGAGCATCCCCTTGTAGGTCGCGCTGTATTTGTTGTCCACGATCTCGCCCAGCCCCGCGGTGATCGTAGACAGCCGCTTCGTTGTCCACGGTCCTCGGTCAAAGCCGATCTTCTCGGCCTTGACCAGCCGTGCCGCAACCTTGCCCAGAAGCTCCTGTTCGGCCTGTACAAGCTCTTTGACGATTTCCTCGGCTACACCAGCCCCATACTGCTGGATGTAGATCTGGTGCCGTATGGCGCGGTCTAAGAGCTGCTCGTTGACCGTAGACGCAACCAGCTCCGCAGCTTTTGCCTGTGTCATCGCATCCTCAGAAATACCGGGGTCGTTTTACCCACATATGCCCCGCAGACGTTAAACTCCAGATACTCGACAGCTTCCTCGTAGGAGCAATCGTCGGACTGCTGCTGTATCAGCTGCACCGCTTTCTCGTAGTCATAGGCCACGACATCGGGCTGGCCGAAGCGCTGCGCCACGCCCACGATAGCCCCGCGGAGACCGTCGAACAGGATAGCGTCCTCGGTCCCTTGGTCGATCAACCAATCTTCGACCGACTCAACCGGGGAGGTCATCGATGGATACCGTGTCGGCATCGAGCGAGGCTGTCGCATCGTTTTCGATGTTCTCCATCACCTCGGAGATGTCCATCTCTTCGCTATACAGGCCGCGGCGTTTCCGCTCCCAGAGGTAGGTCTGCTGGTCGATAGCGCCCATCTTGTAGTCCTCGCGGATCTCGGCCAGCTCCTTCTCGGCTCCGAAGGTGAAGCCAAAGTCCTGATTGATCTTGACCTCTGGCTCCTCGGCCGGCAGACCCTGCCACGCGGCCGCAAACGCCAGCCCTTGGCTTAAGCCCCGCTCCAGCAGCATCACGTAGGACTCCAGATCGGAGACGTTCTGAGCGGCATCTACGGCGATCTGAGTCGCTGTGGGGTTGCCGGGGGTCCGCTGCAACGGCTGCATGGCCATCGACTCCATCTGCTCGACCAGATCCTTGAGGCTCTCGCGGCCGACTCGCACCGCATCCCCGCTCGTCTCGACCATCTTGATGTCAGACTCGGAGTTGCGGTTGCCGAAGAGCTTGTAGGGACCGACCTCCACCGCGGCGATGTCCTCATCAGCAAAGCCCTTGAAAAAGAGCATCGGCACACGCGCCACCTTCTCGATCTGGTCCTGATCGCTCTGCTGCTGCCAGTGCTTGGCGTTGAGGTAGCCGAGACCCTCCAGTGGGGGGTAGGCTTTCAAGAGTGCCTGTCGGTTCGCGTAGACCGTCACCAGCGGGATCTGGCCCAGCGTATTGGGATACGGCTCGTCCACCATGCGCCACTCGTCCTCGTTGTCCGTCTGCTTCCAGACCTCGATAAACTCAGGCGTAAAGACCGCGACAAAGTTCTTCTCGGTCTCGTCCCATGCGCTCGATGCACTCGGCTCGATCACCGAGAAGCGTATGCGGACCTGTTCCAGCCGCTCCCGGCCACCGACCCGATCCCCACGCCAGCCGATCACCTGATCGGGAGAGACGCGGACGAAGTAGCTGCGGATGCCCAGATCGCGCTCGTCAGCCACCGTCAGAGCGCGGCCCAGCGTCGATTGCAGCTGGTAGGTGTTGGGATACTCGACCAGAAAGTGACACTTGCCATATACCAGCATGTCGGACAGCAGCTCGCGGCCGAAAGAGGTCAGGTCCGTGCCGGCCAGATCAACGTCTTGGATGAAATCCTCGTAGAAGGGGGTCGCGCCGGCTCCCAGCTGCACCGGCTGACCAAACGGCCGGCCGGCCATCGAGTCCACCGTGTGCTTGAATGCGTCATACAGCACCGTGCTGTTGAGCCGGTCCCGGTAGCGCTCGTTCGTCTCGCGGCTCATCTGGGGGAGATACTCCTGTGCCGCCAGCCGCATCGCTTGCGTCCCGCCCATCAGGGTCACCGGCAGCTTGAACCGCTGCTGCATGTCGTTATACGCTGCTATCGGGGTGTCAACCGTGACCTCGCCACTGTCTCCCTTGTTGAGCCTCGGCCCCAGCAGCTGGGTGCCTATTCGGTTGGCCATGAGTGCCTCATATAGAAAAACGCCAGCAATATACCGGCGTAGGGTTGATTTTCGCGGCCCGATATGGACTACAGCGGGACCAGCTCACTTGCGAACGATATACTCCGAGATCTCGCGGCCATACTGCGCGGCGAAATGCTTGGATTTCCACTTGTAGAGGGGCGTTTTCATCCCCTTTACGTCCTCCACGATCCGCTCGGAACCGCGAAAATACACGAAGTCGGCCACATAGCAGCCGATCCGCTGCCCATCGACCTCCAATGGGAACCGCACCTGTCGCTCCAGTCCCGTAATGCGGCCAGCCTTGGCCAGCAGCTGGAGGTCGAGCCACCGCTTGCCCTCGGCCTTGGAGTCAAACTTGATGCCATCGACCTCGACGCGGCAGTTCCCGTACTTGGTGGCGTAGCGCCGGCGGCTTTTAGCTCTCACACCCATGCCATATCTCCCATTGACATGCGCTCGCCGGCAACCGGGAAGACCTCGGCCACGTAATAGCCCAGCGCGTCGGATATATGCGTCAGGTTGGGGTCGCTCTTCTTGTCGATCTCACCCGCGCCACCCTCCAGCAGCCGCACACCCTCCAGATCTCGGACTACGTGGGGCGCTGCGCCGGGGTCGATCATCATCCGCACCACCTCGTCACCGCTCATCAGCCGCGTATTGACCGCATTTACACGGCTTCGCTGACTTGGGTTGGCTTTCGGGTGCCGTATCGAGAGCCGGCCGGGGAACACTTGCCGCAGCTGCTGCTCCACCAGCTCCCAATCGCTCCCCTCGGTCTGCGCTGACCCCCGCGCTCCTCCCGCAGCATCCCCGTGGCATATCACCACGCCTCGATGCTCGCCCCAATCCGCGGCCAGCTTGGCCACTACTGCCGGCGTGTTGCTGTGCTGTGGTATCCATACCTCGCCTATAACCCCAGTTCCGCGCTGTCCGTTGGGCAGCTCCATCTCTTGGCAGACGGCTGCGACCCCCGGCGATACGTTAAAATCAAAGCAGAAATACAGGTCGCTATCAGCATCATACTGGCTCCGAATCGCAGCGCAGTGCGTCTCTTCGTTGAACGGGTAGTAAGCACGCCCCGAAAAGTTGACAAACGATGCCTCATACTCTTGGCTGTAGACCAGCGGGTCCAGATCGCGCCTTGCGGCCGCTATCTCGGCCTCTGGCAGTATGTCGGCCGATGTCCACGTATAGGCTCCCCATTCGCTTGCTTGACCCCTCTCGGCCATCTCAGCGCGTGCAAAGCGCCAGAGGTCGTAGTAGTGGTTCCGTCCCTCTGGCACCCCGATCATCAAGCACCAGCCCAGCCGATCCGATAGCGCCGGCCGCACATGCGCTTGCCACGCCCCCGGCTTCATATTCGCATACTCGTCCAGCACCCCGCCATCCCACGGTGACCCCTCGATGCGCTCGGGCTTGTCCATCCCGACCACGCATATCGACGCTCCATTGACCAGCTCGATCACCAGCTCGGTCTCGGACGGCTTGCCCTTGATGAACCGCGCCGGCACCAGCCGCTTGAGGTCATCCCAATAGATCCGCTTCGCCTGATCCCGCGTCGGAGCTGCGGCGAAATACCGCGGCCGGCCATAGATGCTGCCGGCCAGCGCTCGGACCACCAGCTTGCGTTTGGCCAGCTCGGTCTTGCCGCTGCGCCGGCCAGCTGGGTTGACCACGAACCGGCAGTTGCTCTGATAGCACTCCCGCTGCACCGCGTGCGGCTTGAGAGCCGTCCAGCGCTCACTTAGCTGCGTCATCGGCCTCGGTCTTGGCATTCATTGCGGACATCGCGGCCTGTATTTCCATTGCAAACTCGTCGGGGGACCCCAGATCTGTCGTGGCCAGCAGCTCGGCGCGGGTCCGTTCCAGCGTGCCGATGCGGCCCAGTAGCCGCTCGATGATCGCATTGTAGTCCGTGCGAGTCCGCTCAACCTCGTTTAGCTGCTCGGATTCGGCGTATTTGCCCCGCTTTCCGCTTTTTTGGCTCTGTTTTATGCCCGTTACCACCATCCCGGCGCGGTTGTTCGGGTCATCGGGAGCCTCATCGACCAACTCTTTGGCTTTTAAAGCTCGCAGCAGCTGGATGCGGCACATCCGCAGCTCGGCATCTACGCCACCGATGGGGATGTTGTCGTATAGCTCCAGCTCCTCGTCGCTCAAAACCTGTGCATAGATGCCGTGAGTGCGGCGGCTTTTGCCCCCGTGCAGCCGGCAGCGGCCCACGGATCGGATCGCCAGACGCTTGCACGGCTGGCCTTTGCGGGTAGTCGCTCCGCAGTATAGCCTTCGGGTGGGGTGTCCCAGATCGCCCCGGTCTATTTTTTTAGGCATAGCGCACCTCGTTCTCTTCTTCCAGTGGCACCGGGGGGCTTGTTCGATACTCGATCCGCAGCAGATCTCCCGGCACGCAGTGGAACAGCTCGCACAATTTGGCAATGTTGCCAAGTGACGGAGCGATTCTCCTTTTGCTGATCTTGTACATATGCGACCTATGTATGCCTACTGCTTTGGCCAGCTTATCCCTCGACGTTATGCCGTGTATTCGCATTAGTCGCTCCACGGCTGGCCAAAACAGCACGACCTCGACCATAAACGGCCACTCTGATGGTGGATCAGCTGGCCGCAGCCAGTCTATAACGTGGTTTTCCATTCTCCCCTCGGGAGTAGATCCACCGCGTTTTTTGCATATTCCCCGGTAGGAACAGGATCTCTCCCGGCTGGCATCCCAGCACGCGGCACAGGCTGGCCAGATTTCTATGATTTGGCAGCGACTTACCTTGTCTTATCCGACACAGCGAGGCGTAGTGCATCCCTATAGCATCAGCCAGTTTTACCATGTCGGGGCGCTTTTCTCCCATTGCCTTACCATATCGCAGCAGATACAGCCGGCGAACAGCTTGCCAATCAAGGCGCAGTGGCAGCGTTTTAGCGCAACTAATCATGCCGGCTCGCGGGGGTCATCGGATACCATGCGGGTATTCCTCCCGGCGCTCTCCTCGCACCGCAAGCCGGCGTGTAGGTAGGCAGATGCGGGACACGCTCTTGGATTACCTTGCCGCCGCAAGTTCCGTCCTCGTTGGCGCGAGGGTGCCGATGCGTAGTATTCACAGTACCACGCGCACGATAAGAGTCGTTGACGCGCACGGAGAGAATGCGACTCTCCATGTTGCCCCAGCTGCTTCCGAGGTCAGGTGGCCGCGAGCTGTGGGTGGAGTCACGCTTGATCGCGCATCTGCTGGTCATTTACGTTTCTTTTTGTATCCGCTGGCGTTACGCATCCGTGCAGACGCATCCGCGGCTTTTTTGGTAGTAGCTGTTCCCTCGATCTTGCCTGTGTTTTTATTGACGATCTTCCACGGGCGCTTTCCGGTGCCTTTTTTGACGGTGACGGGCATCGTATCCTCCTCAGCTGAAATTGACCGCGGGAGCCAGCACGATCTCTTTGCTGGTGGTGTCGAAGGTGGCTCCGGTGCTTTCCAGTGTGGCCTCTTTGCCGGCGTAGTCTTGCCAGCGCTTGACGATCACATCGCAGTATTTGGGTTCGATCTCGGCCATCAGGCAGCGCTTGTTCTGCTTTTCTGCGGCGATCAGGGTTGATCCGCTGCCTCCGAAGCAGTCCAGCACGGTCTCGATGTCGTGGTTGCTTATCGCTCGCTCGGCCAGCTCGACGGGTTTCTGGGTGGGGTGGTAGTCGTTTTTCGCGTCTCTCTTCAGTTCCCAGACAGTGTTCTCGGTGGTCGGGCCGGCCCAGCGCAGGGTGGAGCCTTTGGGTTTGAAATACAGGCACGGCTCAAAGCGGTTTTTATAGTTGGCGCTGATGGCGGGGTAGGTGGCGTTGGTTTTGTGCCAGATGATGAGCGCGGAGATGTCTCCCTCGTTGGCTTCTACGGCGCTGTAGGCATTCCCCCCGGCCATATTGGCAAACCAGACATAGCAGGGACCATCGACGTAGTTGAGTGCGATGGGCATAAACTCGCGGTAGATGTCGGAGTCATCGCCGGCCAGCTTGTCTCGGGGTCTCCGCTTGTCAAAGTCCTCGCTGTGGATCTGGCCCCCTTCGTAGTCCACGCCATAGGGGGGATCGGTGAAGAGCATGTCGGCGTGATATTTGTAGTCGCTTTCCTCGGAGAACAGACGCTCCATATCATCCGTTCGGGTCGAGCTGCCGCAGATCAGCCGGTGGTTTCCCAGCAGCCAGATGTCTCCCGGCTGGGTGATGGGATCGTCGGGGATCTCGGGAACCTCATCTTCGTCGGTTTCGCCGGCCAGCTCATGGGGGTCGGCGTAGAAATCCAGCAGAAACTGCTCATAGTCGAAGTTGGGGAGGTCAATGCTGGGCATATCCATCAGGTCGATCTGGTAGTGCGCGGCCATCTCGGCCAGCCCTTGAGCATCGACGCGGCCATAGCTTGAGGCTATCGCCAGCAGCGTCCGTGCGGCTTCCTGTTCGTCCTTGGCCTTGATCTTGACTACTGGCACGCCTCCATCGATCTCCCAGCCCTCGCGCTCTATGACGCGCAGCCGCTGGTGTCCATCGAGGATTTTGTTTTGCCAGACGAAGATGGGCGCGACAAAACCCTCGGTTTTGATGGAATCCCTGAGCTGGGCGTAGCTCTCCTCGGATAAGTTTTTGAGATTCCGCTGAAACGGCTCCAGCTCCACAACCGGCATCCGTTCGCAGTTATCGACCTTGACTTCGATCATGCGGCGAGCCTCTTGGCCATCTGTTCTTTGACCACCGCGTGGGTGATCATGCTGGCGTAGTCGTGGGGAAACTCTTCGGAGTCCATCCACGCTCGATGCTGTGCGTAATCCTTGAATGCGGGTTCGGTGATGATGGCGGGGCAGCTGGTGCGATCCAAGAACCAGAGCTTGTTGCGGCCCATCTCAGACTTGGACTTCGCGCCCATATTGCGCCACGGGAGCATGTCGTGGCTGGCGCTGATCGCTTCGGCCCAGCGCTTGCCGGCTGGTGAGTGAGTGCGTTTGACCGGATCGTCCCAATACAGCACGCAGCTGTAGTTGCCGCCACCGGCGTTGAGGTGCAGCTCGATGGCCAGATCGAGATTAGAGCGGTTGAACAGATCCGTCTTGTTGCGGAGCGCTACATCGTTGTGGCGTTCGTAGGTGGGAGCGGCCGGCCTGATGACCTGATGGCCGGCGAGGCGCAACTGTTCGGTGAGTATCTCCACTGCGAGGATGCAGCGGCCCCACTCGTAGACTTGGCTGTCGGTGGCATTTTTGCTATGCCCCGCAGCAATCCCGATACGCATGTCCCTGATCCTTGTTAATCGAGGCTGGTCCCTCGTATATGAGGATCGGCGCGGCACGGAATGTTTGTCAAGGGCAAAAAAAAGGGGCCAGCCCGAAAGCCAGCCCCTTCTCCCCACACCTCGTCTTGCTACGCTGCCATCTCGGCCTCGGCTTCGGCCTTGACGTTGTCGTGGTGGTCGGCTTCGGCCTCGTCGTAGATGTCGCGCTGGTGATCCTCGTAGATCGCATCGCTGTGCGCCATCTCGATGCACAGCTGCTCCAATCGCTCGGTCATCCGATCCCCCAGCAGACAGCCGGTGTTGCGGACATCGTGCAGCCGCAGACCAGCCGCATCGATCTTCTTCTGGAGCCGCTTCTCGGCCACGTAAAAGGTGTCGCGGCCGGTCAGGTGCCGATACAACTCCTTGCCCGAAAACGGCATCTGTGGCGAAGCGCAATCTACGATCTGGCCGGCGAGTGCCGCCTGTTCTCGCGGTGTCACCCCGGAGCGTGTGACGATCTCGGACATCGACTGGCCGGCCTCGGCCATCTTGATCGAGATCTCTGCCTGTGCCAGATCCATGATCGCACCGATAGCCTTGCCGCGGACCATTGCCCCGTATACTCCACGCTCATGCGATTTGACCAGCTCGTCTCGCATCTCGGCCAGCGTGTCCGTCAGCCGTGTCGCTGATAGGGTGTTGTTCGCGCTGATAGCTATGGCCAGATCGCGCATCGCGGCCATCGTACTGAGCTGGAGATCGAGCTTGTCCACTACTGTCGTGTAGCAGACGTTTGCGCCATCCCCCGACAGCGCAAATGTCCAATCACCCGGCTCAACGTCGAGCGTGGTGCGCCTCATCGTCAGCGTCAGCTGCTCGCAGTAGCTGTGGGTCACGCAGCGGCCGGCTACGGTAGCGACATCATCATCGACCACGACCTCTGCCGACTCGGACGGATTCGCCGGCAGATCGGCGGGGGTCAGGTGATCCAGATACAGCGCTTTGACCTCGATGGTCTGCCGGCCAGCGGAAGCGGTCAGCCTCACCCAGACGGGAATGTCTGCTTGCAGATGGTGCATCACGCCGGCGTACGCGGCCACGGCTCCGTGGGTCTGCGGGGCGATTTCGATCTGCGTCAGGTCCAGCTTTGCGTCTGCGATCATCGTGTAGGTAGTCACTCCACTGCTGTCTGGAAGGCGATTGTCTGCGATCATCGTGTTAGTAGTATCGAGCAGTTGCATGGCGGCTCTCCTTGATAGGTGGGTGGATTAAAGTCCGAGGCGTTTCTCTGCCCAATCGATAAATTCTTTTAGCTGGCCAATGCTCCACCAGTATCCCCGCGAATCATATATCGCGCCATCCAATGATGCGGTGTCAAAGTAATCGCAAGCTGCGTTTGCGTACTGGCTGGCCAAGTCCGCGATCTCTTCATTGTCCTCAATCACCTCAAGACGATCTCGTAAGTTTTCTACGAGTTTTTGCTGCGCTTTTTTAGTCTCTGCGTAAGTCATGGCGGCTCTCCTTGATAGGTGGTGGGCGAGGCCGAAGCCCCGCCCCTGCGATTTAGTTGATGGTCAGAGTGATGGTCCCGGTGGCCGAGGCTACGACTTCGCCCTTATCGGAGCCGGTGTTGCGGATGATCTGGAGCGTGTCGATCTCGCCCATCTCTGGGCCGTAGACTTCCAGCATCTCGGCGGCTACTGCGTCCGTGGGCTTGCCGTGACGCTTGTAGTCGTAGATCAAGTCAGTGGGGAAGTGGCCGGGGCTGCGGATCTCGACGTAGTAGGCGGGGGTCTTGTCTTTCATGGCGGCTCTCCTTGCTTGGTGTGTGTTCCGTCTCTCAACTGACCTTAATATAGCGATGATCGCTACTATATGCAAGTTCTTTTTTGCCCCCAATCAAACTTTTTTTACGCCAGCACCGGCTCCGAGAAAATCACCACAGGCCCGACCAGCGTTGGCATGTAGCTGGCCGTTGCCTCGATGCGATCCAGCGCCCTGTTGTTGACCGTCAACTGTTTCCGCTCTCCGTCCTCGTCGCAGATCATCTCGGTAGCTCGGCCGGCCACGCGGACCTTGACCAGCTCGATGTAGCCGCCTACCAGCTGCTGCAATTCCTCCAGCGCGGGGCATTCGGTGATCGTCCGTTCTTCGATCTCGCCGGCACCGTCTGCCGGGATGATTGTCATCGTGATTTTTTTGGCCATAGTGTCCTCGGTTTGGTAGGGGATCGAGCTGACAGTTGAAGCCGCCAGCCCGATCCCGATGGATTAGATCAATGGTGCCAGTGCGATGCCGATGCCGATGCCGGCCGCAGCGGCCGCGGTAGCTATTGCCGCGATTCGGCCGCGATGACTCGGTGCCGGGGTACCGCTGTCCCTGTAGCTGCGGAACATATCATCGAAGACCTCGTACTGCCGGCGATTCTCGTCAATCGCTGTCTGGCGAAACTCGGCCGCGACATCGGGAGAGCAACGCAGCGTCAGCCGTTCGTGCGGCTGGCGCTTCTCGGCCTCGTAGACCTCGTCGCGTGTCTGCGCCGGCTGCTCCACCGGCTCCTGTTCCACCGTCTGTTCGGCCGGCGCTGGCGCGGTGAGTCGCTCCAGCATCTCGGGCGGCAGCTCATCGTGCTGGCTGACATGCGCTGCCAGATCCCTGATCCGCTCCCGCAGATGCCGCGTGTTGCCGTAGTTCCGCGGCTTTTTGGGGATGGCGCTCACGCCGCGCTCAAGATTGCAGTAGTGGCCGGTTGAGATCTCCAGCGCCAAAGCCATCTCGCGCATATTGAATTTGAGGTACGTCCGTAGGTCTTTGAGCAAACCCGCGCTGGGCTTGATCCGTTCGCGGTGGAAGCCCTCGGCCGGCTC
>TARA_R100000808_G_scaffold13823_1_pt1 | contig 11863 bp, 16 predicted proteins | sample TARA_R100000808 | Tara Oceans TARA_R100000808 (sample SAMEA2622852) | marine metagenome | biome: marine biome (ENVO:00000447); feature: marine epipelagic mixed layer (ENVO:xxxxxxxxx); material: "saline water (ENVO:00002010), including plankton (ENVO:xxxxxxxx)" | depth 140 m | reverse complement strand
AATAAGCAAATCACGAAACCATTGTTGAAGTCTACGTCCTTTTGCCTTAGCTGATTGTGTCTTCATCTTCCCAGTCAATTATATCATCTTCAAAATCTGGATCACCAATATCACTTCCACAAAATGGACAATACAATATCTGATAATGATAATCATCCAAATCGTGTTTTATAGTAAATTCAGCTTCGCAAGAAACGCAGGCTATGAGTTTCATTGAATCTCACAGAAACCTGCTGCACATGCAAGTTCTTGGGCACCAATTGTCATATCAGTTTGCTCATATTCCGCCAGTTTCTTCCAGTCTACAGTTTTAGGCATACTCTTCAAAAGCACTTCGTATTCTTGCTTAGTGCAATCCTGATAAGGTGCTTGTTTATATGTATGCTCTGCAAATGGAAGGAAACTGACACCACTCATATATTTGAAGTTATCGTATACCCACGACCCAACTTGCAACCATTCCTCTTCTTTGACAGAGATGGTAACAGAAGGCTTATGCTCGCACCAGTTTTCTTGATAAACTTTCCATAGTTTCAACTGTTCGATAGCAGACATGTCTGTGCGAAACACTGCACTAGTATCAACTTTCATGGGAAAAGAAAACACTGATGTATGGCTTGGATTCATCACATCGTCTTCAACGGGAAACCCTTGGTCCATCATCATCTTTGTTAATGGATCTTTCTTATCACCACGCACGGTGCGTACATAATAAGGATTATGCCTTGCATGAATGCCGGAAGCAGAATCAGTCAATTGACTTACTGTGCCAGATGGTTTTACACAAGTCACAGCAACAGATTGATTGATACCCATCTTTTCAGCATATTCCTTATTTGTTTCTACAGCCATATCTCTCAGTTTTTTCAGTCTAGACTCTAAACCACTTATCTTACCGTTTGTAAGTTTACAGTCCATGATGCCTGTAAGGGAAACACCAAGTAGTCTTTCTTCTTCACAGTTTTTTCTCCATGACTTAGAGACATATTTAAAGTTGACAAGTGTTGATTGAAACGTGCCAAGAATAGTTGCAAGTCTCACCTTCTCCAAAAGAGTCTCTTCTGTATCATGTGCGCGAACTACAACCTCTGACAGATTACAGAACTCGCGGTTACGAAGAATAATTTCAGAACAAGGATTAGTGCCATACTCATGACCCTCTACTTCACGCCTACCATTCTTTGATGCCATCCAATTAGCAGACTCACGATTAAAGATACCACGTTCACCAGACTTGGAATCATAGAGAGCTTTCCACTCATCCATGAAAAGACCAATGTTTGGTTTTTCACTATAACACGCAGAGTTGTTTGCAAGTGCCCGCTGACCGTTCTCATTCCACCACTGACCAGTCTTGGCATGACGCATAAGGTCATCAGATAGGTTAGACAAACTAATCAATGCAGAACGACGCACACCGCCAACAACCACAACTTCTGCAATCTTACAGACTATATCGTGTGCCTCAAGAGAATATAACTTACGTCCGGCTGCATTCTTAAAAATATTGACAGTAAAGTTGAATAGAGATTCAAGTGGTTCTGGACCACTAGCTCGTCCACCAAACGTCTTCAGCGGCGAACCAGCTGGTCTGACCTTACTTAAATCCCACCTTGGTATCTGTCCGACATATAACATACCAATAAGTTCTTTGAGTCCTTTAGCCCAACCCATCTTGGAATCAGCCACTACAATAGTGGTATCTGATATATGAAACTCATCAGCAATTACAGGAAGGTCAGAAACATATTGTTTTTCAACACTAAACCCAACGCCAGTGCCATTCATAAGAATATAAAGGATTTCGTCAAATGCCTGTGGACGATCCACTGCAACATACGAACAGTTATACCCTGCAATGTTTTCTCTCTTGAGTGCTTCACCAGCCGTCATAATACAACGCATAGACGGCATAACACGCAAACCAAGAACCGCTTGTTGTAGTTCATCTCTCAACTTCTTTGTGAGGTCGAAGTTGACGGTTTCTTTTAGGTGTTCTGTGAAAAAATCAAAATATCTAGTAACTGTTTCATCCCAAGTTTCTCGACGTTCTTTTTCTGGTAACCATCTAGAATAACGGGACAAGTGAATAAACTCTTGGTACGATGTTGGTAAATAATTACTAGGCATTTATCTTTCTCCATTCTGCTAGTTTTAGTTGTGCCTCTACACCACTAAATGTATTGTTCTTTATGATTTCTTCTAAATTTTGTTTAGTATACCCTGCAATAATCATATCGTTAATATCTTTTTGTTTCACATGGTTTGGCCAGATAACAATTCTCTGACCTTGTTCTATTGTTTTCTCTATCTGTTTACAAATTTCTTTGTTTCGTGGCTCGTTATCATATATAATTACTAACTCACCGTCTATCAAATTTTTAGAAAAGTCTGCCCCAGCAACTGCAATGCAATTGTCAAGGAACATACTATCTATCGGTCCTTCAACAACGAAGATTTTCTTAGTTTTATCTACTCTATCTAAACCATAAATCTTGTCTGCATTATCATCTAATTTGACGGTAATATATCTAGGTTGTTCAGAACCAAAGGCTCTACCTTGATACGCGAATACTTCACCGTTCTCATTTCTAAAAGGAATCAATAACCTTGGATGATCACAACTCGAAGGTGGAAATTTATTTTTTACTAAAAGGTTTGAAAATCCGTAAAAATCCGGGCATAAGAACAGGTCTGCACATCTCTCTTGAGGTATATTTCTCTTTTCAACCAGTCCTCTCGCCGGGTGAGACTTGGGAAGTTCTGAAATCGATTTGAGGTTTTTGAAAATATTCTTTTTAGGAAAGACAGGTGCATTGAATTTAAACTCCGGTTCTGGATTGTTAGTTTTGACGCCTTTTCGGTAACGTTCCATTATATAGTCATCGTAAACTTTTGAGTTTACGTGCTTAATAAGATTTCCCAATGTTGCTCCAGCACCACAGTTGTGACACTTGAAAAATAAATCATTCTTTTTACGGTAAACGAATCCTCTAGCTTTTGTGCGAGACTTCTGTGAATCTCCACAATACGGACAACGGAAATTCCACAGATTATCTCCCTTCTTCTTAAAGAGAGAAAGCTGTGGACTGATTAGATTAAGATATTTTGTATCGATATAAGACATTCTGGTATGATAACATACCAATCATAGAATGTCAAGTTCTAATACTTTATTAAGTACAAATCCAGCGATAATTGAAGCGCCAATAAGAACATGACGCCATTTTTCTAAAATACCAACTCTGTCTCTGAGTTCATCACGTATGGCCTGAATTTCTTTATTCTGTTCTGCGTGTTGTGCAGCTGCAGCCACCATGATTTCTTTGGTATTAGAAGTTACTCTTGAATGAAGTTCAGCGATTTGTGTTGTAAGTTCTGAACGACGTGTTTCTATTTGTTGCTCTGCCTCTACAATTGCTTCTTCTTGCCTTGTAAGTTTTTCTTCATGTACAGCAAGCATACGATGAATGGAGTTAGATACGTCGGTTAGTTTCTCTATAGCGACATCCAATCTGTCATGGATTTTTCTTTGGTCTTCTAGCTCCTTTTTGAGAAGTCTAACCTCAGTATCTAACTCACTCATCTTTTTTTAACCTTCAGACTTGAGAAGCGTTAAAGCACCCCAAGCAATCGCAGCCCAACAAACAAGGTTCATTGGAACGACAGCCGAGAAAAATAATCCAACGACACCAACAGCAATAAGGGCGCCACCATCCCAAGAGGTTCTCTCTGATACTCTATCTGTAATCCAGTTCATTATAGATCTCCTATTTGACTAGTTTTAGTAATGGATTTACTAGTGTTATCTGACGTAATACTGTTTGTAGCAGTAGCAAGAACAGAATCATTTCGCCATTCATTAAGTGAAGATTCACTATCAAATGTTCTAGTTTTTGTTAAAGTCAACCCATCTTCCGATAATACCTTAGTAAATGATACAGATTTACCTGTATCTTCATAGGTGTTTATAATGTGAGTCTCACAGTTATTAGGTGTTATGGTCCAAGCAACACCCGTATTAGGGCGAGTATATGTTATTATTTGTTTCCAGGCCATTTTTTTCTCCAATAACTTTATTTATTTATGATCCTCAAAATTTGAGTTTTCTAATTGTACCACCCTTTCCTCTAGGTTGTCCAGTTTTTTTGCAACATTTGGATACTTCTTTCTCCATGCCTCTTCTTCAGCAAGAATCTTTATATTTAATTTCTTTGCTGCCCATGTAGACAACCCATCAACTTTTGCATAAGTCCAAATTCCAAGTTTCGTATCTGCAAACCAACTATTTGTAGCTTGCCCAAGTATAGCTCCTGCAATTGCTTGTACTGCCCAAAACCACATTAGTTAATCTCCTTATTAATAATTAAATCTGAAAATGTGTTTTCATTTAATTCTGTGCCTTTCACACGAAACCAACCAAATGCCTTTTCTTGATTTATCTTTCTTTGAAAGTTTATAAACTCAGAATATGGTCTATTACTTTCATCATTGTACATTGTTGGAAATTTAAAAAATACTTCAGCCATATCAGGATATGCTTCTAGATATAACAACCACTTCCAAAGTTTTCCATCAAATCCGTTTGGTTTAAATGGATAACCATAATGCACTGAATTATCAAAAGGAGACAAATCTATCTTAGCACGCGTTAAGAAAAACGGTGATATGAAAGAACAGAAAACATCTCTATCCATTCCAAAAACATCTGTTGCATTTTCTAATGGTAAAAAATTGCTATTCGTAATATGAAATCGATCTTGTTCTTTGTGTGGTCCAGACCAAGTGCTTAAATCACAAAAACTTGAATCACTCATTATAAAGTGTTCATCGAATCTTAAACGCCACACCTCTCGTATTGCAGTTACATGACATGTTATATCATATTTTTCAGTTATTTCCCAAGCTTCATCAATTACTTTTTTATCTATTTCTATCGGAACTACTTTTGGCTCATAACCCAATTTGTTTGCATATCTCATAGCACGATCAGTATCTTTACATCCAGTGCTAACACCATTAGAGTTGAAAACACCATAACAAGGTATGATGTTGTCAATCTTAGTTTCACTTAAAACACGTAATGTAAATGCAGAATCCATCCCGCCTGAATAAGCTAAATAAATTTTATTATGCGATTCTGATATCTCGTGTAGACAACGTTTGACTTGTTTCACCAAGTTGGTGGCAGTACCACCAACATATAACAACTCATCTATATCACAATAAAATGGAATATCGCCAAGTCTAGGCTTCAAAAAACTCATTTAAAATTTTTAATCAGGTGTCCCTGCACAACAAAGACATTCATTATCTGGAGCACAAAGACAAGGATTGCATGTGCAATATGGATTTTCACAAAATTCATTTTCACAAACATTATATTCGGTGAATCCGTCAGCGAGAGTCGTAACGTTTACCTTTTCCATTTTTGGCCTCCTTTTAATTAGTTCTATATGTGGAAACATTTCTAGATATTTTGAAATTAATATTCCTGTCATGATTCATCAGCAGAAGCAGGCCATCTTCCAAATGCTCTTACTGCCCAATAGGCCGGATAGATTTTATATTTTCTTACAGAAGGTTGTGCGCTCTGCATACCCCACAAAAAAATCCTATCTGAAAGTTTTCTTGCCTTTTTCCAGTTTTTCTTATTCAGTTTTTTATCCTTGGAGTGTTTGTTAGTTCTTACATTTTCATCATAATACGTTCTCAATACTGCATATAGATGATCGTGAATCACTGCTGCACGAGCAACATCCCAAGGAGAAATGATTCCCCACACTGCTCTAGGAACAGATGCTAAGTCAGTTTTCATTCCAACATTACAAGATATATTTCCTGTGTCATCAATATTTGTTCCCATTATTTTGAGAAGTTCAATATCTTCCTTTGTCAACAGATGTGTTTTGAAAGATAATTCTTTTTCTAATTTCCATGTTTTAGGAGGTGTGAACTCTGCACTAATTTTGTCATTAAAGATTCCCTTTGTCATTCTTTCTCTTCCTTTTCTTCTTTTGGAGTCACAGCTTTCTCATAGTAAATAATTATCTCCTTTTGTTGTTGTAAGTATCTCTTTATCTCTGCCATGTTTAATGCTAGAGTTTCATAGTCTCTTACACTCAACACGTAACCAACCAAGTCTCCATTTTCTTTGATAAATTTGTTTTTAAATTCTTCAAAGTTCTGCTCAGTAACAACATAAAAATGTATATCATTCAACCGAACAGGACTCGGCCGATTCTGTACAGGAATCTTCCTCTCAACTTCTACTGTTTTAACTTCTACAGGAAGAACAGATCTCCAACTACTACAACCACTACTGAGTAGAAGTGCTGGAATCAGAAGACTCAATGGTAGTAAGGTCTTCCAACGATTGAAAAAGTTTCTTTGTTCCATTGTTTATTCTTTTCTCTATTAGGCTTGGCTTTTGCATACTTAACTTTGCAAGATCATGTTTACGCAACTTACCAATAAGAACATCTTTATATTCATTTGCTTTATCTAAACTAGTCTGTAGTTCTCTATTTAGTTCTTCAAACTTTTCTTGATCTTTAATCAATACATCAATAGTATTGTTTTGTTCCTCCGTTACTGCTTCTAATCTTGCACTATTTTCTGTAAGAGTTTGAATTCGTGATTGTGTATCTTTGTAGTAGTAATAACCACCGTACACAACACCACCAACTAAACCAATAACTGCTATGAGAATATATATTTTAAGCATAATTTCACCCCTATCCTAAAGCTATCGCTAATGCAGTAGCATCATCTTCTGCACCAATATAAGTTTTTACTCTAGCCATCGTAGTTTTTCTATTTGTACCACCAGCACCATCATCTACAATAAGTAAATCTGCATCAGCTAACGCAGCACCGATATCAGTACCACCATCAATATCAAGGTCTGCAACCGCAATAGAACCATCAGGAAACACAGGTGCTTGACTAAAGGTAACAACGCCATTACTAGCAATAGCAATAGAGTCTGTATCAGATGTGTGGCCTATGTTCGTTCCATTAATAATAATATTATCGACAGTAAGAGTTGTTAGTGTACCAAGTGATGTAATAGCAGATTGCGCGGCTCCAGTTACTGTAGCCGCAGTACCGCTTACATTACCTGTAACATTTCCTGTTAAAGCACCAGCAAATCCTGTAGCAGTTACTACACCAGTGCTTGGGTTGTATGTGAGTGTACCATCGGATTCAAGTCCAAGATTACCTCCAGTTTGAGCACCGCCAGCAGTAAAGATAATAGCGTTGTTCTCATTTGTAGATTCATTATCTGTAATAGTGACTGTTGTTGCAATAGCCGCGGTTCCACTAGTGTCCTGATTACCAGAGGTATTAACACCAGGCAAGTTAATGTTTCCAGTACCATCAAAGGATACACCACCGATTGTTCTTGCGGTTTCCAATGCGGTAGCAGTTGCCGCATTACCCGTTGTATCCTGATTGAGTGTACCAACTACTAAGTCAATAGTTCCATCACCGTCCTGATATGTGACCGTAATACCTGTCTCTGTGTTAGAACCAAACATGGCTCCAACTGTGTCTTGGATGACCTCACTGAGATCAATATTACCAGTACCATCAAAACTTACACCGTGAATAGTTCTTGCAGTTGCAAGAGCAGTCGCAGTAGCCGCATTTCCAGTTGTATCTTGTGAACCAGAAGTATTTACACCGGGCAAGTTGATATTAGCAGTCCCATCAAAAGACACACCACCAATAGTTCTTGCAGTCTCTAAGGCAGTAGCGGTGGCAGCATTACCTGTAGTATCCTGATTCAAAGTTCCAACTACAACGTCTATAGTCCCATCGCCATCCTGATAAGTTACAGTCACACCTGTCTCTGTGTTAGAACTAAACATAGCACCAACTGTATCTTGTACAACTTCAGTTAAGTCTATGTTTGCAGTTCCATCAAAACTAACACCATGAATAGTCCTTGCAGTTTCTAATGCGGTAGCAGTTGCTGCGTTACCTGTAGTATCTTGGTTAAGTGTTCCCACCACAAGATCAATCGTACCATCTGCGTCCTGATAGGTTACTGTAATACCAGTTTCAGTATTAGAACCAAACATAGCTCCAACGGTATCCTGTACAACTTCTGTAAGGTCAATATTGGCAGTACCATCAAACGACACACCATGAATAGTTCTAGCTGTTTCTAAGGCGGTTGCGGTTGCTGCGTTACCAGTTGTATCTTGGTTTAGAGTTCCTACTACAAGATCAATCGTACCATCAGCGTCCTGATAGGTTACTGTGATACCTGTTTCAGTATTACTTGAGAACATGGCACCTACTGTGTCCTGCACAACTTCAGTAAGGTCTATGTTACCAGTTCCATCAAAACTAACACCATGAATAGTTCTAGCAGTTTCTAATGCAGTTGCAGTCGCTGCATTTCCTGTGGTATCCTGATTAAGAGTACCAATTACAAAATCTAAAGTATTATCACTATCTTGATAACTTACGGTTATTCCTGTTTCAGTGTTAGAACTAACCATTGCCCCAACGGTATCAGCAATAAATTCATCTAGAGCAGTTCCATCAACCGTAATTGCATCTGCTTCTAAAGTACCATCAATATCTGCATTACCAGAAATGTCTAACGTGGCCGCATCTAATTCACCAGCCACAGTCAACACACCGTCAGCAACAGTCATCAGATCAGTATCATCAGTATGTCCTATTGTTGTGCCATTGATAACAACATTATCAACAGTCAACGCAGTCAGTGTGCCAACTGAAGTAATATTTGTTTGTGCGGCAGTTGTGAGTGTAACATCTGCAACATATGTCTTAATTCTTGATGCTGCTGTTTTTCTATTTGTACCACCAGCACCATCGTCAACAATAAATAGGTCGGCATCAGCAATCGCAGCACCAATATCCGTAGCACCATCAATATCCAAGTCTGCTATTGCAGAAGAACCGCCACCAGAAGCATCAGCTCCTATCCATTTACCATCAGAAGAACTATATTTAAGAAACTTACCGTCTACCTTTGCAGTAGAACTTTGAACATCATCTAAAAATTCTAAACGAACTTCACCAGAACCAGACCCAGCAAACCCTTGTTTTGATATATGATTTTGAACATGAGTTTTGAATTTATCAAACTCTATCTTCAACTCCAAGAAAGGATCAATTTGTTCTTTAACTTCAGAGGGACTGGCTTTCTTAATAGTCTCAACAGTATTGCTAACAATACTATGTTCTTCTATTTCTGGAACGGAAATTGTTTCAACAACAGGTTCAGGCTCTGGTTCTATTTCAATTACAGGTTCTATTTCAACAACAGGTTCAGATTTGATTTCAGTGACAATCTTTGGTGGACCTTCCTCAACAAAGGAAGTCATTAGTTTAGATATAGAATCTACTTTTTTCTGTTGAGTAATAGATGATTTTTTTGCTTCTTCAAAAGTTTCACTTAATTGTTCAAATAAAGATGAAAGTTCACTGTTTGGATTATCAATCTTTTTTTTAATCTCTTGACGAGCAGCTTCATCTTTTTCACGGATTATTTTTTTTTCTTCAGACAAAGCACTAAAGAAATCGGATAGTTCAGATTTTTTATCTTTATTTGACATTACTTAACCACCATTAGTTTATTAACATATTTATATGTTAAACTAATTAGTTACATCAACCATGACACCACGCTCCATCTTTCACCCTTTGTGACAGGTTTTACCTCATGAGGAAACATAAAGTTGGATGGAAATATTATACCAGAACCAGCCTTAGTTTCATAGGTGGTATCAGCAACAATAAATTCACCACCTTCGTAATCATCATTTATGAACAACAAAACTGTGACCTGTGGATATCCATATCGTTGGCCATGAGAATGATGAATATTATCGTGATGAAGAGACATGAAACCACCGACTCCGTATCTATTAACACGAAAATCAGTATGATGAATACATGAGAACCTTTCATGCTCTAGTGCGTAAAGTCCCATGATTTTTAGAACAGATTCTTTTACTCTAGGATATGGACGATTTAAATCATTCATCCAAACCTCATCCATTAAGACTCTGCTTTGACTATTTGAGTTTACACCATCATCGTTGGAATATGTTGATTCTTTCCAACTCCAAGGATATCTTAAAATTTCTTCACATAAATCAGTAGGTATTACGTTCTCATAATACCCAATCCACTTTTTTAACACACAACATATTCCTATTATATTATGTCGAGCTCGATGTTGAGAGGTACTGAGTCACGACCACGAGCCCTGCTCCACCAGCCCCACCTGTAGCGGCCGCACCTGTATCTCCAGACGATCCTCCTCCACCGCCACCTCCATTGGTGCCATCACCACCGTCACGGGCGGTCGTCTCTGTGGCGCTACTGGATCCACCACCTCCTCCAAAAAACCCACTGCCGCCAGCTGAACCAACTGCCAAAGCCTGACCAGACGAAGTGCCGAATGCGTTGTTACCCATGCAGAAGGCACCGGCTGACCCGCTGCCCGTAATATTAATATCTCCACCAGTTGCTGCACCGCCGGTCGTGCCCTGAACAATAGCGACGTTGCTGACTCCTGATGCACGAGATTTGCCGCCTGATCCACCATTACCAACAATGTTGGTGCCACCTGACACAGCAAACGTAGACGCATTACCATCCGTGCCATCGCTCGACGAACCTCCAGCAGCTGATGCACCAATAGTTACCGTCTCAGTCGCAGCGAGATCTGCAGCTAATAACATTTTACGAGCATATCCACCACCGCCGCCACCGGATCCGGCACCAGCCTCATCACTGTCAGGATCTGCTGTCCCGCCACCGCCTCCGCCTCCACCTTGGACTTCAATGACGGCACACAAGAGATTCGAAGGCTTGGTCCAAGTACCAGATTCTGTGAACACAACAACTGACATTGAATTCATATTATAAGCTTCAGCAGGAAGAGGAATACCTTCATATAACAATCTTTCACCAACATTCACACCAGAGGCACTAGCATCGAGAACAATATTGTCACCGGCATCAGTGGAAGAACCATCAGTGCCATTTAACGTTACAGGCAAATCAAATGATTCTGCTTTTATACCCTTCTCTGTTACTTTTGTTCTTGCCATTTTACTTTCCTATATTCTTATGTTTTATTTGGAAAACCACCGGCAGAACGCACAGCATCGCGTTTTACTTTTAACGCATCTGCTTTAGTTGAACTACTTTCCATTAACTTATCCCACAATGCATCTAATCTTTCTGCATCTGTCACTCCAGCTTCATTATAGAGATCACGCCGTGGCGGACCGTGCGGTGCTGTGTAAGACCAATCATTATCAACCCATTTTGCTTTACCACTTGGAGGTCTTGGACATTCAATAGCGCCGGCCGGCACATCAGGATGATCACCTGATTCTGTGATAAATGAACCAATATAATTTCCAGATGTATCTCTATAATGTTTTGTCGGCATTATCCTAAATCTCCTCCATACGCTACCACAACAAAGTCCCACTTAGAAGCTACGATTGAAACTTCATTAAAAGTTGATTGATCATGAATTCTAATTTCTGGTCCTGCCAATACTTCTACATTGGTTGCATCAGCTTGTATTGAAAGACCAGCGTCAATAGTACCACCAACACCACCAGCACCAGCCATTAGAAGATAATCGCCAGTGGCCCAACCTCGTTCACCATCAGTACACTTAATCCAAACTTCAACTATTGTTGGTCTAACTCCCAAACCATGACTAAAAGTATGAACACTATCCATAGTTATATCAGTTGCACTACTTTCAAACGCTACATCAAGTGCTGGACTTCCAATATATGTTTTAATTCTTGATGCTGTTGTTTTTCTATTTGTACCACCAGCACCA
>TARA_R100000808_G_scaffold6679_1_pt1 | contig 11910 bp, 25 predicted proteins | sample TARA_R100000808 | Tara Oceans TARA_R100000808 (sample SAMEA2622852) | marine metagenome | biome: marine biome (ENVO:00000447); feature: marine epipelagic mixed layer (ENVO:xxxxxxxxx); material: "saline water (ENVO:00002010), including plankton (ENVO:xxxxxxxx)" | depth 140 m | reverse complement strand
TAATGCACATATTCCTTTGACTCCTGTTTATCAATTAACTCCAGATGAAGAAAAAGAGTTTCAAGAAGAAAATAAAAGAGCAAAGCTTCTTGATAAGCTAGAGTCTGGTGAATCCATTGATGAAAAGGATTTGGATAAAGATGAGAAGTTCCTAATATGGAAGATGAGATATTTGAAACCATAGAGAGGAGGTAAATAAAATGGAACATAATCCGTTGATTGCTTTTGAGGATAAAAAAATGAATCCTCTTCCTTTAAAAGGACATGCACAAATGTCTAATATGATTGATGTTAATTTAGCTTTGATTGATAGATTCTTTGTTAGAAAAGAAGTAAGAGTTTATTGGAGTCAAGCTGGTCATCAATTAAATGCTGATAAACATTTTGTAACATCAATTTGCATTAAAGGCATATTAGAACATAAAGGTAATTGGTATAGAGTATTAATTGATAATGATACTTATACTTACTTTGATTACGAAGACATATTAACTATGGCGGTTAGATCAAAAGAATCTAAAAGACCAAACTCCATAGCTTTAAGATCGAGTAAGAATTGGTAATCAATTAAGATGGGGCTGTTGTTTCCTCAATAGCCTCATCTTCTACATTTTCATTTTGAGGTTCGTCTTGGGTAAACTCTCCAACTTCTGAATTACTATCTATCTCATCAAAGATCATATTTAGTTTCTCATCATCATCCACTACTGCTCTTGCTATTTCTTTATCTATTTCTTTTGTTAATGTAGGAGATTTAACATTAACTGCTTTAGCTTGTTGATAGAATAATAAATCACTAGCATAATCTCTTATGTTAAATGAGTCTGGATAATCTATTTCTCCATCAAACTCTCTATTTTGAAATAAACCATAAATCTTAAATAATTGTTCTTCAGCTAATTGTAGGTTGTCAGCTTTTTCAGATAGTCTTGCATTTAATAATTCAAATTCTGTTTGTAATGCTATTCCACTTGATACTTGTGTTTTAGTTCCTCTCACTGCGTCGGTATGGGATATTCTATGGATTGCTTGTACCTTTTTATTTATTGAATCCATAATTGAGGCTAAATTTTGTCCACTAGGTTGTAGTAAGTATGGTTTTAAATTTGGTTCCATCTCATCAGGCATCTCAATAATTGCTCCAGCTCCAGCACTAGCATTTACACCTGGAGTTTTTACTAAACTAGGATGATTGGTTAATCTTATTAATTGTTCTATCTCTGAGTATTCATTGTAAATTGATTTTTGTAAGTCCGCAATATCTGATAGGTCTGATTGACCAATTCCTCTTTTATGTGATTTGGAATTATATAAGATAACTGCCGGTATCTTGCCAATCAGATTATCAGCAGTATCTAGTAAAATAGGATCTGCCTTATCATGTGGTACATATATCGTATCAACTTTATCTAAATGCCAACATCTCATATATGTTCCGCCCTCTTTATCAACTTCTTCTCTAACTTTAAGATAGTCTAAAGAATATTTTCCATTTATCTCTCTTTTATAATTCCAATCTAAAACATTTTCAGGAGTTACAATAGAAAGATAAGGTCTTATATCTAATTGGATTTCATCTGCTTGTGTATTGGTTGTTACCTTTGGTTTATCTAATATTAAAAAACAATGTCCATAAATTGATGAATAATTTTGAGCTTGTTTAATAACAGAATCTAAATCATTACCATCTAAATCAGAGTCTTTTAAGAATGATTCTAAACTAGGCTCTTCTGCCATATCTTTAAAATCTCTTGATGGTTTTACTCTGAATAAAAATGATGAATAAGTTTGAACAATATTTTTACAATGATTATCGCAAGGAGTATTTCTTAATCTTTGATTAAATTCAAAGTCTTGTTCTAAATTATAACGGTTTAAATACTGTCCAACCATATAATCAAATCCACCATTATATGATCTTATAAAATACTCCCATTGTGAGACGTTTTCTTTATAATCTTTATGAGTTTCTAGTATTTTATCTCGTGTGTATGACATATTGTTGTTTGTTCTTAACATTCCATCTTGTTGGAGTAAAGGATGATGATTGAATAGTTAAAGGTTTGACTACATCTATTAAATATCCAATGGCATCATTCATATGATCGTATCCTTGCTCTTTATCAGGAATATTTGTTCCTATTTTATATATTTGTTGTTGTAATCCTTTTATCATCAATTTACAAGTTTTTGAAACAAAAATATGTCTTTTGCCATCTGCGGACTTTAATCTTGAATTGACATTATTCACTCTATCTCTAATTGGAGTATGTTTGAATTTTGCCTTAACATTAAAACCAGCATTTTGTAATATGCTTAAATCGGTTTTTCCTCCAGCACTTGTTTTCCTTTGTCTACATGCTGGATCAGGATAAATAAAGATTGGCATTTTAGTTCCATATCTATCTCTTATCTCTTGACACATTTCATCAGTATTACTTGAATAAACAACTATCTCATCAATAAAATATATTTTATCCTTATCTATTTGAGCAACTGCACAGGACATAGGATCAACGTTGAAATCCATTCCAATATGTAAAGGTTTTTTCCAATCAATCTCTTTTTCAATAACATTGTCAACAGGATGAAAGTTATAATAGACTGCACCAGCATAATTTTCAAATGTTCCCTCAAACTCTTGTCTAAATGTCCTTATATCTAAATCTTCTTTAGCTCTTTCAATCTCTTCTTTAGACACTCTCCCACCTTGTAATGTAGTAAATTGAAAACTATCCCATTGTTTATCCTGTTTTCCTTTAAGATACATTCTATAGGACCAATTACCATAACCTCTAGGACTTCCTGTAAATAATACTTTGCCCTCTGTATCTGCAACTGATGCTCTTAATACTTCTGACCAAGCTAATTCAGGTATATCAGCGAACTCATCCATAATTAAAAAGTTAATACCTGTTCCTCTTAAATTATCAAAGTTCTCACAACCTTTTAAACTTATTCTGGAATTACTTTTTCTTATCTTAATAGTTAAATTAGACTCGTTAATTTCATCTACCCAATTAAACTCGTGTAATATTTGTTTTAATGGTAACCAACATATATCCCTTGCCATTTTAAATGTTGGAGCGCAATACCATATATTCTGATTAACTTGTGAGGCATATTTCATCATTTCAGATATACAAAGATATGTTTTACCAAATCTTCTTCCTGAAATTAAAACTCTAAATCTTTTATCTGATGATGATACCTTATGTTGTGGTTTTGTTAGAGTGATCTTCATAGCAACCAAACTTTATATAAATCTTATGTTTGTTAATTTCCTCTCTCCCAAATTCTATCATCTTTTCATGTGATTTTATATAACCAGCTATCATACAATCATATCCATCTTTATATAGAATATCAAATGTATGAGGAGGTAAACAAGTTGTTCCTTGAACTCCAACCGAACAAATAAACATAGTTAGTAGGAATTTCATTTTTCTTTTCTTTTATGTTTATTGTATTTTCTATATGTTTTTACTCTCCATACCCAATGAAAGATAGCTCTAGAAATATTTTCAATTTTATAAAGAATCCAATCAATCATAGTTATTGTCCTCGACATAAATTAGTTCTTTCCTTCGTAGGTTTTATCTTCCTCGTTTTGTCCACAATCGCAATCTTGACATGGACAATAATCTAAATATTCATCTATATGATTTCCTGATTGACAATGGCAATCATGATTACATGATCGACAAATACTCATTTTGTATATCCTGATGAATCGTATTTATCCTTAACAATTTTAACCACTCTCATTTTATCGCTATATTCATCTTTCTCAATAATAGCATCTACTTCACCACAAGCCATTCTAACATTTTCAGGATTAACTGACCTTTCAACTGTTCTTTTGGCTTTTAAACATGATGACATTTTTTGATCTTGTATATAGGTATGCTCTATAATTCCACCTTGATAAAACATACATAATACTATTACTCCACTAATGACTGTTTCCATTTTTCCTCACTTTATCTTTTATTTTTTCAATCTCATTTAATAATCTTTCTACATCTTTTTGTAATCTAGTTATATTTGTAGCATTATGTCTAGACTCTTTTAATTCATCTTGTATATCCTCAATATCTTTTATTGCATCCTCAATCAATAGAAATTGTTCCGAATCTGCTGGTAATGTACCCATTTCTCCTCTAGGCCATTTAATAGAAAATTCTACTGCACCCTCTAAATCTTTTTTAATTAAATGGTTATCTGTTTCAAGTTTATTAAGTCTTTCAATAATACCAAAGTAAGCCCAAACACCAATCCCTACGGCTCCTATTATAGAGATTAGATTTTTTAATGGCATATCAACTGATGTATTCTCAGATACTTTCATTATTTACTCCATTTAAAAGTTTGTTTAATTGACTTACTATTTTTTTCTTTCCCATTAGACGTCTCTCCCATTTCTAATGTAGTTGTATCAGGTTGTATATTATAACCGCAACCACCTAAAAGAATAAATAAAACTACGAGGATTATCTTCATTTCTTTTTCTTCTTTTTCTTTTTAAACTTTCCATCAATCTTTTTTTCCAATGACGATACTTTTTCTTTGATAAGGACCATATCTGTGGATAATGAAAAAGTTCTTGATAGAGTCCAACCACCCAAAGCCAATAAGATTGCCAATAATGCTGTAATAAGTTTTTCATTCATTTTTTCTTATAACTTATCAATGTCTTGAATACAAATATTTCCTTGCCAAGTTCCTGATCCATCTTTTAAAAGCCAAGCATTTATTTTATCGTTATATATAGCAATAGCTTCTCTATGAGCCTCAGCAAAATCTCCACATTCAAGTAATGTCATGGGTCTTGCAAACTCTAAGACTTCTTTTATCATTGTCCCATCGAACTTTAGTAATAATAGAACTAGATAATGCACTTGTTCTTCCATCAGCAAACTCCTTAACTAATTGATACCATTTAATTTTATATTTATCATCTTTAGTTTTGTTATAAAGATTTGCTAATTTATCTATCTCTTGAAGTGTCGTTTTCGCCATTTATTACAAACAAAATTATCCTTAACTCCTCTAGTTCTATAAACACCACAAAAATTTCTAGGCAATGAATACATTCCACAGTTGCCACAGGCCTCTTTCCCTAATGCTTGTCTAAAATCTTGTGGCATTTGATAAGGAATAAACTCTCCATTTGGATAAAAATTAGGTCTTTTCATTTACCTTGACCTCTATATTTTTTATAGCTTCTTCTCTTATGCTTGTTCATTGTTGAAAGCTTTGGTCTGCGACCTATACTTGTACCATTCTCAGTACGAGTGTATTCAATAACCTTTCCGTAAAGATTACCTTTTCTCTTTGCCATTTATTTCTTTGACATCTTCAGCTTCTATAATTAATGGTAATGGTTCTGATATTTGTTCGTTAACCATTCTATCTTTCATTCCAAGATAATTTTTAGATAACCAGATTTGCATATGAGTATTATCTTTGTTAATAGCTTTTTCGAACATTTTTTTTCTTAAACTAGCTTTTCCTTTTTCTCTACTCGCACTAATAATATCGGCAAAATTCCTTTGTAATGTTCTCGCACTAATTCCTAATATGCTACCTATTTCTTCCAAAGTACAACCAATATGAGCAAGGTTTCCAAGTATTTTCTCATCGACTTTTGATTTGGGTCTTCCTACTCCATTGCCTTTATGTTGCCCATTTGTTTTCATAATTTTGTCGCGTTTCATAATTTACTTTTTATCCTTATTTTTCAATAATTCCAATATAGTTTGTTCAGGATTTTTAGATAAATGCTCTTTAGCTAATTCAATATCATTACCGCTAAAGGTTAAATGTAATCTAAATATTTCTTCATCTGATTCTTTGTCTAATTCTAATCCCTCGTATTTATCCCATTCAACATTACCAAATTCTATTAAGTCTTTTAAATCATCATTAGAAAAAGGTAATCCAATCTTTAAATTATCTCCAAAATCAGACTCTAATTCTCCTAATAATTTACCAAGCTCTATCTTGTCATGTTGTCCTTTGGTTTCATTTAAAATAATAGTTAATTTCTTGGCATCTTTATCTTCTAATCCATCTATTATAACACTTGGTATTTTCTTATATCCTAAATCATTACAAACTCTATACCTATGCTCTCCATCTATAATTTGATATTTGTTTTTTAAAGGTCTTACAATAATAGGTGCTACTACTCCATATTTTTCAATAGATTCCTTTTCGGCTTTTAAAGTCTTTTTATCCATTTGATTTGGATTCCAAGGATTCTTTGTTATTATTTTAATATCTATTTCTTGATTATTTGTTTTATATTTACTCATCAAATACAACTCCTTTATTTGTCCAGAAATCAGTTATCTTCTTTTCCTGAATCTTATATTGTTTTATCTCATATTCCATAATCTTATCTAATAAATGTTGGTCTTTTTCATAGTTATATTTATATTTTTTAGCATTTTTATACCTATGAGTTCCTTTACCTTTAAAGGGTATTCTATTCTCCTTTAAAAATTCACTCTCTCCAAATCTATTAACAGTCATAAATCTGGTACTATCACAACTAAATGCTGGATACCTAAATAATATCTTTTCGCTTGCAACTCCTAATAGATGAGTTTTGGGCATCTTTTTTGTTTTTCTCCAATGCTTTCCAATAATATTATAACATTTATTTAACCAAGGAATTGTATGAGCTTTTTGTTTCCGACCTACCATCCCACCAAAAGCAAATATATCATATTTCTGAACTACTCTTTCAAGGATTTTTTCTTCGAATCCCCATTGATGAATAACAGGCAAAGTTTTAATTCCTTTTTTATCTAAATAATCTTGATTCTTCCAACTTTCTTTAGGATTTCCAATACTATCCAAATTAATAAAATATATTGAATTAACTCTATCTTTCCATTTCCTAGTAAAGTTTATCATAAATTCAGCATATTCCTCAATCTCAATCTTATGACCTTTGGTAAATGCAGAAAAGGCTCCTGAATCTATTAAAACATTACAATCTTTTTTAAAATATTCTTCTCTTCGTTTTAATTCTGTTTTATCAATCCAAGCTATTAAATGATTTTTCATTAATGGGTAGGACAAAGTATGCATACCACCAGCTCCACCAGCAAAATAATTTCTCATTTAATTCCGTTTTGAAATTCCTGTTTTACATGAGGTTCTTTAAAATTTCCTCTTAATGCTGTTGTTATCATAGATGAATTTTGTTTTTGAACACCTCTGCATACCATACAATTATGTTTCGCCTCTATTTTAACTCCAACACCTTTTGGTTTTATTATACTCATCATTGAATCGGCTATTTGTTCTGTTAATCTTTCTTGAACTTGTAATCTTCTGGCAAATACTTCTAATAATCTAGGCATTTTAGATAATCCAACAACTCTATTATCTGGAATATAAGCTATATGACATTTTCCATAAAAAGGTAACATATGATGTTCGCAGTTAGAATAAAATTCTATATCTTTACAAATAATCATTTCATCATAAGCAACTGTAAAGAATGTTTTAAGAACTTCTTCTGGGGTTTGTTTATATCCAGCAAATATGTCATTCCAACTTTTTACAACTCTTTTTGGAGTATCTATTAATCCCTCTCTATCTGGATTTTCTCCAATAGCTATTAGTAAATTTCTTATTAATTCTTCGTTTACGGTCGCCATTGTCTATTGATTAATTCTTCTATTGAGGGAGCATTTATATCATATTCAGTTGGATCTTGAATTTTTGCTAAATGGAAAGCTTCTCTCCTTTCAATACAAGTAGGACATTTTCCACAATGTTTTTCTAATCCTTTATAACAAGTCCAAGTCTTTATCCAAGGAACTTTATTCTTTTCTCCAATAGTTACTATATCTGCCTTAGTAATATCTATAAATGGAGTTAATAATTTAATTGGATGTCTATCAGCTAAATATATTGCTGTTTGTAAGGCGGAAGTGTATTCAATTCTACAATCTGGATAAACAACTCTATCTCCATAATGACAACCAAAGGCAACTGCATCAAATTTATCGTTTATTGCTTTAGCAACTGCGATAGATAACATCATCATATTTCTATTAGGAACTATTGTACTAATTGCTTTATCATCTTCATAATGGACATCAGGAACTTCTTTATCTCCTGATAATGATGAGTTTGTTAAAAACTTATTTATTTGTTCTAAATTAACCTCTGATAATTTTACTTTTAAAGTATTGCAAATTTCTTTTGCATATAACTGTTCTTTTTTATGCTTTTGTCCATAATTAAACCAAATAGTTTCTACTTTATGACCTTTATTTATAAAATCATATAACAAAGCAGTAGAATCCATTCCACCAGAATATATTTGAAGAATTTTCATTCCTTTTTTTTTATCTTCCATAGCCATTGTTATCCCCATTGATCCAGCTATAACAGGAGTTAACATTAAGATTTGTCCCTCATGTAAATAGCACTATTGGCTCCATGCTCTCTAACTTCTACACTTAAAATTTTAACTCTATCATTGGTCTTTAAAGTAATTATTGGATTTATTTTTGAATAAATATATTCAGCAAATTTTTCACAACCAACATCTGGCATAATTGTTAATTGTACTAATTTTTTTTCCTCTAACATTTTAAATGTTTCTAATTCTGGATCATCTTCGGCTATAATAGTTTTATGATCAAATGTATCTTGTAGGAATTTCTTAACATCTTTTAAATCTCCAAAATCATAAACCCAATTTCTTTCATCTAATTCATCTGTTTTAAAATTAAATCTTACTGATATTGAATAACCATGTAGAAATTGACAATGACTATCTTTTGCTCTCCATTGTCTAAAACAACAGCTTAATCCGACATTATGATTATATGTCTTTGTTGATAAAAAACTCATTGAATATCTAGAATCTTATGAGTTTGTAATGATAGTTTAAAATCATGATTATTTAATAGCAAATTTATTGTCTTTTGTATAGTAGGATTTCCCTCGTAATATTCAGGTTGTAGATACTTATGCCCTTTAAATTTTAAAGCTTTTTCTTTATAAAAAAGAAAATCTTCTTCCATACTTATTACAATCTTTAACTCGTTAGCTCTCTCCCAGAATTGTTCTTTTACAGGAAATTTTGAATTCAAATGTTCTTTAGGAGATAATGTTATAAACACTTCTTTTGGAACTTCTAACCAAAACGAACCACTTGTTTCTATTGAAACATCTTTTCCATGTCTAATTAAATAAGAACATAAATCTGGCAATTTTTTATGAATAAAAGGCTCCCCACCAGATATAACTATTAATTTTGATTTGGTCTCGTCCAATAATTCTTCAAGTGTTTTACTATTTTTTGGTAACTCTTTTTTATAATATTCTCCATCAGGAAAAGCATAACCTGTATCACAAAAAAAACAACCAACAGGACAACCATATAAACGAATAAAATCACATACTCGACCAGAATGATAACCCTCTCCTTGTAATGTAGATTGAAAAGTTTCTTGAACATTAAATTTTATTGTATTCTCCATCATAATAGTATTTTTTCCATCTTTATAATACATCCTCTAGGAAAAACATTACGATCTGAAAATAATTCGTCGTTTTCCTCATAACTAGCAAATGTTCTTATATGTTTATTATCTTTATTAAAAAGATAAGCATGAGTTATCATTATACTTGGCATAAATCCCATAAAATCATGATTAATACAATGTCCAGCATCTCCTGTTATATCTTCCCAAGTTATCTTATAAAAATAATATTTTTTCTTTTTAATGACTACGAACTTGTATTTTGATTTCTTATTTTTCTTCATTAATGTTTTCTATTATCCCTTGATTCAACTATAGCACGATAGTATTCAAGTTGTACTTTTAATCTTTTATTTTCAATGGATAATTTAATCAACCTTTTTCTAACATATTTAAAAAGTCGCAGAAAACCTATCATTTTTCTTCTAATTCTATTTTAGCCTCTTTTTCAAATTTATGGATTCTGTAATTTTTACCATCTTTAATGAATTGTTCATAATTTCCCTCACTTCCTCTATGTTTATATCCAAGTTTTTCCATTCGTTCTTTCAGAGTTGGTCCTGTATCTATTGACTCTAAATCTTCATCTTCAAATCTTCTTTGAGTTATCCAAGTAGAAATATGTTGAATAAATTGTTTATCTGGTATTTTAGATGCGTAGTTATTATAAATGTTAGCAAGTTTTAAAGGGTCTAAATCCTTACATTCTTTAGCAAAGCGCACTTGCGCAACCTTTTTACTTCCTCTTTTAATTTTTAAAGCTTCCCAAAAAGTATTAAATTTAATAGGGATAGGGATAGGTATAGGGATATATGGTTCCGTTTTGCCATTAGCAAAATTCTTTTTTGCTATAGCTCCTTTTCTTCCAGCATTGGATTTCTTTTGATAATAGTCAGTTAAATAATCTCTTTCCTCTGTTAATCTTTTATGAGTCCAAGAATCTTTAATGTTACCATCAGCTATTTTAAAAAATTCTTCTAATATCATATCTACGATTTTTTCACATTCATCTGATCTACATTGACATATTCTATAAGCTGATGAAGTTGTAAAAGGTTTTGAATTTTTAGTCCATGCAAAACATAATAATCTAATATAAATTCCTACCTCTTGATTAGATAAATGAACTGTTTCTGCAGTAAAGGTATCAGTAAATAATGGTAAGCTAGGTAATTTCATTGTTTTAACCTTTTTATAATTTTATTAACTATTGACTCCTCTCTTACAGATTCATTATTTAAAAGTTTTTTAGTAACTCTTATTAAATGATGTAAGTCCATATTTAAAATATCAATATGAACATCTTTACTTTCCGAGTAATATAAACAAGCTTCATTTTCTATATCGCTTGGTATTGCTCTTTTATGTACTACACTCTCAATTTGTAGATGTTGTGCTACTTTCATTTCTTCCTCCTATTTCTTTTGTTATTTTATCTTTCCATATTATATGCCACTCACTCCGATAAATATGACGGATAACTAATTCTAATAAATAAATTTCTTCTCCGTATATTTTCTCGAATTTCTTTTTACCATTATGAATACCAGAATTTCCTTGATGATGTTCTTGGCATAAAGGGATAACACACCAATCAGATGTTCTTCTTCCAAATCCTGTATTCTTGGGTCTTATATGATGTAAATGAACAAAGGGACTTCTGCAAACTAAACAACCCATATTAGCAACATTGTCTAAATGTTTTTTAATTACTTTCGTTTTGCTTGCCATACTATTGCACTTCCTCCAAATGATGTTTTTCTTCTTTGTCCACTATCAAAAACTAAATCCATTAATTGTAATTCTCTACAACGACCACAAACACTTTGTAAAGTCATATCAAGTTCTTCTGCGATTTGATGATTTGTTTTAGGCTCAATTAATAAAAATTGATAAACTTCTTCTCTTAATCCTTTAAGTTTATATTCTTTATTCTGGTAAGCCTTTTTGCTTGTGTCGGTGTAGTTCTGTGCTTTGTAATTAAACAAATTATAATTTTCTGACATATATACCTTATATCGTTAATATCTTATTTGCTGTTTTTAGACAAACATAAAGGTGGGTTAAGTCTCCCGCTCCCACCTTCGTATATATGTTAAAGATCGGACAAATTTCTTAATGATTCGCACAAAAAGAGGAGGAATGTCCAATCCCCTTTATATATACCAAAAAATAAATATACGCAATATTTCAATAAAAGTGGCAAAAATAAGAATAATTCAATTAAAAATACATGGTAATTAGTCGGATAAAGAGAATAATTGTTAAAAAACCCTTATTTTAGTAGTCTTTTTTAACTAAAATAAATTATTAAAAATTGATACTTTATAGTTTTAATTGAATTAAAAATATGTAATAATATCGAATATGTTAAAAAAAATAAAAATAA
>TARA_R100000808_G_scaffold6292_1_pt1 | contig 11952 bp, 16 predicted proteins | sample TARA_R100000808 | Tara Oceans TARA_R100000808 (sample SAMEA2622852) | marine metagenome | biome: marine biome (ENVO:00000447); feature: marine epipelagic mixed layer (ENVO:xxxxxxxxx); material: "saline water (ENVO:00002010), including plankton (ENVO:xxxxxxxx)" | depth 140 m | reverse complement strand
GGGATAGAGAGGGACGAAGATGGCATCAACAATTAGTGCAGCTACGCTAACCGTTACAGTTACTGAAAGTATTATACTTAACGGTTCCAATATGGGGGCAACGAATATACTATCAGTTGGTTCAGTTAATGAGGTGAACCAACGTATCGTTTCGCTCGATGCTAGTAATGTGAGAACATTATTCGAATTCGGGACAACAATTGGTTCTGGCACATTTATTAAATCCACTGTGCAATACGTGAGAATCACCAATAAAGACGATACAAACGGGGTGAGTTTAAACCTTGAGAGTGCGTCTAGTAACTGTTGGATTGTTGTGTCGGCTGGGCATAGTTTTATTTTATCCTCTGTTGTGGCGGCGATAGAAGCTGATGATGACACAACCATCGCTACACCAACGTTACAGGATGTAGTTAAGATTAGCGCACATAGTGCCAACCCCATAGACCTTGATTGCTATATAGCGCTAGACGATGGTTTATAGGAGGATAGCATAAACATGAGAACTCCATCAGCTGGTAGACGTGATTTTAGTGCAGATAGAAAGAAGCCTGGTGGTTCTAATGCAGGCAAATATCCAGGTGTAAAAGACTTTGCTGGTCCATCCGGTGGTGCTCCGAAAGGATCATATCCAATAAACACGACAAAACGGGCTAAGGCTGCGTTGAGTTATGCCCATCATGCACCTAATCCTAGCGGAATCAGGAAAGCAGTGCATCGTAAATATCCTAGTTTAGGAGGTTAATATGCCACAGGTAGGAAAGAGACACTTCGCTTATAACAGCGCAGGTGTGCAGGCTGCAAAACGGGAGTCAGCTAGAACTGGCCAACCACTTGTACACAAAAAGAAAAAATCCAGCTTGGCGGGCGCTATGAGGGGAGCATCGTACGGTAAAACATCGTAATGGCTCTTATAAAGAATGTCGAGCGTACCCTAACGATCAACACAGGGTATGGATTCTCTGACCTGTTGACATACATGAATAGTGGCGTGACCACTTCGACAACAGAGATTACTGTTATAACGCAAGGCAAAGGTACACCTGATCCTACATACCTTTGGATGCCTGGAGCGTCTAGTGGCGGTAGTTTCTATACTGGAAAAACAACCACTTTACAAACAACAATTGGTCCCACAGATTTAATTATTGAGGTTATTCCAGGGTCATTAGCTACATGGCCAGGGTCTGGATATATTTACTTTACTGCGCCAGCGGAAGGTGTATATTATTCAAGTATAAATCCTTCTTCAACAAGCGCTAGCGGTAACGATGAATTCGTCATAGCATCAGTGTCAGATAGAGGGTGGTCGGGTTCTCCTGGATCGCATACTGCTCCAGTAACTATTCAAGAAATTGCAGTTTGGTATGTTCAAAGTATAAGCTATGATACTAGTTCGGGCTTATTTAACTTCTCTTACTTTGCTAGAGAAGCATCGCGTGTAGGTTATCAAGCGCCAGACACACCTGGCAATGTATATTCTCGAGATAGATCGATATCAGGCGCTCTCTTTAATGCTTATGAATTAGTAGAAGAGTCTGGCACATGAGTCTTGCTATGGCGTTGTCCAACGGTCTACCCAAAGAGGATATCCGTGCGTTACTATTATCTGAAATGCAACGACGCGTGGAAACGCGGAAGACTCGCTGGACAGCACTCGACGGTCCACAGAAGAAGTTTGTTAATAGTGAGCATCCTCATATATTGTTTGGCGGAGCACGAGGAGGTTCAAAAAGTGTTGGAATGCTTCTAGCGTTTCGCAAGCATGCAGAGAAGTACGGACGTGAGGCGCAAGGCCTTCTGTTCCGCAGGTCATTCCCAGAAACGGGCGAGCTTATCAAGCTAGGTCAGTATGTCTTCGTACAAGAAGGTTGGGAATGGAAAGTCGGGGAGCGAAAATGGGTTTCTCCCAGCGGATCCGTACTACAGTTGAAACACCTAGACGAGGATTCCGATGCTATGAAGCTTCAGGGATTTTCGGTAACCTTCTTAGGTTTTGACGAACTCGGGAACTGGCCATCGCCAGAACCTATAGATTTGTTGCAGGCTACTATGCGCTCTGCTGCTGGCGTACCTGTGCTATTCCGCGCTTCTGCCAACCCAGGCGGGCCAGGACATGGTTGGGTAAAAGAGCGGTATATTGATTCAGATGATGAGGATAGAATCTTCATACCGTCTAAAATACAAGATAATAAACCATTGATGGACAATGATCCTGGCTACATAGATAGGATAAAGGGTAGTGGTCCAGAATGGTTGGTTAAAGCTTGGTTAGAAGGTGACTGGAATATCGCGCCTGGTGCATTTTTTGAGAATGTATGGGATCCATCTGTGCATGTTGTAGAACCATTTGATATCCCACTAGAGTGGCGACGTTGGAAGTCTTACGACCATGGGTACAAGTCACCGGCTGGATGCGTCTGGTTTACGCAAGACTATGATGGTATAATCTATATCTACAGAGAGCATTATTGGAGTTCAAAACCCAACAAGGGTAGTGAAACGCCAATAGAAGATATAGCAAGGGAGATTTTAGACATTGAACAGAAGGAGCGTAAACAAAGCGTACGATTCCGCAATAATGTGGCGGATTCGGCAATTTTTATTAGAGACGGTCGCCATAAAAGCGTTGCAGATGTATTTGCTGATTATGGCATTATGTGGGAGGCTAGCTCAAAGGGTCCAGGTTCTAGGGTACAAGGCTTACAAGAAATGGTGGATAGACTGAACGGTGGAACGCTCAAGGTCTTTAACACTTGTCAACATTGGTTACGTACTGTACCTTCGTTGCCTGCTGATCCAAAAAGAATAGAAGATATCGATACATCTGCTGAAGACCATTTGTTTGACGCCACACGATATGGGCTGATGATGAAGCGAGCTAGAAAGTTAAAGCCTAAGCCAAAAGCAATGGGACCAGCAAAGTTTACGATGGAGTGGTTTGATCAACTTGATGAACTGTACGAGATATAGCAATGGAAGACTTAAGCTTAAGCAATATTAATCCTAACGCCAACGTAGGTATTCCTGCAGATGCTAAAGGATTAATCAAAAAGTACCAACAGAATGTAGAGCTTTCTTACCAAAAGTGGAAGGCGAGGTATAAAGAGATTGAGTCAGCTCGGCGTTATTCTCTTGGTCGATTAAACGACAAAACAATGGGTATGAGTTCTGAACAACTATTTAGTCAGAGCAAGAGATTAATCAAAGGTAACATTATCCACGCGACATTACAAGGTTTGTTACCACACATTTATTCTAAGAATCCTGAAATCAAAGTAAGACCTGGGTTAAACGTCGATCCACAGGGATCTCAATACAGAGTAGCAGATTTATTCTCCAATACATTAGAAATTATACTGAACGAGTCATTAAAGAAAGCAAGGTTAAAAAAGGTTGCTAAACAAGTGTTGCGTTCTTGCATGACTAGTAAGATTGGTATAGTAAAGGTAACTTACCAAAGAGATTATTATAAGGATCCACTGGTTAGTAGAGAATTTAATGACGCTCAAGATAGCTTAGCAAAGATTCAAGACGATATTCGACAGCTCCAAGCTAATGATAGTTATTTTGGCGAGAAGGATGAGTTAGTAGAAGAAATCAAAATGACTATGAATGCATTATCTCAACGTGTTGAGGTTATGCAGCAAGAAGGTTTAAACCTGGGTTTTGTTAGACCAGAAGACTTTCGTATGGATACATCGTTAGACTCCCTGCAAGACTATAATTCTGCAAGATGGATAGCGAATGTCACATGGATGACACCTTCTGATGTTATGGAGCGCTTTCAATTAACAAAAAAAGATATTGAAAAATATACAATATACCGTAGAACAACAGAAGGAATTGTTAACCGCTTAAATAGAGATAGTGCTTCGTACAGCGGTGAAGAAGACGTAAACTTAGCAGTAGCCGTTTGGGAATACTGGGACAAAACAACACAAACTGTTTATACTTGGTGTGAAGGAAGCGATACATGGTGTAGAGAGCCAATGGTGCCTACCAAGATGGGGGAGCGATTCTTTCCGTATTTTATTCTTGGTTTGAACTGGATTGATGGACAAGAATGGCCAGTATCCGAAACAGAATTGATGATGAACTTGCAGGATGAGTATAACACAGTGCGAGATCAACTTGCTGAGCATAGAAAGTTATCTGCACCGTTTTATGTAGCAGACGCGTCTAGAGTTAACGAAGAAGACATAGAAGTCTTTAGTAATGCTACTATTGGCGAAATTGCCATGATTAATGCATCTGGATTGGGTGTTAATCAAGTCTTTCAACCTGTGCAGACTCCACCTATGAATCCAGTAGTATATGATACAACACCAATCAGAACCGATATGGAGTGGATCAGTGGTTTGGGTGACGCTCAGCGTGGTGGTATAATGCGAGCTAAGACAGCAACAGAAGCTAATATACAGCAAGAAGGGATGGCTTCTCGCATGCAAGAGAAGATCGATGCTACAGAGGATTGGTTGAAGGATATCGCTTGGTATTCTGCTGAAGTATTACTACAAGAGATCGAACCACAGAGAGCGATAGCAATCGCTGGTCCACAAGCATTTTGGCCTATACTTAATAAACAACAACTCTACGATTCTGTTTTCATTAAGATAGCTGCTGGTAGTACTGGGATGCCAGATAACAACGCTGAAAGAATGCGTTGGATTGAACTAATGCCCATTATAATGCAGAACATTCAAATGGTACAAATGATGAGGCAAGCGGGTGTACCAGATCAGTTTAATCCTTATGTTCAATTATTAGAAGAGACGTTTAAACGTTTCGATGAAAGAATAGATATATCAAAGTTCTTACCACCAATGCCGCAAGATATACAGAATCATATGATGCAAAATATGATGATGCAGCAAGCTATGGGGCAAGGACAGCAACAAGGCTTACCGAATGCTGTTCAACCCCCTCCACCCCCTCAAGGAGCAAATGAAGTCATGAATGCTCCTAATAATAGAGTAATGCAAAGATCTAGAAATCAACATCGACCACCACAGGGAGAAATGTAAATGGCCGAGACACAGCAAGTTGAAGAGACACAACCAACAACATTTGACGTTATATCGGAGGCGTTTGACGAACTACACAAAGATGATCCTGTTATAGAAGAGACACCCGTTGAAGCTTCAGAGGAGGTAGTTAATGCCGAACCAGAGTCAGAAGTTACCGCAGAATCAGACGTTAAAGCTCCCACCTACCAAGAAGCTCAGGACGCACAGCAAGACGCGGGGAGTGGGAATAATATTACAGAAGAATCAAAAGAAGAACTTCAAACAAGCGAGAGAATTCAAGAGGCAGAAGGTCTAGCCTCTGAAGATGCGGAGGTTTACGACCACTTAAAACCAAAAGCTCAAGAACGTTTTAAGCATTGGATAGACAAGGCTAACTCATTAGAGCGCGAATACAATACCATGTTAAGTGGTAATAACCAGTTACATAGCATTATAGAAGGTAGCACAACAAATCCCCAACAATTAGGTTGGGCTTTAGAAATGTTTAAGGGTTTGAATTCTGGTAATTATGCTATGGCAGTAAATTCCTTGAAAGCACTAGATCAATTTTCAGATAAGGTTGCTAAGACTTTAGGTGTGCAGACTGAAGGAAATGAAAAATCTAATTTTAGCGATTTTGAAGATCTCTCCGGTGCTGTTGAGAACTTAGAGATGAGTGAAGAGTGGGCTAACAAACTTGCCGCGCAAAGAACCGCGCAAAACTCTATGCATCAAGCACAAAATAATTTTAGACAGCAAAACTATCAACAAGCCAATATGATGCAGCAGATGGAAGCGCATAAAAATCAGGCATTTCAACAGATTGAAGCCTGGGAAAACAATTTGACTGAAAAAGATCCCGATTATGGCTTGAAGAAGGATATAATGATAGAAATGGGTACTCAACTTGCCCAATCGGATGTACCACCTGATCAGTGGCTTCCGGTTCTGCAGAATCAGTACCAAATGCTTTCGAGAGGTATGGGTGTAGCCGGCGGATCGAAAAGCAAAGCTAGTAAACGTTCTGGGCCCCTAGCACCTGGTTCCGGCAATAGTGGCACTGTAAATGTGACAGAGTTAAAGACTCCGGAAGTAACACCAGAGTTTCTTCAGGCGCATTTAGATGCCATGCACGAATAACAGGATTAGATGAGAGCTGGATTCATCACCAGTAGCACGTATAGGCCTTCGTGTGGCCATCCCTGTTCCACATAATTACATTCCTTTTGGAGGGAAATAAATGGCTACTCAAACAGCATTAGCTGCAGCAGACATTACCCAACTAGGATATGTAGCTCTTCAGAATTATTTGAAGAATAAACCTATTGACCAGGTCGCGACGGAACGTCCCCTGCTCAAAGCTCTCATGGCTAAGAAAAAGACATGGGGCGGCGGTAAAGAAAATATCGTTGAGCAGATTCGTACTGGTTATGATAACCACTTTGAGTGGTTTGGTGATACCTCACTAAACACCTCGGACACTGTTGGTTATAACACCCGCGATACTGTAAGACAGGCTTATTATCCTTGGAACTCGGCACACGACGGTTTCAAGTTCTCTGAAGACTACTTGCTTGGTAACGGTATTCTTATTGGCGATTCACAAAGCCCGCGTAACTCAAGCGCCGCGAGTCTTGTACAACTAACCAACGTCTTTAACGAGTCTATGGAAGTGCTTCGACTTGGTTTCGAGAAGATCCTCGATCAGTCTTTGCATCTCGATGGCACGATTAGCGTGGGTGGTGGTACTTCAACGGCTAACAAAGCGATCAATGGTCTTGACTTTATCGTTCCTTGCGTATCTCATACGGGTACGGTTGGAGGTATTGATCGATCAAGTAACGAGTTCTGGCGTAACCAAATCGATATGGGTGCTGGTCTTAATGTAACGACCGGTGCTTCGTATGGTAATGGTTATCCCGGTGATGAATTGCTTGCTCCTATGCAGACGATGTGGCGTGCATGTCAGAAGAATGGCGGAAGTCCTAACTTTCTTTTGGCGGGTACTGACTTCATTACTTCATATGAGGCCGCAATTGACGCAAAACTTAGTCGTTATGCTGTACAACCTGGTTCAGGTCAAGCTCCTTGGAATGCGGATCCGTCTATGGAAATCAAAGAAGGTGGCACGTTCACCGGTATGTATTTCCAAGGCGTACCTATTTTCTGGGATCCTGTTTTTGAAGATCTTGATGGTATTGCCGGTGCTGATGAAAGTAACGGACTTACGGTTGCATGGAGCAAACGTTGCTACATGTTGAACCTAAACCATTTAACTCTTCGTCCGATTCAGGATAACGATATGATTGCGAGGAAGCCTCCTCGTGAGCATACTAGTTATAACTACTACTGGGGCATGACATGGCGTGGCGCGCTAACCGCGAACCGCTGTAATTGTCACGGCGTAATTATGGCTAATGGTTTAGCTACGTAGTAAAACTTGAGTCTTGGGGGGCTTCGGCCCCCCTAGATTCTTCAGGGGAGAGAAACATGAATGTACCAATTTTACAGGTTATGGTAAGAAAAGATCAATTTTCAACGGTTCAAAAGACTATTCCGGCTCATGAGTTCCCAATATGGATATCTGGTTGGGGTAATGAAAACCTTGAGATTATAGGCAAGACTGACGAACGTCATGAAATAGATGATTTCGATGCAGAAATAAATCGATTAGAACGATCACACGGTGCTGGTAAACTTAAAGAAGTATTTGGTGCAAGTTACATGGATGGGATAGAAGTTTCTATAAATCGTATTATAGAAAAGGAGAAGAAAGCAGATGGCAGCGAGAACACTGCTAAGTCTAAGAACAGAGCTAGCACAGAGACTAGGGTTTAGTTCATCTGGTAGCGGTGCTATACTCCAAAAGGATTTACTGAATTCTGCTTTAAGAAGTGGGCAGGAGCAACTGTTTTATGAATTTGGTGATATATTAACCAACAAAATAAATGATACAGTTCCTGGCACGACGGTAGCAAACCAAACTACATATAATGTTCCCAGTGATTGCAACTTACGCAAGCCATTGGTGGTCTCTGTTAAGCGAGCTAGTGATGAAAATTATATTGCTATTCCATCGGGTATCTCCCCTGCAGAGCATAACTATGAATCCATTAATACACAGCTTCCAGAGCGTTGGGATATTCTCGAAGATGGTGGCGTACCTAAATTAGAATTATGGCCTGCGCCTGATACATCAGATGACAATATTAGACTAGAATATAATTCTGGTTTAAAACCTTTTACAGAGGATATTGATTTAACATCGATAGAGCCTCAATTAATACTACTTCATGGTATTACAACCATGAAAGCTCACTATCGACAACCTGATTACGAGATATACGCAGGACAATTAGAATCGCTGTTAGGACGTATAAGAGCAGCACTAACGCAGCGACATCGTCGATTCAAACGCACATCGAGTTTTGTACTCGCTGTATCTCCAGAGCAGCAACCGGTTAGTTCGAGTGTTACACAACAGATTAATAATATTATCTCATCCAGTACACATATTATACCGGCAAGTGGTTCTGGTACGTACATAGTAACCGCTACTTCATAGGAATTATTTATGGCAGTTGAAAAAGTAATTAATATGACGGCTCGCTCGTCATCTGGGCTAGCATATGATGATTATCTTTATCTAACTAGAGAAGCACCGCTCACTGATGAGAAAGTACAAGCCTCTGTTGTTCGTGATTTTGTATTAAGCGGTATAAAAACAAGTTCGAATAGTGGTTTAGCGCAGACCTCTTCAGCTTATGCAGCGGCAAATCCAGAGTATGAATTATCTGTAGATGCTAACAATTTAGCTACAGTTACAGCGGTAACATCTGATTACATTATAATCCAAGATATAACAGATAATTCTACGAAAAAAGCATTAATATCTGATGTTGTTTCAACCGGTAGTATAGATGGTGTTACAGCCGGCACTAATTTAAACGGCGGCGGCACTAGTGGCACAGTAACATTAAATCTTGATACAACCATTACAGGTTTGACTTCGGTTACGTCTACAGATTTTGTTGGAGCTTTAACAGGTAATGCAGACACAGCGACCACTGCTGCTACAGTAACAGGTGCAACACAGGCAGCTATTACTAGCGCTGCGAACTTAGCAACAGTAGGTACTATTACAACAGGAACGTGGGAAGGCACGGATATAGCCGCGGGATATTTAGCAGATACTGCTGTTACACCCGGTTCATATACTTTATCAAGCATAACAGTTGATCAACAAGGTAGAATAACGGCAGCCTCTAGTGGTTCAGCAGGAGGAACGGGAACAGTAACTAGCGTAGGGAGCGGCACGGGTTTAACCGGTGGTCCTATTACGGGTTCTGGAACCTTAGCGGTTGCAGATACCGCTGTTACTCCAGGATCGTATACAAATGCTGATATCACTGTGGACCAACAGGGAAGAATAACAGCTGCCGCGAGTGGATCTGGTGGTGGTGACCCAGCAGGAACGGCCGTAGCCATGGCCATAGCTCTAGGATAGGAGGGTAATATGGCGAATCATTTCACATTTGGCGCAGCAAATTTGTCAAATAATACGCGTACAGATGTTTATACAGTCCCACATACTGGTGGATCTTCAGCAAGCACTACTGCGGTTGTGCATTCATGCACTGTAGCTAACACGCACGCGACAGATACGGTCAATGTTACCCTAGAAGTATACGATAATAGCACTACTACTTACTTCCCAGTGGCCTCTACGGTGCCAGTACCTGCAGATTCTGCGCTAGTTTTGGATGGTGTTAAGGTAAATCTTGAGGCTCAAGACAAATTAACAGCAACATCATCAAATACTAGCGGTAATTTGACAGTTTTTGCGTCGGTTTTAAGGATAGAACCATAAAATGGCATATTTAGGCAAGGTAGACATGAATGATGCTAATATCAAGCATTATTCATTAACCGGATCAACACTAACAACCGTAGATATTGGCTGGGTGCCACCCAGTGAGCAGAGTTTACGCGTAACTATTAACGGCGTAGTTCAGCAGGGTGATACTTTCAGTTATTCAGGCTCTAACCTTACCCTAGGTGGTCCTCTGGTTGCTACAGATACGCTAGAGGTTGTAGGTATTGAGAGTGTTGGGCGCATACTCGTCCCAGCAGATGATTCTGTGACGGCGGATCAAACAAACTTTTTTCATAGGGATGCATTTTATGAAAATACACAAACTATAACTAGTAATTACACGATAACAGCAAGTAAGAACGCTATGACAGCAGGAGATATCTCAGTGAATAGTGGAGTAACTGTAACAGTCCCCACTGGGGCAAGGTGGGTAATAGTATGAGCACGTTATTTGTAGATACAGTAGAACCAGAAGGTGCAACTACAACATTAACTCTTGGAGCCAGTGGTGATACTGTTGCGCTTGGAGCGGGCGCTCTAGCATCTGGATTCGGCGGTGGAAAGATATTGCAAGTGGTGCAGGGAACAGTTTTGGACGATACGCAAAGCACCACTAGCGCATCATTTGTCGATATGAGTCCATCGCTTACCGCTACTATAACGCCGTCGGCTACCTCGTCAAAGATTCTAGTTAATTTTGTAGTAACTACTGGTGCTAATGAAGGTTGGCATGCTTTTTATAGAATGTTGAGAGGCGCTACTCCTATTGGGGTAGGTGTGGCTAATGGCTCAAGAAAGCAAGCAACAATGGAGGTTAGCACAGGGGCTATAGCAATCGCAGATCCAGGAACTATGACTTATCTAGACAGTCCATCAACAACGTCTGCAACTGTTTATAAAATACAGTGGGCAACAGAATCGGCTGGAACTATATACTTGAATAGGTCCCATACTTGGACAGATTCATCGAACTGGATGACAGGAATATCAACAATAACCTTGATGGAGATAGGAGTATGACAGGGATAGCAGAATCAATTTTGGCATTAGATGCTACCGCTCAAGTTTCCATACATGCAGAAGATGTGAATAAAATTACTTGGCATGATGGCAACCCAAATGGAATTACTGCCGAACAAATTGCAGAAAAGCAAGCAGAATTAATTATTCAAGCAAAATCTGATGCTACTGCAAAAGCTGATAGATTAGTTTCTGTCAAATCGAAATTAGAAGCACTTGGCTTAACTACAGAAGAAGTTAAGGATGCTTTTGGGTTATGAGCACGGTTAAAACAGACGCTATAGAAACCCGCGCAGGTGGAACGTCTGTACTGACCATTGGTACGGCTACGCAGACTATTAAGCTGCCTGGTGGATCTCCAGGCGCTGATAAAGTATTAACGAGTAATGCTACTGGTGAGGCTTCTTGGGTTGCTACAGCTGGTGGATTGTCCCGTATGGATACATGGATGATGGATACGGACATGAACATAACTAGCGACACTATTACCTTGATTGACGATTTTACTCATTCTAGCGATTCTGCATACGATAATTACATGATAAAAAATGTTGGGGCCGCTTTCGCCGCCCCTTCATCGGGAGTATTTACTTTCCCAGAGACTGGAACATGGCAAGCATCTCTTACGACATATACTTACGCACACAATGGTTACTATACACAACTTAGAATATGGGTTGATGTAACAGCAGATAATGGTTCAAACTGGTATACAAACGCTATAGCTAGCAACGAGGTTGCAAACGCCTCTTATGGAGGCAGTCGAGTTACGTCCGCTCCATTGAATATTAGTGATCTCAGTAATGATAAGGTAAGGTTTCAAACAAGGCGGCATTACGCTGATGCAGGGTATATATACATAATGGCCCCCGGAAATACGTCTTCGACTGGAGATGCAGCTATAGGGACTTTCGTAACATTCACTAAATTGGCGTAGGAGACAAGCATGGTTACGCGAGAAGAATATGATGCTAGCCCTCAGGGGAAACGGTATAAGGAATATCCGGCATTAGAGGATTTAATAGTAGCACTTTGGGAAGGTGTTGT
>TARA_R100000808_G_scaffold6072_2_pt1 | contig 11996 bp, 14 predicted proteins | sample TARA_R100000808 | Tara Oceans TARA_R100000808 (sample SAMEA2622852) | marine metagenome | biome: marine biome (ENVO:00000447); feature: marine epipelagic mixed layer (ENVO:xxxxxxxxx); material: "saline water (ENVO:00002010), including plankton (ENVO:xxxxxxxx)" | depth 140 m | reverse complement strand
ATTGCCTTACTCATTCTTTTGTGTATACCGACAGTGCTACGTCCGCGCCTGTCAAACCGCCGCCGCCGCCCTTGTAGCCGATGAATGCGGAGTAGTCCCAGACCCCGCCCCCGTAGACGAACCCATTCATGTTAACTGGCCCAACCCGCCCCGCTCGGCCATGCTCCCTGCGGGCCAGCCTTGCGGCAAAGATTTCTGCGGCCTCGCTGGGGTCGTCCGCTTCTACGCTCTGGAATCCGTCGCAGTAATATTTCATTTTATTTCCTCCTGGGTTTGAAGGCGGGCACCCGAGTGTGTGCCCGCTTGGTGCGTGCTTGCGACTTAATACCGAGCACGTTTAAACGTGCCCGGCACCCCTCGTCAGCTGTTAATTTTGTCCGCCAGCCACTGCGCCTCATGTTCCCTCACCAAACGGCCGTGGCGCTTCCACCGGTCTGATTCGCTCAACAACCACGCTATGCTTCTTGTCTTCCTTGAGGGCTTCGCCGCGAGTGGTCAACGTGCGACCAAGGCTTATCATCTCGTCAGGCGTTAGGGTCAGGCTATCCAGCCGATTGCCCTCCCCCAGCTCATCACCCGGCTTTGTTGAGTAGATGTACAACACGCCGGCGGCGAGCGTTTCACTGGTTAGGATTTTCACCTTTTCGTTGTCTGACGTGAAAATCATGCTCATGATTCGTGCTCCTTGTGAGTGAGTGAGTGTGCCGGGCTTGGGACCGTGGCTGTGACTTAACGCAGCGTTTACACGCTGCGCCCCTCGTCAGCTACTCGGACGTTTCATACAGCAGATCGTTAAACGCTTCGCCGCCCACCAGCATCATCAGCTGCTCCGTATGCTTGACGATGTGGTTGAACCCGGCCTCCGCTCGGCGGCTGTCCGTGTCATAGCCCAGCGACGTGGCCCACTCCTCAAAGCTGGTCACGTTCACCACGCTCGACACCTCGTCCACCACGCAGCCCAACACGCCCTCCAGCGTCGGCTCCTCGCATACGGCTGGACCCTGGCTGAAGTGCACCAGCATACTGCCGCCCTCGCGGGCCGTGATCGTACACCTCCAGTGCATACTACCTGGGGCCATCTCGCCAATCATGTCGGGGTTCGCCTCCACCAGCTCTGACTCCATGGCCAGACCCAGCTGGGCAACGCGCTGCTTCATCGGCATCATCTTGCTTGCTCCTTGTGAGTGAGTGTGAGCCGGGCTTGGGACCGGCTCTGCGACTTACTGGCCGGCACGTTTACACGTGCTGGCCAGCCCTCGTCAACTACTGTTCACTCTCACACACAATCTGATAGTTCGCCTTGACTTGGGCCGCTGCTCACGGCCTCTCACGGTGACCTGATACTGTGGTGATACTACCAGCCCGGTGCTTTGTCCGGGCCGCCCCTTCTCAGGTGCCTATGATCTGCTATGCTCCCTCTCCGCTTCGTTAGACACGGGCCGCGTGACTCTTTCGAGTCGAGCCTGGGGTGCCTCTCGGTGCGTTGCCGCGACCGAGTGCCGGTAGGGGTCAGCGGTGTCTTGCTGACGGGTATGAACTTACGGTGGCATTTTGCCACTGTCAAGAGAAATCTTCCAGAGGTAGGGCGTTTAAACGAAAAAAAATTAGAGGGCCGTCTGACGGTGACTGTGGCCACCGGGTGCGGTGCCCTGGACTACCTCCGGCCGCACCGTTTACACGGCCCCCCGGCGTTGTGTGTGAGCAGGTGGCCATTTGCCTTGATTGGTTCACCGGGACCGGTGGACGGGCACGCATAGCCACTCACGAAACACGAATTCGTACTCCTTTGGCCATGGCTGGGTGCCGGGCCGTTTACACGGCCTGGCCGTCCAGGCTGGGGGACCACTGGGGGAAGCCGCCAGTTGAGGAACCCCGCAACCGCCTGTAATTACAGGGACTTAGGCTGTTGTGAGGGCAAGCTGGCCCAGCTTGAGTGCACGGGCTAAGCTGTTGTGCTGCAAGGGCTTAGCTCGTGCCTGGCTGTCTGGCTGGCGAGTTTGGCGGTGGGCGAAGGTGAAGCCGCACGCGACCCCCCGGTTCCGGGCCGGTTACCGCAGTCAAATTGTACTCCTAAGAGACGAGGGGGGAAGGAGAGCCGATGTGTGTCACCAGGGACGAGATTGCCGCCTACGACAAGGAGATCGCCTTCTGGGAGGGCTGCGACGAGGCTTTGGTGGGCGTTGGCGAGCGGTGTGGTAGCCCTCCTGTTGCCGTATACGACGACGAGAAGTTGCTCGAATGCTTTATGCAGCAGGGTATGGGCTATGACGAGGCCAGGGAGTGGATTGACTTCAACCTGATCGGCGCTTGGGTGGGCAAGCGGACTCCGATCATCCTTTTCAAGCCTTGAGCAAGGGAACGGAGATAGCGGGGAGAGGGGCAGTCGTCTGCGTAAAGCGGACAAGGGCAACGATTCATCCGGTCCTTATGGGGGCTGTTCTTCTCCCTGCGATTCTTTTCAGCTGAGAGGTGCCGGGACAAGGATTTCAGGCCATGAAATCCCTTATCCCGTTAAAAGGCGTCGTTTGATTGCCGTCGCAAGCCCTGCCAGGTTTGTCCCAGCAGCCCCAGACACGAATGTCGCCTCACCCAGGACACCCCTGTCCTCGGACCCCGGACACGGATGTCCTGGGGATCATAAAAGAGTTCTAAAAGAATTTGAAAAGAGCTGAGAGGTGGTAATTTTTGGTAAAAACGTGGCAAGAACGTGCGCAGAGCGCCTTACGGCTATGCGAGGCTCAGTCGCAGGAGATAGAAGCCTGGGAGAATCTGTGTAATCGGCTTGATGAGCTGGTGCCGAAGGATGTGGAGGCGGCTCCGCTGGTGGTTTTGGCTTCCCAGCGGGTAGAGCAGGCTCAGCAGGCTACGCAGCAGGTGTTGGCGGAGTTTGACGACGAGGTGCCGCCAGACATTGAGGAGTCATAGGGTCGCCACGCAAGAAAATGGCGGGCATTTATTCAAAGGGCATGCCCGTTTCGCCATTTAAGCGTGAGATTCGTTAAAAAAGCGTTGAACAAGGGGGAAATGGGAGCAGAAATGGAAGGAGGATGGCAAGAGGCATAAACGTCTGCACTTTTATTGGAAATCTGGGTGCGGACCCAGAGTTAAAGCAGGCAGGCAACAGCACGGTGTGTAACGTGTCGTTGGCTGTTAATGAGGAGTGGGGCACTGGCGACGACCGCAAGTCTCGGGTTGAGTGGGTGCCTCTTGTTATATGGGGTCGGCTGTCTGAGGTCGTGACGCAGTATTGTAAGAAGGGGGCCAAGCTCTATGTGCTGGGCCGCTGGCAAACGCGCACCTGGGATGATGATTCCGGCAACAAGCATTATCGCACTGAATGTGTCGTCCGGGAGCTGTTATTTCTCGATACGGCTCCGGGTTCAACGCCCAATTCTGAAGCGATGGCGGCCTCTCCGCCGCTCGACCAGGACGACGACCTACCGTTTTAGCATGGCACACTGCTTGACCGCGTAAACGGGTATCGCTAATTGGGAATAAGCTCTTTGTAGCGTTTAAACGCCCGAAGTCCGGGTGTTTCCGCGACTCATGTGGGTTGTGGGTGATGGAGAGTCACCTGTGGCCACATGGGACGTTCCGGGGTGGGTGGCTTCAAGCCGCTCCTACAATCCTCCGGCTGCTCACCCCGGCCAACATTTTGGACGTGTTTTATGCCCCCTGCGAAGCATACTGAGGAACAGGTTAAGGAAGCGCTGGACAAGTGTGCGGGGGTTCTACTGCACGCAGCCAAGGCGCTGGGCGTCGATCGAACAAGTCTTACCCGGCGAATCAAGAAGAATCCCGACCTGAAAGAATACCATGAGCGTTGTCGGGAGGTCAATATCGACATTGCGGAGTCACAGCTGTTTGAGCTGATCCGCAACGGTCAGGCCAATGCCATCATTTTCTACTTAAAATGCCAGGCCAAGCATCGCGGCTACGTTGAGCGCCTGGAGCAGACCGGTAAAGACGGCAAGGATCTGGCGTTGCCGATCCACAGCCCGCCCCGTGCCACCTCTATGGAAGAGTGGTTGGAGCAGAACCGCTCAGAGGCGGCCGCGTGACCACGGCCGCTGACAAGCTGGCCGCTCCAAAAGACCCGACCAAGGGCAATGGCAAACCCAAGAAGCCGGTTTCGGTGCAGTCTGCATGGTCGCCACAGCCGGGGCCGCAATCGGCTGCCATTCGTGCTGCGTTTGTAGACGAGTTGTTCTATGGGGGCGCAGCCGGTGGGGGCAAGAGCGATTACCTGCTGGGTGATTATTTGCAGGACGTGAGCCAGGGGCAGGCGTGGCAGGGCGTGTTGTTTAGGCGCTCTTATCCGGCCTTGGACGAGCTGGTGCACCGTTCGCACCAAATCTACCCGCTTACCGGGGCCAGCTGGAAAGCCGGAGCTTACCAGTGGATCTGGCCCAATGGCGCTGTGTTGCGCTTTCGGCACATGGAAAATGTCTTCGATTTCAGCAAGTATCTGGGTCACTCCTGGAGCTGGATTGGCTTTGATGAGCTGCCCGAATGGGAGGATTTGGCCTGCTACAACCGCACCAAGTCTCGTCTGCGCGGCGTGGCGCGTCACAAGCGCATGAGATCCACCGGCAACCCCGGTGGCCCTGGTCACCACGCCGTGCAGGCGTATTTCGGCATTCCTGATGAACCCCAGACGCTGAGCAACATCGACACGTTTGTAGATCCAGACACCGGCATGGACCGGATGTTTATACCGGCCCGTGTCGAGGACAACAAGGCGCTGCTGGATGCGGACCCGTTGTACACGTCTCGTTTGCGTGGTGTTGGCGATCCTGAGCTGGTAAAAGCCTGGCTGGAAGGGGATTGGCGAGCACTGGTAGGTGGGTTCTTCGAGTGGGTGGAGCCGGAAATCCACACCAAGCCGTTTATGATCCCGCAAGACTGGCCGCTGTTTGCTGCCATCGACTATGGCGAATACGCGCCTTGTTGTTGTCTGCTTATGACGGTCGATTACGACGACCGGGTGTATGTGATTGGCGAGTATTACGAAGCCGAGCGCTCGGCGCATGAAAATGCATCGGGCATCGACGAGATGATTCGTGGCTGTGTGTTTACACAGGGCCGCCAGCCCGACCGGATCTATGCCCCGCACGATATGTGGATTAAGCGTCGTTTGGGCGAGGATACGGCCAATACCGCTGAAGATGTGTTCCGGGAGGCCGGGATGTCGCTGACCAAGGCGGCTGTGGGACGTGAAGCCAAGATCAACGGTTGGCGAATCATCAACACGGCACTGCATCGAGGGTTTTTGCGGGTATTTGGCAAGCAGGCCCCCAACCTCATGCGCACAGCTCCGACCATCACCCGTGACGACAAGAACCGGGAAGACATTAGCCCACGGTCTGAGGATCATGCGATGGATGCGCTGCGTTATGGGATGCTGCACATCTACACGCCTTCAGAAGCCGAAAAGCCACCCGACAAAAACCCGTTTCGAGGTGAGAACATCATTAAAACGCAACGCAAGTTGCGCCAAACGGGGGTGTTGGGCTGATGCCTGCTGGCGTGGGATACGGCAATGAGAATCTGCTTCGACGGCTCGCCAATCAGCGCTTTCCGACTACGGCGATGTCCACGGGAGCGGGGCAGACCAACCAGATGCCCGAGCCACAACCATCGCCACAGCTGCAAGCGCCAGGCGATGCCATGACCAGTCCCGTGGCACGCCTGCTGGAGCAGGGACAGGTGGGCTTTGAGCCGCCAGTGGGAGTGGGCGCAGGCATCCTGTCGAAGGTGCCCAAATGGAAACTTGGTCGCCCAGGTGCAGCTGCGCAGAAAACAAGCGACCCGCTGGGATCTTACCTCAAAAGCGACCGCTCCACGTTTGTGCCGGAGTACATGAAAGAGCCCATGGCGGTGATTAGCCAGATTGACGACTACCTGAACAAGCTCAATCTGGGTCAGAGCCCGCAAGCCTATGCGTCGATGCTGAAAAGAAGCGGCTTGTCCCACCAGCAGCTGCGGGACATCAAAACCTTCCTATCGCCGCAGGGACTGTATAAACAGGGCGGCACAGCGGGCAGTCTGCCCGAGGGCACCAACAAGCTCGTTGAGATGGCGGACGAAGCGGACTTTGTAGAACTGAAGCAGGCCATCGACCTGGTGCTGGGGGGCATGCTTAAATGACGATGCTCAACCGGCTGGCCAATCAGCGGTTTCCAACGACGGCGATGACAACGGGTGCGCCGGGTGTAAACGCCATGCCGCTTGCTGCGCCGGCGCCTGAGTTGCGTGCCAAGCGAGAAGCCGAATACCAGCCCGAGCTGATGTCCCATATAGAGCTGCTGCGCCGAAACCCCGGCATGATGAAGATTGGCGAAATGCCGGGGTCGATGGGGGATTTGGCATCCGTCACCAAGTTGCTGATGCGCCTGGATCGAGTGAACCCGCAAGCGTTGCGCTTTGTGCGCGAACTGTTTGGGCAGCCGGGACCGGGCGTGCGTCCTGGCCGCGACATGGCGGACATCATTAGCAAGGCGGCTCCAAGTGCGGAGCTGCGGGGCGGCACGCTGGGCGTTGACGAGGCAGACGTTGACCCGCTGGTGGAACTGTTGGAAGGCATGGGCGCACCAGAAGGAATCGCAAAGGGACTCAAGATGGAGGGTGGGCCAGGCTCATCAAGGGCTCCCAACGTGCGACAGCAGGTCCAGGACGCGCATGTGGCCAAAAATTACGCCGAATCTGACCTGGCTCCTCTTGCTGCCGGGGGCGTGGGGGGGTCAGCCATTGGCATGAAGCCCCTCGATTCACGGATTGCCAGCCCGTCGGCGCCACCTGACTTTTGGGATGTCGAGGAGGCAGCGCAGATCGAAGGGGTATCCGATAAGTTCATCGACTTCCTCAAAACGCGCCCGCCCGCGCCTGGCACCAGAACCGACACGATCTTTCCTATGTCTTTTATGGACAATCTTGCCCGGCGGGGCCCCCACATCTCCTACAGTCGACAGGAACTACAGCGTATCGTCGATGATGTCCTCTCAGCCGACATCGTTCGCTTAGACGCGCTTATCCCCGACACACTCTACGAGATGCGTCGTCGCCTTATTGCATCCCGGCAGGCGGGCGATGCCATCCCCAATACCGGGGCGGCAGCTGACCGATTGCGAATTGCCCTTCAACGGCAGGGAGCCGATCCCGGATGAAGCAAAAAGACGTTGATTTCTGGCAGAAGCAGATAGACGCCACAAATCGCTACATGGCTCCAAAGCACAAGCTGTGGAAACGCTTGCTGGATATGTACCGGCTTGAGTTTAAACAGCTGACAGTGGAAGAGAACAAGCAGCGAAAAATCAGTCGCTTCTATCCACTGACCCGTCAGATTATTGCGTCTACGGCGTTTTTCAACCCGCGTGTGCTTCTGCGTGTCGAAGAGCAAACGCTGGAGTTCCAAACGGAAATCATGGAGCGCATTGCCAACGATGCGCTGCACCTGCAAAACGCCAAGCGAGAAGTGCAGCAGCAGATCTTCGATGCGCTGTACTGCAACATCGGCTGGGTGAAGATGGGCGTAAACCCACCCGGCGACGAGGATCTGGTGCCGCCCTATGTGGCCAACGATTCACTGGCCAACGGCATGGTGTTCGTGCAACGCCGGTCACCGTTCGACATCTTCCCTGACCCGCTGACGCCTCCGCATGACTTTGGGCAGGCCCGGTTTGTGCGTGAACGGATGCTGGCTCCGCTTGAGTTCGTGATGGAGGACTCGCGGTTCAAGAGGTCGAAAGAGCGAAACAAGATTAAGCCTCTGTCTGACGAAGAGGCCCAGGAAGCGATGCTGGAGGACATTAGCCGGTCGCCCAACCTAAACGAGGAAGAGCAGCAGGCTGTCAAGGATTCGCGGATCGAGGGCAAGTATGTCGTGCTCAACGAAATCCATGACCGAATCCACAAGCGCATGTACACGTTTGCCGAGGGTGTTGAGCAACCTATCGAGGACGTGGAACACCCGTTCTTAGCGGGGCGGACCATTACTGAGGCCGACCCGTTCACAGGGGAGGAACGCACGGTCGGGTTTACGCCGACTGGGGGATTTTTGGTTGACCAGGGCTTTCCTTACATCCCTATGAAGTTCGACCACTCATTCGACGGCCTCTACGGTCTGCCCATGATGGCCTACGGCGAAGTGTCGCAGCTGGGCATCATCGAGTCTATGTCCCGCCGCATGGACAACCTAAAGCGGGGCGCTCGAATCATCGTCGGCAACCAGCGTGAAAAAAGCATAAACCCCAACGTCGATGAAGAGCTACAAAAGGCCGAGGACGGCCACATCATCTGGAGCAACGATCCGAACAACAGTTTCCGCGAACTGCTGACAGGCAACATTCTGCCAGATCAGTTGGGGGCGGAATCCGATCTCCGTAACTACGAGGAGCAGACGCTCCACGTGGGCACCACCAGCGTCGGTGGGTCTCGGGTGACGGCTACGCAGTCCGCCCTCAACGCTTCTTTCGGCCAGCTCAATCGAGAGTGGTTGCAGGATGAGGTGGCCCGCGTGTTTGAAAAGATCACCTACAACAATCTGCGGATCTTCGCTGACGCTCGATACACGCCCGAAAACTTCATCATCAACACAGCGCACGACGATTACGACCCCGTGTTTCATGCCGTGCGGGGCGACATGCTCAAAGCCCGATTCCGCGTAGACATCGAGGCCGGGTCGATGAAGCCGTTGTACGACCAGCTCGAACGGGACGATGCGCTGGCCCTGTTCAACTACTTGGTGCAAATCCCCGAAGTGCCACGCCAGGAATCGCTAAAGCTCCTATTGCAGGCTTTCCGGGTGCCCAACGTCGAGAGGTTCCTGGGCGACCATGTGCACGCAGATGCCGTGCGAGCCGCACAGCTGGAAAACACCGCCATGTTGCAGATGAATCAGCTAAGCGGCGGCCAGCCGCTGCAGGTCCACCCCGACGAAAATCACCGGGTGCATTTGGAGCAGCACGGACAAATCATCGGTGGCCCGCAGTTTACACAGCTGCCTCCACATCTCCAGCAGATCGTGGCGCAGTTTGTCCAACTGCACATGCAGCAGCACGAGGAAGCGCTGCAATCCAAGGCGCAGGGCTTGCGGCCCGCGCAAGGAACGGGCGCGGCAGCTCCTGGCGGCAACGGTGGTTCACCGCTGGCAGCCGTGCAGGCCGCCACTGGCGCTGTGGATTCAGCCGTGCGCAGCTCTGCGCAGACCATCGGCCAAAAGGTCAACGTCAACCCGGATCAGAACTGATGGCTTATAAAGTGAACATGAAAGGCGGCGCTCACCCCACGCTGGTGGACTACGCCTGTGGCAAATGCGGTGCTGTAACTGAAGATGTGTTCTTCGCGTCGAGACTGGCCGTTACGACCACAATCGCGTGCGCGTGCGGCCATGCAGCGGAGAGGATCATCAGCCAGCGCCGCAATTTTATCCATCCATCCAAGTCATCCATGTATGGCAAATACGAGGAAGGGTTGGGATGTGTGGTGCAAGACTACGGCCATAAGCAGCAGCTAATGCGCGAAATGGGCGTAATAGAAGGCGCGGACCCCGTAGGAGGTTCGCGCAACCACTGGAGACCTCAACCCAAAGCACCCGAGGCTTCCAACACTGTGTGGGTAGATGACCCGCGCAGTTTAAACGAGTAGGAAAAAACAATGGCAGAAGTAGAAGCGGATTCCACTGGAACCGTCGAAACCGACTCCGACGCTGGGTTTGATCTTGGTGCAGACCTTGATCTGACGCCCAATGGGCAGGAAGCACCGGAAACGACCTCCACGTCGTCTGACGAAGGAACCACCGACTTCAACCCGAGCACTGTCGATTTCGGCACTGCAGATCCTGAATCACTACCGCCAGAATACCGGAAAGCCCAGGAATGGGCCAAAGGACGAGAGCGTGATTTACAGGGCGACTACACCCGTAAGACCCAGGAACTCGCAGAAATGCGGCGCAACCTGGAGCACTTGCAGGGACAGGTAGCCCAGCAGCAAAACACACAGGCAACTCCAGCTCAGCAAGCAGCGGACCCCTTAGAGGATCTTCGTCGCAGGCTGGGTGAAGACGCGGGCGCGGTCGATGTCGTATCCGACATTATTAAAGCCGTGAACGGGTCGGAACATGAAGCCACCAAAAGTGAGCTTCAACAGCTGCGGGAAGCCGTAAGTGTTATGGCGCAAAGTCACGTGCAGAGTCAGGCGCAGGGTTTAAACGCACAGGTAGTTGAGGCCCGCGAAGCGTACGGAACAGAACTCGATTCGTATGCCCCGCAGATTAAGGCACTCATTGCTGTGGAGAATCCCGCGACTCGTTCTGCGTATACCGTCAAAGAAGCCTTTGAGCTGGCTTCCGGTAAAGCAGCGGCAAAATCTCAGGAATTGGCAGCCACCGAGCGGCAAGTCCGGTCTGACGCCTCTTCGCGCACAGCCCTGCAAGGGGTCGTGGGCGCGGACAACGCAGACGATGGAGAGCTGACTCCCGCCCAGTTGGCGGCAGGACTGCAAAAGTTGGGGTTCGAATAAGTCAGGTCTCCAATAACGACATGGAGACGTTTAAATGGTTGCTGTATCGACCACCGAAACCTGGGATGCAGCGTGGACACTCACGATGCGTGCCAAGCGGAAGAGGTTGACGGATAACATTTCCGACAACTATCCGACTATCGGTCGTTTCCGTCGCTCCGGCGTGCTCGAAGTTGAGACCGGCGGCAAGGAGTACCAAGAGGATTTGATGTATGGGCTTGGTAGCTCTGAGTGGTTCGACGGATACGACGTGCTGAACACCGATGCCATGGACGGCATCACGGCGGCTTTCTACACACCGCGCTACAATGCCACACCTATCGTCATTTCGATGACGGAAGAAATGGAGTCACGCAAGGCTGCGGGCTCCGAGAAGTTGCTGACCGCAAAGACGACGCAGGCCATGCAGGGTTCATTCGACACCATGAACCAGGCGGCGCTGTCTTCACAGTCTGGCAAGTCTATGCTGGGCTTGCAGGACATTTGCGCACAGTCGTCCGGCACTACGCTGGGCGGAATCTCTGCTGCCACCAACACGTGGTGGGAGAACGGTCGCCTGGACTTCGCCACCGGGACGTACACGTCTTTTGTGACGAAGAGCACTGATCGCTATAACGGCCCCGTGCGCATGGGCACGTTGTGGAACAGCATTAGTGAGGGCAACGACAAGCCCAATCTGATTATCACTTCGTACTCGCTGTACGGCTCGTATGAAGAGATTTTCGAAGGCACTGGCTACACGCGCTTCGTGGCCAATGGCAATCGGTCTGGACCCAACCACGGAATCGGCGCTGAAGGTGACATCACGTTTCGTGGTGCCCCCGTCATCCCGGATCGTGATTGCGCGTCCGACGACCTTTACATGCTTAACACCAAGTACCTGAAGCTCAAGATCCAGTCGGGTCTCAACTTCGCCAAGACACCGTTTAAGGAGCCGTCGAACCAGATGGCCAAGGTGGCGTTTGTCGTGGTCGGGATTCAGATGGTCACAAATCATCGCGCCCGTCAGGGCGTGCTCTTTGACTGCGCATAAGGAGAAACGAACATGCCTGGAATCATCTCTCCTGAACTTGGCGTTACCTCTGCAACCGCAGCGGCTGTTGTGGGTGAGACTTACTGCGCCCCTGACGGCAAGGTTTACAAGTACGTCCAGTTCGTGGATCTGGACGCTGTAGCGGGCCAGCCCGTGCTCCCGGCGAATGCGGCAGGCACCTCTGTGAGCATTGACGTGTCTGGTGGCTCTGCCATCGGCGCTCGTGCCATGGGGGTCGCTGCACAGGCGGTTGACATCTCTGACAAGGCCTTTGGCTGGATTCAGATTTCGGGCGTTGCCGACGTGGAAACGGACGGCAACGTGACCGCTGGAGCTTACCTCATCGCGGGTACAGCAGACGGTGATGCGCACGCAATGTCGGCAGGCGAGGAGCACCTTGTCTTTGCCGTCGCGCTGGAGACAGACAGCGGCAGCCCAACGACAT
>TARA_R100000808_G_C2154915_1_pt1 | contig 11996 bp, 25 predicted proteins | sample TARA_R100000808 | Tara Oceans TARA_R100000808 (sample SAMEA2622852) | marine metagenome | biome: marine biome (ENVO:00000447); feature: marine epipelagic mixed layer (ENVO:xxxxxxxxx); material: "saline water (ENVO:00002010), including plankton (ENVO:xxxxxxxx)" | depth 140 m | reverse complement strand
TCTTCAACAGCTTCCTTTCGCTTCTCAGCTTTGCTATTCAGCGTTCTCTTGAGAGAGAACTCTTTGATCGTCCAATCCTTATAAAGCTCTCTAATGCGCTCTGTCCCTGAGTTTGACAGATAGACATGTACGCCTTTATCTTTGAGCCTCTGAGCTAAGTCGCGCAGCCTTACTTGGTCCTCGAAGTTGAACCCATCCTCGGTGTACGTTGTGAAACTGGAAGTCTCACTTATTGGGTCATAAGGAGGATCGAAGTAAACTAAGTCACCGGGTTGTGCCAACGCCTCCACGTCTGAGAAGTCTCGACTAGAAACCGTAGCTGATCGCAACACTTCAGAACATAACTCTAGGTTCCCGTTCTCACCAAAATTCTTTTTCAGCGTTCTTCCCACTGGGATATTCATAAGTCCGTCTCGATTCACGCGGAACATAGCATTGAAGCAAGTTATGTTGAGATACAGAAAGCGTGCCGCTACCTCTGCTGGCTCTAGGTCTTCTGTGATTGTGAAGATCTTCTTATACTTTCTTTCCGTTACCTTTTCTCTATCGATATTCCTAACCATATAATAAAACTCTTTTGAATGTTTCTTGTTCATCTCATTCAACAGAGTCTGTACTTCTTCCCAGTTTTCTTTAATCTGGTTGTACGTGATTACAAGCTCTTGGTTCTTATCAAATAAGTTATATTCTTTTGTGTCTCCGTGTTTATTAACCAAGTGAAAGAACAGAGAGCCACCTCCAACGAAGGGCTCCCAGTAGTTATTAAATCGTTCTGGGAGGAAGGGAGCGTACTGATCTAACAGTCGACGCTTCCCTCCAACCCATTGAACGAACGGGGCGGCTTCCCCAACTAGCTTTCTTTCTTTCTTCAACTCTCGACTAAAGCCGTAGTCTTCTATTACCTTTCTTAAACTATACTGCGTATCCATCTGCACTCCTGTCAAAAACCATATCCCCATCTTCGGTAAGTTGAAAATATGTGTTATCCATTTTAGCACATCCGCCGTTAAGAATTAAGTGAAATTTAATATCATATTCTGGATAGTGCTCTTGAAGCAGCGCCTTGAACCCTTTGAAGGTCTGGAACTGTACGACTCCTTTCTTGGCGTTCTTATACATTTCGCCCTCGAATACTAGGATCTCCTTAGTCTCCTCGTTCTTCACAACTAGATCGGGGATACCGCCAATATTCTTGGCGACGGAAGTGCGCTCCCCACTAGGAAGCACAAACCAGCCGCGCTCTGTACCAGCGTGGTTATCATAGATCACCGAACACTCAGGGCATCGACGCATAACAATATCAAGAAGAATGGTAGCATGCTTCTCACCGTTTGTTTTACGAGTCCAATAGCTCTTGTCTTCCCCAGTGTAAACTAAAGAAATAAAGTCGCGGCCTGAAGTCTCAAACTCAACTCCTAGTGTGCTAGAAATCTTAGCCAGCTTGCTCTTCCTGCCTCGCATAAACCATTCATCAGATAGTTTATGGTTCAGAACCTTGATGTCGCCAGTGTGCCCTAAGATTCGTAGTGCCATAGAAGCACCGCCAATAAAGCCCACTCCTGGGTCGGACAGTCCGTTGTCACCTTTTAGAAGTTTGGTGGAAATGTAAACGTTGTTACCGATCTTCGTAAGGCCAGTAGGCACTGTGCCCTTTCGCTCCTTAATCGGGAACGCTTCCAACATCTCTTCAACACTGCCAAAAGGATTGAAAGATGGTGTGCGGTCCTCGCCGCTGAAGTCCACCAGTTTAACTTTCACACCCAACGTATTGAACAGTCGCGCAGACCTTTCATAAGCTGGGGAGACTCCGCTCTTTCGCTTGTAGTTTGGAACAACGTTCAAGTAAAGTGTTGACACAGAAGGGTAGTACCACTCTGCATTGACAAACTTAATAAGGCGTTGCTTGTGCATGTTGCCTGCGTCGGAAGGTCGTGACTTGTTGTCTTCAACAAGAAGATCCGGTTCGTCCTCTGGTGTTGGCCTAGACTCTTGGTTGAAAACAATGTAGTCAACAAAGCTGCCACTGCCAGACACAATCTCATAAAAGATATTATCGACACCGGGGATCTTAATCCCGCCAACCTTATAGAGCCCAGTGAAGCTGGAGCCCTCTGTAAGTTCGCGGAAAGTAATTCCACTGCTCAATGTGCTAGTGTTCTTAAGCTCTGCGAAGTGTTCAATGATATGTTTAATCGGTTCAGAGCGCAAGCCCTCTTCGCCTAGGATCCAAAGATTGTTCTGCATACTAATGCCTCTTTAAAATGTGGATGTACTCGACCGTCTTCTTACGACGATGCTTATTGTTTTTATCACTACCTGAATTATACCTCAAGTGTTCTGTATTTGTCAAGTAATATTTTCCGTATTTTTCAAACACACGTTTTATATCGTTAAGTGAAAGTAATCCTTCATCATTATAAGATAAGAATATCCAGTCGAATCCGTCGGCCTTGGAAATTAAATCCTCAAATGCTTCCTTAACTTTCGTACGAGTACTGAATGGAGATTTATTATACTCTGTTGGCAACCCTGTTTTGCTTGGGGCACCCTCTCTATTCAGCCTGATATCTATCTCGTTCTTGGCAATGTAGTTCAAGATATGATAGTTAGAAGAGTATTGTCTAGCATTGTATGGCGGATCTAAATAAAGGATATCACCAGACAACTTCGGCAATAGAATGTTTGAGTCTTCTTGGTAGACCTCACCAGGGCGAGCGCCTAGATAAAACATCGCTGGGTTCAACTCCAGTGTCTGTTTGGACCTTTCATTGAACTCCTTAAGGAACGCTCCATAAACTCCAGTCGTGTTCGCATACTTATCAACAGACTCAAGCAACGAGGCCAACAAGAAAAAATACTCCGACCTAGTGATTAGACCCTCTGCTCTCCAATCTCCTAGAGCGGTTCGCATAGCGTCAATCTTCATCGCGTTCTCTACAGTGAAGAACCTTCTCTCGCAGCCATTGTGCGGGGAGAGATTGTTGGTGAATATTCCCACTTTTCCGGGCAGACTGTTAAGCTGATCGATCAACTCTTGGTGTCTCCACTGAAGGGGCTGGTTGTTCTCAACATAGTTCTTCGCCAGGACATAGCTGTAGTCCTCTAAGTCATTAGCGATAACCTTCTTGCACTTCTGTTTAAAATGGCGAGCCACGCTGGTTGTACCAGAAAACAAATCGCACAAGGTCTTGTCCTCCAGTGTGCCAACGTGGTCACGCATGACTGTCTCTATGAAGTCCAAAAGCTTCTGCTTATTACCGATATATCTCATCAATACTCCAATGTTACTATGGCTATTATATAAGACTTTATATTATTTGTCAAGAACTTTTTTAGTCTTCTTTCTTTATAAAGTCAACACTGATTATGTTATCTCGTTCTTCGACAATCTGTAGCGCAAGTCTCTTTGACTTCTTTCTTGCGTCCCTGGCTACACGGGAGATATCATTAAATATGTCCTTGTCTGTCTCTGTCATTCCTGTCGTCTCGATGAACTCCATAAGAACTTCTAAATCCTCCGCTAGCACTTGGTAGCAAAGGCTCAATGTTTCTCTTTTATCTTTTGGGAATCTAGGCATTTAAAACTCTTTTATTTCTTCTTCTCTTCTATGTAAAGAGCCACAAAGATCACAGAAGCGGTAATTGCTATCCACAACATTCCTACAAGTAACATATCCATCGGTGACATTGGCTCTCCTACCTACTTCTACATATCATGTTCGTAAAGAAATCAACCCTTCCTCTAACAAATTTTCTGTAACGCGGCCATAACTTCCTTGGAGTTTCCACACCAAGCCCGTGTCTAATAAATGCTGAAACAAAACAACAACTTCCTCAACTGAAAGTTCGCCTGTTTCATAGTCATGTATTTTCTGTGCGAGATCTTGCATCGCTTCTCCTCTTTCTGTTTTCTGCGTTTCCCTTTATGTTGGCGTATACCAAGATAGCAGTAAGTGTTCCCCATACTACCCAAAATGTTGTACTCATTATATAAACTCCACTTTCTTTAAAAACTTTCTATGTTTGCCCTCGTTATCAATCGCGAACATTCCCCACGTCCCACCGCTTGTTTGGTGTAAAAAGAACCTCTCTGTCTTTGTTATCGGAAATGGTTTCGCCTGCTCTACAATAAGAAGCCTCTTCTTTCTCTTGAACCTATCCCACTTTAATATCTGCTCCTTCGTGTAGTCACCAAAGATTCGATATTCCACTCCTTCAATCTTAACTCTCTCATAGTTGTCTTCAAAAATTAGAGTCTTTGTCATTGATCCAATCTCCTGTGTTCTCGTCTATCATTTCTGTTATTACTTCCCAAGGCCAGATATGCCTAATGTTTTCTCCACCAACATAATAAACCTGACCTGATATTAAAAACCCGTGTGACTTATACCATGTCTTCTTAGTTGTGGCGGGGATTGGTGCCGACCTCTTTGCAACCCCAAAGTATAAAGCTGGTCTGCCCTTTATATCTGATCCATGATCAGGCCACACTATTGGCCTTGCAACTTTCTGTATAGTTATTTCATTCGAGTGCCACTCAACAACACAGATCTGCGGATGGGGATCGATCCCATATAGCTGACCCGGTATAAGTTCTGCTACTTTCACTCTAGTCTTTTTCCTTGAGCCACTTCGCAGTATTCTTTTTCTTTGTAATCTTTTGCCATGCCTTAACAATAGCATATCTTTCGTCGTCTGTTAAGATATACCGAGGATCACTGGTTGTCCAGTGCTTCTCAAGCAGATTTTCTAATCCCCTCTCCTCAACATAGTGGTGAGCCCATGAGATTTCTTCCTCAATAAACTGGCGTAGTTCAAGGTCAGTAACCTCTTTCGACATCAGTCCCTCCACTTATAATCCCGGCAGGCTCGGCGGGAGTTCTCTTTACGTTTATCCCCGTGGTTGCCTCGGCCTGAACGCTGGAAAGCGTGAACTGCTAACCAGTTTCGGCGTGCTGCTTTTACTCGATTTCGTTTCTTTTTCACGGGAACCTCTATAGTATGTAGTAAGTTAAATGTTAAGCCACACTGCGATTGCAAAATAAAATGTACCTACAAAGAGAGCCAGCTTAACTAGGTCTGTTCTTGTCTCGATCATTTCTATACCTCCTTAAATATATGCCAAACATTATAGCAAATATTTAAGGATTTGTAAAGAACTTTATTCAAAAGTTTGTTTATAAGCTGCGTGCTTTGGCAGCGACTTGCTGTTGTCAACTGCATTGATTCGATGAGACAAGGACACTAAATATGCGTTTAGGTTTTCTTTATCTACTTCGCCGCTTTCGACCACAAGACGGAGCTTTGTTTCCACTTCTCTAAGTAGCGCAACAGCTTCTAGGTATGGTGAAGTGCTCATGGATCTCTCCTTTTGATTGAATTAAAATCTACATTGATTACATTGTCAGCGTGGTTGCCTTGCACGTCTTTAAGCTTCGACAACTGCTCGACTCTTTGTCGCAGAACTTCTGTAACAACAACCAGTGTATTGTAACAGCCCTCCTCCAACTCTTTAAGCTCAGTCACATCCATGAATCCGACAAGTAGTTCTAAGTCTTGGAACACACACTCCAAGGCAAAGCGCCTACCTTCATCATAGCTTTTTAACTTATCTTTAAAATCGTCCATTATTATTCACCTTAGTTAATCAAGTAAATCAATAGTAATGGACCAAAGTTCATAGCCAATAGCGCGGTGACCATCTTTAGCATCTCGCGATTGTCTTTCTGGCGATCAGGGTGTGTGGAAGTCATGTCTCCCATTTTCTTCTCCTTTGTAGAATCTCTTGTCATAATAGCAAATATTAATATCTTTGTCAAGTATTATTTATCTCTGAGCATTATCAAGACACAGAAAATGCCAAGCAGGATAACGGTTGCTGCCATTGTTTCAATCAACTTAAACTCCTAGATATGGATTGAAGTTATCTTTCAAAGCCTTCATAATCTGCTCTGCGATTGCCTTTCTGGAAGTTGTAGAATCTAGCTGTGTTCCGCTCTCTGCAAACTTCTCAAGAATGTAAACAACCTTTTCTTTCTCAGAAAGCTCGCTCAACTCAACGTACTTGATGGACCTTGGCCTAATCTCTGTCATTGTGACCCCCTCTGTTTTCACCACGATGGTTCTGTCGGTGTCGGTTTTGTCGACGCCTCTCTGCGAACTCTTCCATGTTCTGGGTTAGACCCTCAAGTGTGGACTCAAGTCGGCCCAAGCTGTGGCCCAGCTTAAACATTGCAAAACTGAGTGCCCAAAGCAAAACAACAGTTATGGCTAATATAATATAGTAATTCATGTAATCACCTTATCATTTTTTTATTAGTTTGTAAAGTTTTTTATTTCTCTTGTACGAAGGAGTCTGCGCCATATATAATCATTGGTGCTGTTCTGTTCTTAATACACTCTTCATCGATAATCACCGATGTTGCGTCCTCCGAAGAAGGAACTTCGTACATTGTATTAAGCATAATCTTCTCAAGGATAGCTCGCAAGCCTCGTGCCCCTGTGCCTCTTTGTATGGCCTCTTGTGCGATACAGCGCATAGCTTCCTCTGTGAACTGAATATCAACGCCCTCATATTCAAACAGTCTTTTGTATTGTTTCATGATAGCGTCTTTAGGTTCAGTCAAAATCTTAAGAAGGGCTGTTTCATCCAACTTTGTCAACGCAGCAATGATGGGTACGCGACCGATGAACTCTGGGATCAAACCGAACTTCACCAAGTCATTAGGCTCCGTCTCCAGCATATATTCTGTCTTGTCTTTGATGTTCTCCAAGACCTTTCTTCGAGCAGCAAGGGACGAACTAAAGCCAATAGAACGCTGAGTGAACCTCTCTTCGATTAACTTCTCGATCCCGTCGAAAGCCCCTCCACAAATGAAAAGAATGTCTTTTGTGTCAAGCTCAAGGAACTCTTGGTTCGGATGCTTCCTTCCGCCTTTCGGAGGGATCTTTGCAATCGTCCCTTCAATAAGCTTAAGCAATGCTTGCTGTACACCTTCGCCCGAAACGTCTCGTGTAGTAGAAGCGTTTTCCGATTTACGAGCCAGCTTATCAATCTCGTCAACATAAACAATTCCCTTTGCAGCCAACTCAACATCATTGTCTGCGTTCTTAACAAGACTGAGGAGAATATTCTCTACGTCCTCGCCAACGTAGCCTGCCTCTGTTAGGCTTGTGGCGTCAGCAATCGCGAAGGGTACTCGAAGAAGTCTTGCCAATGTCTTAGCAAGCAGCGTCTTGCCCGAGCCAGTGGGGCCAAGAAGCAGTATGTTTGATTTATCAATCTCAGTAGTCTCTTCGACATCTGCGCTCTTTCTCCTTTGCGCCTTTGAGGCCGACTCATTAATTTGGATCCTCTTGTAGTGGTTGTAGACCGCAACTGATAAAACTTTCTTTGCTTCAGTCTGGCCGATAATATATTCGTCGAGCAATTCTTTAATCTCTTTCGGCTTCGGTAATTGCTCTAGTTGTTCAAGGCTCTCCTCTATTCCGTCCTCTTCCATAATGTCATTGCATATAGCAACACACTCATCGCAAATATATGTAGAGCTACCAGCTATTAATTTTTTAACCTCTGACTGTAGCTTGCCGCAGAAGGAACAGCTTAGGTCCCTTGTCCGATCTCTTGTGTCATCATCGCTCATATTGTTTCCTTTGTGTAGAAGTTAAGAAGGGCAGTTTTCCATGACTTACCCAGGTCACTAGAGAGAGAACCCAAATATCTTATTGTGTCTCATAAATGGTCTGAAGTCTAGGCAACAAGCCTCTCTGTGAGAGATATGCTCTGTATTCCTCTAACTCTTGTTGAGGAGCGTCTTCAAGCTTTTCTGCCTGCTGCTGGCTTTCACAAGGAAGTAACTCGCCGTCAGCCATTTCAACATACCATTTGCCCTCTACCATGTCATAAACTGAAATTGCCATGAGTCTATCCTCCTATAAGTAACTATGGTGCTGCCAATCATTTAGACTATCAAACTCATATAAACAATATACCAAACTTTATTTTATTTGTCAAGCTCTTTACTCAAAATTTCAAATCTGCCGCCTGGGCCACGGTACCTTTGGACCTTCATATCTTTAAACCACAGGACATCTATGTAATCTTCAATGGAGAACCCGTCTCCATATAAGCGAGTCTTCTCTTCTCCGCTTGACATTACTATCCCCAAGAGATCGTCTAGTGGGCATGGGCGACGGGGAAGCCTCTTAAATCTCACAAGATCCCCTTTTTTAAATCTATTCACTGTCTTTAATCTCCACTTGAGGCAAGGTCGATAAAAGTTCTAGGGCGATCTGTTGTCTTCGACCTATATCATACCACCAAACAACTCCAAATCCATATTTCTCATCAACCTCCAGTACAATACCAATACTCCTAGAGGGGGGGAAGTTCCAACGCTCCCAATTGTATCCTACGAGATCACCGACTTTCACTTATTATCTCCAAGTCGTGCATAAACTCCATGTAAGCACGATCAGCCTGAAGCCAATATACTTTGCAAAGCTCTACCTTTTCCGGGTAATCCTCTGCTCTGTTTGCAAAATGATAGGACTTTGCCAATTCATAAAAGATATCGCCGTCTCCAACTGCGTCCATAACTTCCACAATAATGCCTACGAGCCCAAACTCTGCTTCTTTATATGTCACGAGATCCCCTACCTTCACTTACAACCCTAAGCTCCTCCATATAGCATTCGCCAAAAGCCTGAATGTCAAGCCAATAGACTCTGCATATTCTTTCAGAAGTATAACTAAGTATGGTTATTTCTGTTATAATTCCCTCAGTTCTATTAGAAGAGTGCAAATGACTACGTGGCAACCAGGGGTTCATGCCCACCCACTCAACCAGATCGCCCACCTTTACTGGGCTCTGATTATCATTGCCCATCGGGGTAGTAGGCTCCTCGGATACAACCCATTGGAAGGTTTCTTTCGCACTCAAGTAAGTGCTCTTCAAGCTTCATAACACCGTCTCTCAAGTGTGCGTTTTGTGCTTCTAGAACACCAGCGTATGATATGACCTCTCCGCACTTACCAGACACATTCTTTAGGCAACTATCAAGAGCGTTCCGATAAGAGAAGGTGCCTGAAACAAAACCGAGCGTGAAGGCGGTTATGATGATCGCCGTCTTTTTATAAGTACTCATTGCCTTTCACCCTCCAGTGGTTACGACAAGCAGCCATGTAGTGATCGTGTTCACCAACCAACACCGTTCCCCTTTCGTCAGAAAACCTAAATGTATGTGTAGCGTCTTCTCCGCACACCTCACAGACTGCGACCAACTTGGTGACCTTTTCTGCAATTGCAAGAAGAGAGCCCATTGGGCCGAATGGTACTCCATCCGAATCCATATCAAGGCCAGCCGCAATAACCCTCTTGCCTTGTTGTGCTAGCGATAAAGCAACTTCTAAAAGCTTTGGGCTAAAGAATTGCGCCTCGTCAATCCCAACTATCTCAGTGTCCACCTCAACAAGATCTAAAATGCTTGTTGCCTCTGCAACAGGAACACATTTCATTTTCTGTCCTGCGTGAGAAACAACTTCGTCATCGCTATATCTATTGTCAATCGCTGGTTTGAATAGTTGAAACTTTCTTTTAGCAATCGTGGCTCTGTGTAACCTTCGCATTAGTTCTTCTGATTTTCCAGAAAACATTGGCCCGCAGACTACTTCTATCTTTCCTTTAAACGTTTGCATTTTTTTCCTCTATATTTTTTTATTCTTCTTTCTTCTGTGTAAAGTGGTTTATTGTCTCCAACAAGCAATATCTTGTAAATCTTTGTACCCTTCGCTGCACTGGAGACTGGGTACGCATCTGTCTCAAGAACAATGCCGCAGTTTTGTAACCCCTCTGCTTTTGCGAAGTGAGGCATGTTGCCCTTCCTAAACTCAACAAAGGTTCCTGGGCTATAGCGAGCCGGGGCTCGGGTTGTCTCCAGTACCTTCTTGGCATACTTATTAGTGCACATAGCGCGCCACTGCTTCTCTGTTGGCACGAAGGAATCGTCTGACAGTATGTTTGCTGCCAGATCCCGAAAGTATTTTGTACCAGGGGCGTTTAGATAATAAGCAGCGCAGATCTTTGCTGTCTCTCGCCTCTCCTCGTTATACTCTTTCTTCCACTTATACTTGTTCAAAACGGCCTCCGGCTTGTGGTCTTCGTAGACTCTCCACCAGTAATCTAACTGTCCTAAAGTTAAGTAGCCGCGCTCCTGCTTAAAGAGTTTGATGCTTTCAACAAATTTAACTTGCTTCTCTGATAAAAATTCTGATTTTAATACCAAGTCGAACAACTTGGGATCAACTTCACTTCCCTTGCCCTCTTGGCTTCTTTCCTCTTTTTGCATGATTCTTTCCGAATTTGTGTTTAGTAAAGTAAGAATGCTTTCCTTTTCCCTGTCTCGTCTTCTTTGGCTTCTTACGCAATGACATCTAGTTATCCTCCTGTTTGACGACTTTCTCCAGCTTCACCTTATCAACCAAGATACGCCTATTTTCTTCAAATATATATATTTCGTACCAAAGCTCTTCCGTGTCATCAAGTGACTCATACTCTCCCAGTATCAACGCTGCCTTCCTAATTAAATCGGGCATGCCAGACTTGTTTGGGTATGGACCTTTCCACCAACAAAACCAGACTATATCACCAATATTCATACACTAAGTATCTTGGCACCTCGCGAAACACTTAATTAAAACTTAGGGTGTGGCTCGCCACTTAACACAAGCTGTAGAACACGAGCCTTGACTTCTTTGGCGCTTTTGAAGTTTTCATAAGAAGTTTCCAAAGGTTGAGGCAAATCGCTGCCCCACGTCCATAAACGATATTTCCACTTGCTACCCTTCTTAAAAATCTCTGCATGGATCTCTGGCTCCTTCCAGATGTACCATGCCATCAATTCATAATGGCCAGGGGATTTTCTTTTCCACTTAATAGTATCTTTTGTATTCCAACTCATAGATACACTATATTACATTTAGGTTAATTTGTCAAGTCTTTTTTATAAGAGTGAAGCCTTTCCTCTTCTTTCTTAGTCTCGCCGCGTCTTCCTGTTCCTGTATCAGCCTCTCCTGTTCTTCGATATAATCTAGAAACTCTGTGACATATTCTGTTTTATTCATGCAAAACTTTATAAAGCTGATTTGCATTTGCACATCGATGGTCTCTTCTTCGGTTCCCTTTGGGTGGATAAACACTGGGATGTCGTTTCTACGCAGTATTATAATGCCCTCTTTGTCGGTCGCGCCAATCTCTATCTTTCCGTCGTCGTCACTCATCTTTTTTTGATACCACTTTTAACTTTCCTATCTGAGACAAAATCCCGGCAGCAATCCACTCCTCTTCGCCTCTAGACGTTGGAAGTATGTTGACTATATACCAATGAACTTTGATATAGAAATCGTCCTTTACGTCCGTTATAAAGCCTAGGCTAGAAGAAGAAGGGGCAATAAGGCCCGGGCCTGGAATATACTCTACCACGTCTCCTACGAAAAACTTGCCTGCTTTTTGCTCCATTCATTTGAATCCTCTTACTATAAATAGGCACTAAGACTTATAACAAGTGCAAGAAACTAGATTTGATAAATCCAAGAGCGCGGTTGTATAGAGATCCCCCCTGTTTCGTTTCCTATAGGAATCCAGCAACATGTTGATTTTATTTATACTTTTCTCCGCATTCATGTACAATTCAAACATCTGGAGTACGCTGGATAAACTTGCCTCTAAAATAGAATGTGAGGTTGCTCTGAAAGACAACACTTCTCTGTGGTCGACGCTAACAATCAATGTCGTAGTTACATTAGAGTTTGTTTTTATCGAACCTCTCTTGTGGTTAGTGTCAATTTTAAATTCTAATAATTTCAACCTATCGGCAAATTTATATCTGTTGCGAAGCAAAGAAACGATCTCCTTGCTGAGTGCGTTAACTGGTCCGTGACCAACACTACTTATGGGTATAAAGCTTTTATAGTCTTCATGCTTAATGTGAAGCACGCT
>TARA_R100000808_G_scaffold918_6_pt1 | contig 12004 bp, 26 predicted proteins | sample TARA_R100000808 | Tara Oceans TARA_R100000808 (sample SAMEA2622852) | marine metagenome | biome: marine biome (ENVO:00000447); feature: marine epipelagic mixed layer (ENVO:xxxxxxxxx); material: "saline water (ENVO:00002010), including plankton (ENVO:xxxxxxxx)" | depth 140 m | reverse complement strand
GAACTAGAACGGTACGACATAACCCGGAACCATAGAACCCGGAACCCTAGACGGGGCGTGAGTGTGGGCGGGTGGGATATCAATATAAAAAAAATAATTCAAATTAATGCTTGACATCCATTGAATAGTGTGAATAATGACCACTTATCAATCAACATACTAAATAGGAATATAACAAATGAGCAATTATCACGTAACAGAGATAAGCAGTAATAAAAAGACTGGTAGAATGCCAGTGACAACTTCATCTAGCGATACGTGCCCTAGTGATTGTCCGTTAAAATCTAAGGGTTGCTACGCTAAACATGGTCATCTAGGCATGCATTGGCGGGCAGTAGATGCTGGTAAACGTGGCGGTTCATGGTCGGATTTATTGGCCAAGGTGCGTAAATTTGATCAGGGAATATGGAGACATAACCAAGCCGGTGATCTACCTATAGATGATACCAATGGAATACGTGCATTAATCAGAGCTAATCGCAAAAAAGGTGGTTTTACCTATACCCATCACAACCCAGTAGAACATTCTGACATTATAAAAGAATGTAATGATGGCGGTTTTACTGTGAATATATCGGCCAATAATCTAGATCAGGCCGACCAATACGCACAAATGAATATAGCGCCAGTAGTAACACTGCTACCTGATGATAGTTCTAAGGTTAGGTATACACCATCAGGACGTAAAGTTGTTAGATGTCCCGCGGAAACCAGTGATAAAGTAACGTGCAAATCATGTCGGTTATGTCAAAAAGTAGACCGTCCCATAATCGGTTTTGTCGCGCACGGAAGCGGGAAAAAATACACACAACAAGTAGCAATTGGAGCTAATTAAAATGGGCAAAATAGATAAACTTATAGACTCACTAGCTGAAGATTTAAGACCCCTAGTACAAGAGATTGAATCTAGCCAAGTCAAAAAAACCAAAAACCATTATGGTAAATATCTAATGATACTTTCAAAGTATGCAAAAGGTAATCCGGAGCATGCAGTAATAATTGGTAAAGCACTACAGCGCGCTGGCGCTAATTTAGCCGGTCTTAATAGTGCGTTGAACTTAGTCGGCGCCGGTGTAAAAATTGAGTTTATTACAATATAAGGGAGATAATTAAAATGATAGATGATTTTATAGAACTACCAACAGTGAATATAACGCCTATTGGCACTTATCAAGATGTTGTTAACGGGCAAAATGTTACGGTCACAGTCTATCCAAAAGTAGATCCTAGACCTAAAAAACTGAGAGGATTAAAATCCGTAGAGTTATCAGGGATCTATCCACCCAGAGTAACGCATGCATCGCGCTCACATGAGCAAAGTAAGTTGTATTCAGACTAATCTTGGAGGCCGTAGTCGGTAACGGAGGCATTTGTCCTATGCTTCTGTTGCCGTCTATAGTCTCTACTGCTTTTATGTGTCCTGGCCCTCAGTCGGTTATGCTTGGCTACGTAGTTACGTTGGAGCCTAGCGCGTCTTTTAACTTTTGTTTCTTCTGTGGTCATGTGTTGTATTTTTACAACAGTTAAGTCGCAAGTGTCAATAAGACGTAGATGGTAGGGTTACATCAATTATACTTTATCTGTCCCATGCTTAAACGCTAGTGCATGCCAAACTAGGGTAGAGCCGGAGCCTATCCGGATTTTTAACACCATTCTAACGACAGTTTATTCCCGTCTTAAGGTCGTATAATTTACCATTACGTTTGTCAGCTTGCTATTTGCTTGATGGTGGCACAGCCAAGCCACATAATTGAAAGGTCAAGTCACCTATACATACAGTATACCACAAATAGAGTCTCTTTTCTACATAACTAATGCATTAGGCGTAAGCCATTGATATTAAAGGATAAAAAATAAAGTTTGTGTTTTGTTGAAAAATTTGTTATTCTTATAAATAGGAGGTTAGCTATGGAAATTTCAGAAGAGAGAAAAACAGAGTTGTTCAGGCGTATCATGGACTGGTCAGACGATTCACTGGACTGGTTACAATTTCAACTGAATGTAGAACTACAAGAGAGGGATAGAAGATGCCAAGAGAAAAAAATCCGTACGGAAAATCAAGACCAGTAGATAACCCATATGAGGTTTGGCAAAATCCTCAAGGCTGGACATGGCACGTTCTTAAAAAGTACCAGTTAGAACGTAATGAAGGGCCAGATGCGCAGTGGTTCTGCGCGGTGAAATCCCCGCTAACCTATGGAAGTTGGGATTATGGCGATGTCTACAAGTCTGATGTTATGGAGTATGCCGTCCGAACTGATATAGATTACGACGACAAACGCCCAATTGAGCCGTTCAGCGGTTCAGATGCGGAACTTTTGGAGGAATTAGGGCTATGAGAAAGAAAAATTTACAAGAAAAAGCGTCTGACAGGAAAGAATATAAGGAATGTGTTGCTGTTCTTATGGAAACTCTGGACGGGTTTTTCACAGATTCTAATGAGTGGGGTGCTGATGGGTATTTTAGATCAGCACACCTACTACCTGCCGTCAGTGATGCATACTACAAGGCTAGGATCTCTAAAAAAAGAGTAGGTGAGAAGTTTGTGGGTGATCCATCTGAGTATGAGGGCAATTGGAGAACAGCAAACGCAACATCATCGTATGTCTATGATTAGGAGAATTAATCATGATTAAAAGTTGGGAGAATTGTGACCCATTCATGGGTGGATGTCGGGATATTCATAAACCATTAACAGGGGAACCTTCACTGGTTCCTCCAGAATACTGGGAGGAGGAGGAACTTAAAAATAATATGCGTCAGCAAGCTGATGATGACATGGAATACAACGATTGGTACATTGAAGAAAACTATTAAGAATCAATAACTTAGAAGCAATGCATTATTATATACGGAGTAATTTTGGATAGAGCAGATAAAGCAATTAACGTCTTGCGTAACCTGCCTAAAATGGCAGTAACGACAGCAGAAAAAACAGGTATGATGCCGGCTGAGGAGCTAAGAAACAGGGCATTAAAGGCAATTGATACACTGAAGAAATGTGGTTCAGATAAGAGGAAAGTAGACCGATATATTAGAGAAGCATGGCGCATTTACCAAAGGCTACAGAATCTTACTGGATCACATTTTTTTGCAGACAATACAGAACATTTCCCAATGAGGACACAATCAATAGAGGATTTACCATCACCTAATATAAGATCGGGAGGTCTAGGGTATAGAAGTGTTAATTGGGATTCAAGCTTCATGATGGCAACAACCAGGTCAAATGAGAAAAAAGATCCTTTTTGGAACCCTGACTCTGGTAAAAGAGATGAGAATGGAGTATTATTAGACTTGATGGACAGTGATTATTGGGTTTTCAAGTAATGGCAAAAAAACTAAGTGAAGAGATAGCTTATGAAATAATAGTGGAATTATATGCAGATGAGTTATCATTTAATAAAATAGCAAAAGAGTTTGATGTTTCTAGAGAAGCGGTAGGTCATATTAATGCAGGAAGAACGCATAGGATGGAGGGATATAAGTATCCTATCCGATTAACTCCGCATAAAATGGCACAAATGGAGAAAGATAAGCATGAAAATAAGTAAAGAAGAGCTTAAACCGTACAGAAGATTGACGGATGCACAGCAAAACATACGCCCATCTTCTGATTTTACAGATCAAGTTATGGATTATTATATGACTGGTCAGAGACTGACAGGCATTAAGCTACCGTTCAAATACTTTGATAATAAATTCAGGCTACGACCAGAAGAGATGACAGTATTGGCAGGGATAAATGGGGCAGGGAAATCCCTATTGGCTTCTCAGATTATGTTATCTGCTATGGAGCAAGGCAGTAAGTGTCTGTCTATCTCACTTGAGATGTCTCCTAAAGCGCAACTGGCTAGGATGTGGAGGCAGGCATCATTACAAGTAGAGCCTACCCTGGATGCAGGGTTAGACTTTGCTAGATGGTCTAAAGATAAGATGTTTTTCTATGATCAACATGGATCAATCGACTATAACACTTTAATATCTGTGATAAGATATTCTGTGGATAACTTGGGGATTGATGTTGTTTTGGTTGATTCTCTAATGACTATGAGTATGGCATCAGACGATTGGAACGGACAAAAAGCTGTGGTTTGTGCGCTTGCTAACTGCGCCAGAAACTTAGGTATTCATGTTATACTGGTGGCACATGCAAGAAAAGGTCAGAACATAACTGATCGTTTGGATAAGTGGTCTGTGGCAGGATCAGCAGACATAACAAATAGAACTGACAATGTGATATTGTTTGGTAGGACTTATGAGGAGGATTCAACCAAACCAGATGCATACTTCAGTCTATGTAAAGCGCGTAATTTTGATGGGGCAGAGGGGGATTTGGATTTGAATCTCTGCATGGCCTCACTTAATTACTATACTAATGACGATTTACCGCACCCTATAGGTGTGGAAGAACAGCCACCCAAAGGTGGCATAATGGGAGAACTACATAAGGTAGCATTATATGAACCACCAAAGCGCAAAAGCAAAAGGCAGACGACTGCAACAGTGGTTCAGGCAGTTGCTAGTTAAAGAACTAGACTTGAACCCTGATGACGTAGAGAGCCGTAGCATGGGTGCAGGTGGTGAGGACTTAATGTTCTCCTCACAGGCACGTAAAGTATTTCCGTATTCAGTGGAGTGTAAGAACCAAGAGTCGTTGAATGTTTGGAAGGCTTATGAACAGGCACAGTCTAACTCAGGTGTATATCAGCCGTTGCTTGTGATTAAGAAAAATCGGAAGCAACCACTAATTGTTGTGGATGCTGAATATTTTGTTGAACTATCAAAGGGAGTGTGATATTATGTTAAGAAGAATAGATCCATATGATTCATTTGGGACACTGATGCAGGAGATTATGTCCCCTATTAAATATAATAGAGTTTTGGAGAATGTGGGAACTAAAGAAGAACCTGCTATAGTTACTAGAGGTGAGTGGGTTGAGAAGAAGTATAAAGCATGGCGTGAAGAGGATGGCTCTTACCATGAGGAACTTATTGAAGAGGAGAAATAATGAAGATACTTAAAAAGAGAGAGTTTTATGTTGGGTTAGCTGTACTTGTTATATTAACAGTGTTAATTTTTGGAGGATCATAGAGCATGGACAGGAAGGTAGAGGTAGCACTCAAAAGACCATTTGATCCGCGACGTTTGAAGTGGCGTAAAGGGCAAGGCGGAAGTGGTGAGCTTGTCTATATTACAGCTAGAGACGTAATGGATAGACTAGATTCTGTATTTGGTGTTAGTGGTTGGCAGACCAAGTATGAATTTATTGGTGGTAGAGTGGTGTGCTATCTAAGCTGTAATATCAATGGCAATTGGATAACAAAGGCCGATGGAGCAGACGATAGTAATATTGAAGGCGCAAAGGGCGGTTTATCTGACTCACTTAAGAGGTCTGCGGTACAGTGGGGAGTCGGGCGTTATCTCTACCATCCTAATGCATTTGATAGGAATAAGAAACCTGCTGAGTGGGCTACGCCAGATGGATTTGATGCGCTCATGGCAAAAAGAGAGGGGAAAGAAATTGAACAATGGAGACAAGAGTACAGCAATGCAGTTCAGGACTGAGTTAGGACAAAACATATTCAAGCAGAAGTACGCTTCTAATCCTTATGAAACATGGGAAGATCGTGCTAACACCGTAGTCAACTACGTCTGTGGTGATATGGATGGTCAGAAAAATAACTTAATGGCAAAAGGTGACCGGGATCAGTTAGCCCGGTTCATCTCTGAATTTAAGTTCATGCCCGGCGGTAGATACCTATGGTATGCAGGGCGTGATGCAAGGTTCTTTAACAATTGCTATCTATTAAGGTTGGAGGATGATACCCGTGAAGAATGGGCAGGGGTTACTCAAAGAGCCATGTCATGTTTAATGACGGGCGGTGGTATTGGTGTTGATGTGAGCCTGTGTAGACCATCAGGAAGGCAGTTAAGGCGTACAGGTGGGGTAGCCTCTGGCCCCATCCCTCTCCTGTTCACCTTAAATGAGGTCGGCAGGAATGTCATGCAGGGCGGTAGTCGGAGGTCTGCCCTGTATGGCTCCCTTAATTGGGCGCATGAAGATGCAAGTAACTTATTAAAGGCTAAGAACTGGCATGATCTAAAGATAGAGGGTTCAGATATTACAATAGCTGACGCAAAAAAAGCTAACTTTAACTATGCCGCACCATTAGACATGATGAATGTCAGTCTTAACTATGATGATGCATGGCTAAAGAACGGGATGTCTGATGTGTTTATGGAGAATTGCCGACAAGCTATGATGACGGGTGAGCCGGGATTTTCTTTTAACTTTGGTGAGAAGCAGAATGAAACCTTGCGTAATGCCTGTACTGAGATCACATCAGAAGATGATTCAGATGTATGTAACTTGGGTTCAGTTAATCTTGCCAACATAGAGAGTGTTGAAGAGCTTAAAGATGTAGTTAATCTGGCAACTAAGTTTCTTGTTTGCGGATTAATTAGAGCGCATCTACCATATGAAAAGGTTGAGAAGGTACGACAGCAGAACAGTCGCATTGGTCTTGGTCTTATGGGGATGCATGAGTGGTTATTAAAGAGAGGTTATCGGTATGAATTTACTGATGAATTAAAAACATGGATGAAAGTATATGAGCAAGAAAGCACAAGATCCGCAAATGAGCATTGTGACAGACTTTTTCTTAACAGACCTAAAGGATACAGAGCCATCGCACCTACTGGAACAATTAGCATCTTGTCTGGAACAACTAGCGGAGTTGAGCCTATCTATGCGGTCGCATACCGCCGTCGTTACCTTGCAGAAGGAACCAGATGGAAGCATCAATTTGTCGTTGATGGTACGGCCGAACAGCTTATCAAAGGAGGAATCAGCCCCGATTCTATAGAGTCAGCAGTTGATCTAGCGGTTGATCCAGAGCGTAGGATTAAGTTTCAGTTTGAACTAAACAAGTATGTAGATCATGCTATTAGTTCTACCATAAACCTTCCTGCATGGGGTACAGAGTTTAATAATGAGGATAGGGTGCAAGAGTTTGCAAAACTGGTGCGTAAATACGCTCATGGATTGCGCGGTCTAACGATCTATCCAGACGGTAGTAGGGGTGGTCAGCCTATATCATCTGTTCCTTATGAGGAGGCTCACAGTAAGCGTGGAGTGGTATTTGAGGACAACAGTGAAGAGCAATGTTTAAGTGGGGTGTGCGGAATATGAATGCTATAGCCCCAATTTTTATGTTATGCGGTGATTATTACGATGAAGGTCCAGCAAAGAAAGACTGGGTTGAGTTTGAGTGGCTTGATGAAACGATCTCTGAAGAAGAAAAATTGGCATTTTGGAAGAGTAAGTTTGATAGAGGCGCCCCAAGTGAAGATGACGGTGAGATTTATGGGGTTGTGAGAGTGCCTGCCCCAATGGAAAAACAGCCATACTGGGATTTAATTAACTGTGAAGAGTTTGTTAAACGTAGAATGGTTGGGTATTTCAAAAGCAGTACAGAAGATTTATGGGGGTTAAAAAATCTTTCTAAGTATAAAGATGTACGAACTCATGGGTGTATGGCTCAGTTATATATCCCATATACCCATGATGATTGGATTGGACAAGAGAACTCAGAGATTGCGGAATATAGAGCAGAAATACATCTAGGCAAGTTAACACAAGTTGAGCTTATGTCTTGGTTACGCCTTACTGAATCTGATCTATTGTTGTACGATTATTATATGTCAGATAGAAAGGGAAACCCACCCAAAGAATGGCATGATACTTATGCATTAAGTGAGGATCTTTGCCCGTTTGATGAGGGAGATTATATGAGTGACGGGGAATATTGGGATGGGCCAAATGAAGAAACATTATATATTGCTAGCATATCAAATGATGAATTAAGACGCTATGATGATGGTAGCATAGTGGATGGGTGGTAAAAAGCAGAGCTAAGTGTTATGGAAGATAAAATATGAAACCTGACTATTACAACTCAATGAAGATCACACCGATAGATTACATTACGGCTAATGAACTAGACTTTTGTACTGGTAATATAATTAAGTATGCAAGCAGGTGGGACAAGAAAGGAACCCCTGTTGATGACTTGAGAAAAATTGTAGAGTATGCTAATATGTTAATACAGGGTCAGCTAGTTGAGGAGAGAGATAAGGAAGAGCTTGATGAGATTATTAATAATCCGGGAGGAACAGATTGAAGATTTTAACCGTAGTTATTTTGTCATTGTTTTTAGTGGGTTGCTCCTACTCAACACGTTTATCCGTTGGGGAGTATGGGGCATCGCACTCAGTAAACGTAACAAAACATGCTCACTAAAGAGTCAAGAATAGAAAACAAAAAATACATTAGGTGGGTTTCATCTTTGCCTTGTATTAATTGTGGCGCTGAGGATGGTACTGTAGTAGCGCATCACTTGAAGGGGTGTTATACACCCCTCTCTGGTGGTGCAGGCAGGAAGGCTAACGACTTTTTTACTATGCCGTTATGTTTTAGATGTCATGATAGGTTACATAGAGGTGATTATGACTTGCGTGAAACGCAACCATATCGTATAATGCAAACTATAGACAGAGCATTTAAGGAGGGGGAAATTAAATTTAAGGAATGAAAAAGAGTACAGAAATTTGGTTAGATAATATAGAAGATCTTGCGCCAAAGTATGCGGAAGCTAAAGCTAACTCATTCCAAGTGCAAGAGTTTAAGAAAACACAGAAGTCAATGCTGTATGGAAGGGCGTTTGGTAAAACGGTGGCTGAGAAGGAGCATTGGGTAAACATTCAGCCTGAAATACAAGAAGCTAATAAAGCTATAGCTATAGCCATTGAAGCTGAAGAAGAATTACGATGGAAGCTAAAACAGAATGAGCTACGCATAGAAGTGTGGCGCACTGAACAAGCTAATCAACGTATGATAGGGTGAGCTTAACTCACATTAAATGAAACTAAGAGGAAAATAATATGGACATGAAAGACGATTCAATAGTGTTGTTTACAAACGACAAAGATGGGAATGAGAAGCGTCCCGATTTTACGGGTACTGCGCTGTGGAAGGGGCAGGAAATATCAATATCTTTGTGGGATAACGTGTCTAAGAAGGGCAACCGTTATCTGTCTGGAAAGTTACAAGAGCCGTACAACAATGGCAATGGAACGTCTAAACCTGCTGTTGAAGGCACAGACATACCGTTTTGATTATTGATTATCACAATGGGGAGAAGGTAGAGCTTCAGTTCGCTGAAGCCTACCATTCTTATATGGTGGGTAAGGAACTTGTGCCGTCTGTCACTCAGGCTTGCGGCATAATTTCTAAACCTGCTCTGGTTCCTTGGGCATTAAAGGAAGGTGTTGAGTGGTTGGCAAAAAACCTTTCAAATAATTCAGGGATCGACTTCCTATCCAACGGAATAAAAACAGCTTACAAGAGTACGTCCACTGACGCACTCAATATAGGAACAGTAACACATGAATGGGTTGAGAAGGCTATACGGTTTCATCTTGGGGAAGGTAAGGAACCTAAAATGCCTAAGCAGAAGGAAGCTCAGACTGCCATCAAGGCTTTTCAGTCCTGGTTACAGGAGAATGAAGTGGAGTGGCATGGTGTTGAGCAGAAAATATATCATAGGGAATACAGATATGCCGGAACTGTTGACGCGATTGCTACCATTAACGGTGAGTATGCGGTTATTGATTGGAAAACGTCAAAGAGGATTTACCCTGAGTACCACCTTCAAGTTTCTGCATATGCTAAAGCGGTTGAAGATATAGAAGGAAAACCAGTAGACGCTACTTATATTTTAAGGTGTGACAAAAAGACTGGTAAGTTTCAATCTGTTAGGTCTGAAGATATAGAGGAGAATTTCTTAGCATTTAGGTGTGCGCTACACTTGCACAGAAGAATGAAGGAACTAAGGTGAAAATAACCTGGATGGATGGAAGTGCCTTTAACTTTGGGAGTATTGAGGGAACAGATTATAGATGTGAAAGATTTTCAAGGCCGGATGGCTCCTTATGGTTTCTCCTATCTTCTCCAAAGAAGACATATCTCTGCTGTAAGGGGCCATTCCAAACTAAAGAAGAGAGAGATTTGGCAATAATAAATAAGGTAAAGGAATATGATAGAGCTTAAATTTAATCAGGAGATGATGGACACCGCTACAAAGTGGTCGGAGGATACGCTTGGTAAGTTCATAAAGAAGAACACTATTATGAAGGGTATCAATGCCTACGCCGGGGCGTTTGCCGGAAGGCTTGGGGAGATTGCGTTATCTAAATATTTTGATGTAGGTATAGAAGATAAAAAAGATTATGATCTTATAGTGGATGGTAAAAAGCTAGAGGTAAAAACAAAACAAAGGGCTGTTAAACCAAGGCCCGATTACATTGTACAGGTAGCTTCAACAAGCAGGCACCAACAGCCAGATAGCTATGCGTTCTTAACCCTTGAATATGAGGATCGTAATAGTGGTGGGGTTTATCTTAAACCAAAACGCCTGTGGTTATGTGGATTCAAAAGTGCAAAAGATTATTTTGAACAGGCTGAGTTATGGCCTAAAGGATATGTTGATCCTAAAATGCCCTCATATGTAACCAAAAGGGATATGTATGTTATGGCTATTGAGGATTTGGATGACAGGATTTAGCAGAGAAAAATATGAAAGAGAACAAGCTGAAAGAAGGCTACACTTTGCTAGGTTCTGTTGGGTAAATCGGGATAAAATGACACCAAAATCAAGGGTAACATGGGAGGAAAGATTTGAACAGATGGAAGGAATTAGTTTGAATGACTACGCAAAGGAACGCATGAAAGAACGCAACCAGAAGGGAAAGAAGTGATCCCATAATATACAGGTGTACCACCGCTTTCTCCTAAGCCATCATGTCTGTCTAGCGTGGTGGCTATTTTTGTTTGTCTTTCATCCTGATGAACTAACCAACCCACACTCTCAAAAATTGGACAAGCAACCTTCTCTTGTGTTGTCCAGTCTGAGTAAGAGATGATATCCATCCATGTGATTTTTACTAATTCTTTTTCTTCTTCCTTTTCTCCAATGGACCCGGAAGTATCCAACCTAGAACCATCGGAACTAAGATAACTAATATCAGCAACCATCCGCCCATCTCCACAAGTTCTTGCAACAATGAAAAGAAATTAGAAGGAGCCTCTTGTACAATAGTAGCATCCCCTGTAATCTCAAGAGGCTGAGTAGGGGTAGGCTGTTTCACCGTCTGATCCGCCACCACAGAGGCTACAGAGGCACTCATCGTGGAAGCCGCTATGGGTGCAATCACACCCCCAGAGATCACACTCCCAGCAGTCGCACCTAAGCCTGCCGCACTCCCCACTATCGCCGCTTTCTTTAGTGATCCGCATCCTATAAGGGTGAGAGCCAATAAACCAATACAACACCCACGATACAAAGAACCCATATGAATTTGTTTCCTTGCACTAGCTCTTTTAGTTTTTTCATTCATTGACTCCATAGTTATGTACCATTTGTTTCACGCACATCTGTGCGTATTACCTTTTCTAGTTTTAGTGATTGTACTTTTTCATTAGGGACATATCTCCATATTAACCCTTCATCACGTATGCTTTCAAATACGGTAGTCGTTAATCCGACCTTTATTATTATGGCTTCATCCCCATCAAGCAACACAACATCCCCCGGTAGAAATACTTTAGACATCTTAAACTTCAAACCTTTAGCTACTGAAGAAGCAATCTCCTTCAACATTAAAGCTATAATCAAACTTAGAAGTATGGTTATCCAAGGCATTAAAAAGGAAGTTATCTTAATGCTTGTGTCCATAGACAGGGCGTTGAGATCCATTAGTCTAGCAGTTTAATAACCACCTCTCTGCCCTCCCAATTATCTCCCACCTCAACCTTTTTCTTTTCACATGAGTATCTAGTCTCACCTGAATCGCTGTCCTTCCATCCATTACGTGACAGGGTTCTCTTCATGGAAAGGCATCCGGGAACCCCCATCTCTACCCATTCCCCATCCTTTTCAT
>TARA_R100000808_G_scaffold6115_3_pt1 | contig 12024 bp, 14 predicted proteins | sample TARA_R100000808 | Tara Oceans TARA_R100000808 (sample SAMEA2622852) | marine metagenome | biome: marine biome (ENVO:00000447); feature: marine epipelagic mixed layer (ENVO:xxxxxxxxx); material: "saline water (ENVO:00002010), including plankton (ENVO:xxxxxxxx)" | depth 140 m | reverse complement strand
CACTGCGGACATAGCTGTGTCCTACGCACTGCGGACATTTGGTGCCTGCATTCATCTCCGGGCTGGTAATCGAAAAGCTCCGGCAGTACCATGATGTCGGGGGAAAGGGGGAAATGTGGCAACCAAGAAAAAAGCAAAATCGACAGAGGCTAGGAGTCCGGGCACCATCTATCAGGTGGATATGGATCGGGATGACATAGCTACCATTATTCTTCACCTGGACGCGCGGATGGGCCGGGACATGAAAAGGGTGGAGGCGATACAGCGAAAGCTGAAAGTGATACTCGAAGGAGGTCCGACCGCATGAGCTACACGAAATTCTTACGGTGGGTGCTCGAAAATTTGGACTTGGCGCCGAAGCTCGTGGAGCATGCCGGTGAGGTGTGGGATGCCATCGAGAGCGGAGACGAGTCCAGGGCGGCCAGGGAGGCCGGCGAATTTCTCATCTGGCTGTCGTCGATCCTCGAAGATATGCCCGAATTCGCCGATGACGGATCTCCTCGAATGAGCCGATTGAATTTCTCCGACCCCGAGGATAATACTATCCAGTCGGTGGCGCCGGATGAGAGTGGGGCGGCGACGGGGATCGTGGAAATGGCAGTGGCGGCCAGGGAGGTCGATAAGGCTATCGGACTCGGGGGGGTGATGATGGCGTGGCAGCTAATACAACTCATATGGCCAATATTGCGATTGTTAAAGACACGGTAATGCACGGAGGGATGTATGGCGGAGAAGTCTCCGAATGAAGGGTCAGAGTCCGAAGCGCCAAACGCAACGGGTGACTGGCTACTGGTCGAGCATATCGAGGAGCCGACGACCAAGGGGGGGCTGGCCCTCCCGGATCAGTCGAAGTACCAGGGGCAAGCCCGCGTTGTATCGGTGGGGCCCGGCCCCATAAGTCTGCACGGGACTCGAATCCCTCCGGACATGTATCCCGGAGATGTCGTTTGGCTTGGGGCGCCAACTCAAAAACGGATCGAATGGGGCGGGGGAGTACTGCACGGCGTCCGGCAGGCTGATGTGGTGGCCGTGGCTGGTAGATCGAATCGAGAGGTGAGAGTCCGGGAGGTCATATGATCAGCGCCGGGCCGGTATTCGACCCCGAGGCGACGGCCTTCTCGTATGGGTTCGATTCGATCGCCGCATATCAAGACTGGCACGGACTAAAGCCGGACGGCATTCCTGGACCGGTCACCACGACCAGTATGGTACAGCCAAGGTGTGGGCGCCCGGACTACGAAGAGGCAAGGCCACCCGAGGAATCTAGTTGGCCGCGCCGGTGCATGGATGTGACGTGCTCCTATAAGCTAGCGCTTAACCTGAACGACGATGTCATACAGTCCGCGTGGAACAAGGCGCTCACGATGTGGAATCAGGTTTGTGGCATCAACCTCCGATTATCGGAGGATTTCGACAGCGCCAGCATATGGGCCACATCTGGCCCATTGTCGGGGTCGACGCTAGCGTGGTCGTACTTGCCTAATGGCAATTGCCGAGAACGGCTTGAGCAGAGATACGATAGCGAACAGCGATGGAGTCACGACTACTTGGCGAAGACTATACTCCACGAAATAGGCCACGCGATCGGCCTCAGTCATAGCCGGTCAAAAGCAGATATTATGTACCCGTCAATCACCGGGGCACCCGTCGACTCCTATCCTGGGGATGGTGATACGGCCAAGGTGGTCGACAGATACGGACGGCCCAACTTACCGGACGGCCCGGACCCCGCCCCGGAGGATACCCCGATGGGTAGCCGGATAACCATCACGGGGGACGATCTAGCTCCCGGCACATATACCATCAAAAAAATGTGAATAAGGAAAAGCCGCCCTGGCGTCCTTATCCAACTCCAAGGGGGGGCCAGTGTATCATCAGAATAGGCTAGTGATGTGGGCCGCATGGATCGCCGTGATATCCGTCCTCATATGGCTCATCATCGAAACCTCCGGGCGTGGTGAATCTCCCACTCAGATAGAGAGCGAGGAGAATCTGAGAGTGTACCGCGCTATCTTGCCGGATCTGTCGGACCCATACGCCAACCGGATGCTACACTCCCCGAGAATGATATGGTACACGGCCGACTCAATGGGAGTAGCCTATCAAGCGCACAGTGGTCCGGAGCCCGGTGCTGGTGAGATAGGATTCGCCGACGCGATGGCGACCGATGCCCTACCAAACCAGAATACCGTCACAAGATTCCCCTGGGCACCGATGCCTGGGGGGACGCATCTAGCGCACGGGGCCGCGTCATATAAGGGCTTTTATTTGCCAGTCGATCATGACGGGGTCATTCTTCCCGTGGTCTGGTACCGTCACCAGATCGAGAGCCTGCACCACCCCAACAAATCAGTCAGGGGGTGGAATTGGACATTTCCGGCCGGCTCGATTGTCTGGGAGGTGTTAGTGATCCAAGGCCCGGACGGCATAAGCTACCCGTATGAGGTACGTAGCCGATGGAGGTATGCCGATCACTGGCAACCCAGGCTATACCGGCCGTTTCCGCGCGCAGTGGAAGCAGCGGAGTACGTAGATCGAGGGCCCAGCTCGGAAATGGCCAGGAGATTTTCCGCGCATTGCCGCGCTCCCATTACGGAAGTGGGACAAATCGAGTCCGTGGAGCCAGGAAGCGAATCATTTGAAACTGGCGCTGGCGAGTCGTTTCGTCGGTCGTTCGGTCTGGACCGACTGCCTCCCCTGCCGGAGGGCGTAGTAATCTCCATGCTGGGCCGCGAGTTCGTCGAGGTCGCCGGCACTCAGTGGAAGCCGGGATGCGATAGCCCCACGACTGACAGCGATTTCCACATCGTCCCGAGGGGGTCCCTGTTGGCCATCGTGGGCAGCGACGAAGAAAGCTGTGCCAGATGCCACGATACGAGCTTGACAAGTTCGCGTCGATTTGGGAATAAACGCACATGGGGATGGGTGCGGGGAAACCTCGGAACCGAGGCATCGAATGGGGGAATCATCAGTTGGTCGCCCATCAGCCCCGACACGTTCCGGGGCCGGCGTGAGGCAAACCCGGCGGTGAGGATGAGGCAGAACTGGGTGCGGGGCGGTATCGTCGCCCAATATGACCCGGACAAGCACCCAAAGAGATACTACACGAGACTGGCGCCTGAAAAACTAACTCGGATAAAACCGGAGGAATGACACATGGCTCGCTGGATGTGGATGGTAATCGGGGTCGGTGCGATACTCGCGGCTATGATAATCCCAGGCGTCGGGCATGCCTGCGGGGGTGGGTTCGGATTCCTGTCCGGAGGATTGGGAGGCGGTACCACAATCAGCACGCCGTCACTTCTGAATATCGGCCCAGGCCCAGCGCCATCGTATAAGGGATCGTCATACCAGCGGGACGTCAGTACGCCGAGGGTGGAGTCGAGTGCAGAAGATGATGAAATCGAATCATTGCAACGTCAAATTGAGGATCTTGAGCGTCAGGTGTCCCTGGCTCGCCTGCGGGGTAGGGTGGTCGAACTCAAGAGGCAATTGTCGGAGGGGATCGACCCCATCGAGACGGTGGTAAGAGCAGGGTCGAGGATCCGAATCAGCGCGGTCAGTACAAGCACGAGAATAGAGTGATCACACCTCCAGGGCGGGCGGGCCGCAATCCTCTCTAGGCCCGTCCGCCCCTTCTCTCAAAAGGCCGACATGGTAAACACGCGCTTGAAGGTTATGGCGGCTGTCCTGGTGTGGTCCTTTTGGCTCCCCGGTCCGATATTCGCGGGGATGTGAGTCTCGAACAGATGTCGCTCCGGTCGGAGTGTCGTCCAATACCAAACGACGAGATCGGAGAAGATAGAAGATTTACGGAGAAGGATCGAAGCACTGAGGATGAGGATAAAGCAACTTAAGGGGGCAGATAAGGCATGAGCGAAGCAAAGCAAAAGACGGAGAAGTTCGTGGCACCCGTGGGGCGTACACAGAACCGGAGTACGGCCGCCAAGAAGACATGTAAATGCAAGGCCAAGAGTAAGAAGATCGGCCAGCGAGGGTCAAAAAACAACCGACGGAACAAACGAATCGAGTGGTAGGATGCCGCAAAAAACGATAGGCGCAAGGGACTACCGGCCGGCCATCGAGCCGGAACCGCCCGACAGGGTCGACGGCCTGAAGCTCTGGGTGAAGGCATCCGATGCGATGCTGTCGAACAACGCGACGATTAGCACATTACACCCGCACGCCGACAATACGGGGCTCGGCTATGTATTCACTGCGCCCGGTACCGCACCGACATATGACATCGGTACGATGCAAAGGGACTCGATAGACACCGACGGATCGGGTGCCCTGATGGATAGCGTCCGGGACTCCCGCGATATACTGCCGGCGGCCAGCGAGGCCCTTATGGTCGCGGCCGTCATTAGAATGCCAGACGTCAGCGATAACGGACAATTCGGAGTATGCGGCGCGGGCGGTTATGGCGTGTCGAATAGTGGTTTCCGTGGCGTGGACTGGCTTATCCATAGCAGCGCGCTGAATTTTCGGATGAAGGGTCAGGACAACGGAACGAAGTCCGCGACGATAGCCAGCGGTGGGTTGACCAACAACCAAACGCATGTATGTATCGGCGTTAGGGAGCACGGGACGAACAAAATCCACGTATGGCTCGACGGATCTAGCCACGATGATACGACACCGAGCAGCCACTCGGCGCAAAGCATGAAACACGCTAGTACAGCGGCCGACTTCAACCTGGGGGACCGGATAGGCGCCCATGTTACATGGTGCCTCAACGGATTCCTCGGGGAAATGATTTGGTACTATCGGACGTCAGACTACAAAAATGACGACGTCAATCGTGTCGGGTCGTACCTCGCCGGCCAGTGGGGAACAACTTGGTCCAACGCGACTCAAATGGCGGGGTGATACGATGCTGATCGACCCATCTCTATCCAACGGAAAAGAAAACGCCAGCCCAGAAATCGAAAGGGTGATCAAAGAGATCACCAAAAAAAAATCTGGCACCTGGAGGATGGGCGGGGGCATAGAATTTCTGTCCGGTATCTACCGGATTAAGAACACGATCGAACTGCCCAGCGCTATGGGGCTGGTAATGTCCGGAAAGGGGGCGGTGATCCAGCCGCCACCGCGTGGGGTACTGCCGAACGGAGGCCCCTGGATCACGGACAGGATTCCCATGCTAGGGACCGCGATACTCTGGGACGGGCCGCCCAACGAACCGATGATACGGTGGAGCGGAATCGGCGGCGCTTTCAGGGACTTCTCGCTCTGGGGTCAGGTCCGCGCAGACAATGGCACGACAGAGGGGACGACGGACGGACCTCGGGCCAGCAGTGGGATCCACGTCCGGCACTGCAAGGGAATGGCGTCGGGTCATTCCAGCATCCAAAACGTATCGGTGGCCGACACGATTGACGCCTTCACGTTTGGCGAGGATCAAGAAGAAGGAAACTGTGCCGACATGAGCATGGACCGGGTGCAGAGCTACCGATGCGACCGATTCCTGCGGGTCCGAAATACCTTCGGCGTTAATTACCGCATCGGACTCGGGACGGCGACACAAACCCCAATCGTATTCGACTTCGAATTCGGCGGTTGCCTCGACGCGCAATACATGGCGGTCGAGTATATAGACACGTTTTTAGTGACGGGGAACCAGGGGACCGGAAACGGATCTTTCAATTTTGGCACGGTCAAGCTCGACCTCCAGCAAGGCCACAAGGCACGCCTGGATGAAGGAGAGCAGGAGGACCGGAGGCAGTTCCCCAAGTTGGTGCATTCGCGAGAAAATCAGAAAATACTCATCGACTTCCAGGCAATCCACGCGCCCGAAGGTTTGCGGGATTGGCCGCGCACAGAGGGGACGGTCTGGGACCTAAAGGATCGAGTACAAGTAACGGCGCATCGAGCGGCATACATGCCACATGATGCGCACCCAAATCTGACGTATGGAAAAGTAATCTACCAAAGTGAATCTTAGCGCCTTCGGTCGTGGCTACGGTGACGAGGTGCAGAAATATCCGGAGAGTACTATGCACCGTGGCGATCCTACTACCAAAGATCAATGGGTGAGGGGGTTACTGGGCCTTGTTTTTATTTCTTGTTTGACCGGAATCTATCAGGCCGGCCAACTCAAGCAGGAGGTGGTGTATCTGCACAACGGTCTCGACAAGCTGACGAAGCAGGTCGAGCTATTGATTCGCAACGACTTGGTCGACCTGCGTGGTCGGCTGTCTGCTATGGAAAACTCGGGAACTCGCGAGATGATTAACGAGCTACGGGAAGATGTTGCGGACATCCGCCGGGAGCGCCATGCCCAGTAATGCAATCGGAGGACATAGCCCGGAGTTCGACCCGGACACGGAGCCGAGGCGCGGTGACTTTTTGCTGCTCCAGCGAGTGCTGAACCTTGGGGTAGCCATCCCAGATTCGGCCCGAGAAAGCCTAGGCCACGGGGTGACATGGGCGGCAAAGCTAGCGGTGAATCCGAAAAAGCCCGACCGAATTCGACTGTCGGCGTTGCGGGTCCTCGGGACTATCGAAAAAATGAATATCGACATCGCGCTCAAACTGCTAGATAAGAGATTCCCGGACAAGATCGAGATGCAGGACGACCAGCAAGAGACCGCTGACGATCTGGCGAGGCAGCTCCGGGATGATCGCGAATACATCGCGTTCGCGAGGAAGAAGCGGAGGGAGGCGGCCGGTCCGGAGGGGAAGGTGGGCCGGAAGGCTCGCCGAAAGCGAGGCCCGAAACCGAAGAGGAGTACATGACACATGTGGCGGCGAAAGCCGAAGCAATGGCCAGCCCGGCTTTGGCCGCCAGTTGGGCACTTAACGACTTTCAAATTGCGGCCCACGTCGAAGCGCTCGATGACTTTCTGTTGGACCTGTCAGACAGAAAGATCCGCCGTGGATTGGTACACATGCCACCACGGCACGGAAAAACCACAATGTGCTCTCGGGTCTTCCCGCCGTGGTACTTAGGCTGGAATCCAGACCATAACGTGATGCTTTTCACCGGGACCGACACGATGGCCAGCCGGGCCGGACTCGGAGCCCGAAGCATCGGAGACAGAATTCTGCCGGGGCTGTTCAACCGGAAGATTCACCGGGACTACCCCGGCCGGTACCATTGGAAGATCGCCGGGACACGCCCGGACAGGGGCGAGATCATATGCAGTAGCCTCGGGGGTAGCCGGACGATGGGGGCCGGGGCGGATCTGGTCGTGATAGATGATCAGTTCGGAAAGGTCGAGGAGGCGTTAAGCAATCCAGTCAGGGACAGACACGAACAGGCGTTTCTTGCCGACGTCATGACCCGACTATCCCCAGACGCGGTGGTTCTGATAGTCGAAACTCGATGGCACCGTGAGGACCTGATAGGTCTGTGTCAACGCGCAACTGACGAGGTTTGGCATGAGCTATGCTTTCCGGCGCTGGCAAAAGCAAACGACCCACTCGGAAGGAAAGAAGAAGAAGCGTTATGGCCGGAGCGATTCGACCAAGAAACACTACGGGCGATTCGTAAGAGGCAGGAAAGTAGAGGCTATCCGTGGATGTTCGAGGCGCTCTATCAGGGAGACCCTCCGGAGGTCCTTGATGTCGAGTGGCCGACTGAGTATTTCGACCATGATCAATTTTGGTTTGACGACTGGCCGGAGGGTCACGCGGTGGAGTTCCGCGTGGTCTCGCTGGACCCGTCAATCGGGCAAACAGACAAGAGCGATTATTCGGCTTTTGTGAAGCTCATCCTGACCACGGACAACACTGTTTGGGTCGATGCGGACATAGCGAGAAGGGACATAAGCCGGATAGTTGAGGACGGTATGGAGATGTGCCGCAACTTCCAGGCTCAGGCGCTAAGCGTCGAAACCAACGTATTCCAGGAGGCGCTCCGTCAGATTTTTCTCGATAAAACCAGGGGGATAGGGTGGATGATACCGGTGATTCCAGTTAATCAGTCCCGAAACAAGATCATGAGAATACGCGCAGGAATCACGCCGTACCTGCACGAGAGAAAGCTGAGGTTTCGGCGCAATAGCCCTGGCGTCAATCTTTTGCTAGAACAATTGAGGACATTCCCGAGCTGTAAGCACGACGACGGACCGGATGCGTTAGCGCAGGGGTTGCATGTACTCCAGGATTTTGCGCTAAACGGGGCCCCGATCACGCCATAGCCGATCGACACCGAAAGGCCCAGACATGCCGAGCGAACGCGAGAAAATCGAGGCGCTATTCGGTCGCAGGATGCGTGGGGAGTCCGCCAAGCACGAAAAGGAATTGACTAGGCTTCTCGGTTCGCCTCCGGACGTCCGGAACGTACCGCCGGAGTTCTGGGAGCAAGTGCGATCCGACCAGCAGGAGAGGCTCGCGTCTATCTTGGCCCTTATCTTCATGTCCAGCGCCAGGGCCGTCGGGAATGTATCGGGACGGGATCGGGCAATCAATGGGTCGAGCTTTAGCGATCGCGCGGAGCAGTTCGCATCTGACCGCGCTGGGTTCATCGCGGAGAGGATGGCCCAGACGACTCAGAAGCACCTGGAGCGGAAAAGCCAAGAGTGGAGGAATCTGTCAAATCGAGGGGTGACTATACCCGCCAATGAAGTACATCAGGCGTCACATATCGAATTCGGAGATGCCAGAATTCAGATGGTGGTCACGACAGAAACCACAAAGGCAACCACGGAAGGTAGCAGGGAAGGGGCATTCACTAGATTCGGAAGCGATACCCACCAAGTGTGGGCGTTGGGGCCCTGTCAGCACTGCACATTCTGCCCACTTGTGACCGGTACCGATATCGACTGTTGGGGATCCTTTGTCGATGGTCCGCCGGCACACCCGAATTGCTGTTGTCATATCAGGTTTGTGCCTAAAGGGTCCTTTGTTCGACAATGTCCGGACAGGCCGAATGTGATCAGGGCAGCACAGCAATCGAACATTTTCGGATTCATGGAATCTCGACTGGTCGAACACCTTCCCGGCGAGCATGAGCAAAAGAAGCATGGGCGCCGTGGTGGGTCGGCAAATCCGAAGGTGGTGGCATGGGCAGAGAAGAGGTTCGACAACCCGGAGCACGCGAAGGCGTTCGTCGAATGGTTCGGTGACTCGAAGGTGGTTGATAAAAACGGTGATCCGTTGGTTGTTTATCACGGGACATACAGAGAGTTCGGAGAGTTTGACAATCCGGACGCCGAGGATCTGGCTGGCGGCTGGCACATGTTTTCGGAATCCCCAGAATATGCTGGAGAATTCGCGGTAGGTAAGGGAGGAAATATCATTCCATCTTATCTAAACGCCGAGAATCCTCTCGACCTAAGAGAGCTACCAGCTAGGCGGGGGGATGTGCGAAGAGAGCTATTGGCAACCCTTGAGGAAAAAGGGTTTGACATGGAAAAGCTCGGAAAGGTTATTCCTTATGAACGCGATTTATTCCAACACATTCATCGGAAAGGAGCGAGGGCAGAATTGGTCCGCCAGATGAAAGAACGCGGCTTCGATTCCATTGTCATGCCCGACTCAAAGGCCACTGTTGTAGATAACAAAATGGAATACGTCGAATCATTAACGTGGGTTGTTTTGAATCCCACGCAAATCAAAAGCGCCACCGGCAACCGTGGGACCTTTGACCCCGACAATCCTAAGATAACCGAGTCCCGACTGGTCGAGCACCTCCCCGGTGAGCACGAGCAAAAGAAGCATGGGCGCCGTGGGGGTGGCATGGACGCGATAGCCAAGCGTTTAGGAATCACCGACCCTAAGAAGTTGGAGATCGCCGAGAAGAATGCTGAACTCCAAATCAAGGCGGAGACTGCGAGGATAGGCGGCGACAAGAAGGCCGAGTATGGTTTTCTTGACCAGGTTGACCTAGAGGACAGCAAGGTTGGAGAAGCGTCCCACCAAAGGATGGCCCAAATACTTGGTGAGCGGTTCGCCGATAAGATGGAACCTGGCGACCTAGGCAATCAGGGCCTAACTCTGGAAGAGAAAATCGCAAATAATGTCCTTACTTCCGGCGGTACTCTTATATTCCAGAAAGCCGTTTGGGAGGGCATTAAAGATAAGCATTTCGACGGCAATGCGAACATCCTGGCCGACAATCCTAACCTTGATAAGTTCAGCGCAGCGGAGGTGAATATCCTCGCAGCGTTAGCCAGGGCTGGAGGCGATGACGCAAGCGCTAACAGCATCGCTATTGCGGTTGATAACCCACCTATGAGAAGGATAGCCGATAGGATGGAGAAGGGTAGGGCCGAAAATGCGAATTCGGCCAGTCGTCAATGGGCAAAGGATAAGCAGGGGATTATCAAATCCGAAGCTGGAAATCTCGGCTACCAGAGAATGGTGCATGAAGTGGCTGGCGGCGTTGTCGTTTATGACGACGGACAGGTGGCTGCTAACAATGGACAGCGAGCGGGCATGAAGATGGCTATATCTGCGGCGGTAGGTTCTGAGCTAGATAAGGCGGCTACGAATGGAGGATTCCGTGAAGAGGTTCATGCGGCCGCTGATTATCTTGATCGTGAAGGACTTATACAGGCACAGAATAGACGAATGGAGTCATCTCTCAGCTATGGACCCGAGAGTCCTGCGGCGGCGGAGGCGTTGGTGGCCCATATCAACGATAGCTGGGCTAAGAGTTCAACGAACGGGAACGAGACCAGCATCGCCTTCCAGAAGACTATCGCCAAGAAGTTCGGTATGCAGGCGGAAGTTGGGGCGGTCAGTCCTGACGGTGACAGGCGTGCTGATGAACTGCTAGAGAAGCATGGAAAAGCGTTTGAAGGGGTGGTTGACGCCTACTACAAACGCACCCAGGACGAGCTACAGAGGCAAGGTGTCGAGTCTGTGGTCCTGTATCGGGGGATGCAGTTCGACCACGAGCCAAATTCTCGGGTGGATAGTGAATACAAAGAGGCTTTGGATTTACTGGAAAACCGAACAGCACTTCCCCAGAACGCGAAAAACTCGTGGGTGACGGACCAGAACATAGAAGGAAACCCAGTGTCGTCGTACTCAGCGCATTACGGTACGGCGGCTAAGTTCGGCAGTGATTCAACCAGGAGGTACAACATGCTGGTCGCTTCTCAGGTGAGTGCTAAAGATATATTTTGCACTTCGGTGACGGGGGCAGGGTGTCTGGCTGAGAATGAGGTTATGGTGTTGAGGCACCAACAGGATGCGAAGGTCATGACAATAGTGAATACAGAGCGACATGTAAAACGCGCCGGTAGTGTAGTTGACGTTTCCCTGGGTCAGGATTTGCCGTCACAAAGTGAATTCTGGAGAGTAGTTGAAAACTCGGAAGACATATGAAAGTAGACATTGACCTACTGAATGCCGACTGGACGAAGCAGACTCCGGACACTATGGAGCACTTGCGGCGTAAGGCGATCACCGAGTCGCACTTTCGCGAGCACGACGACCACGATCAGAAGGATCATGGTAATTGGGCGAGAGGCATAGCAAGCAAGGGCAGCGAAAAAAAGACAGGGGACTATGCGCTAGATGACGATGTGCCGGTCGAGCCGGGCACCGCCCCCATTCCCGAGGGGCATATAAGATTCTTTCACTACTCAACCGTGCGTGATTGGATATCTGATGAGGTTCCGCTAGAAGAACACTACCACGGACATGCGGAGTCATTGCGAGAGCAGGGCATTTTAATGTCCTCCGCGCGAGGCGAACGATTCGGAGAACCAAACCAAATATGGGCAAGGAGGCGAGTCCCCGAAGGTATAGATGAAAAGATTCATGTAGAATTCTCTTTGTCTCACGACGACCCGCGAATAGGTGGAACCATAAAAAGAAAAACCGGAACCATACAGGATGCCCAGAATTCGCGCGAGGACGCGACATTTACCGGAGATATAACTCCCGACGATATAGTGGCAGTACATGAACCGTGGCATTTTCGATTTCGGGAAGATTATGGCGGCGATTCATACGCAATCAAGCGAGCCGGTGAGGGAAAATACGATTTCATCCTAGATCCCCAGAAAAAAGACGACAGCGAACTAAACATAGAACAAGCTGCGCTACGTCGTGCAAAAATGG
>TARA_R100000808_G_scaffold900_2_pt1 | contig 12048 bp, 17 predicted proteins | sample TARA_R100000808 | Tara Oceans TARA_R100000808 (sample SAMEA2622852) | marine metagenome | biome: marine biome (ENVO:00000447); feature: marine epipelagic mixed layer (ENVO:xxxxxxxxx); material: "saline water (ENVO:00002010), including plankton (ENVO:xxxxxxxx)" | depth 140 m | reverse complement strand
TGGATTGGGTACCTAAAGATCAACAAATACCTCTTTCTGTTCTTGAACATATGAATGCAAGGCGTCCAACGGATCGTGGGTTAATAGATTGGATAGAAGATAACCCTACCGAAGCTGCAGCTGTTGGTGCTATTACACCATATGCAGCAAAAGAAATAAGTGCTGCTGCTGCTAGACCATTACAAAAAGCTATTAGCGCTAGGTCTAGTATTAAAATAGATAAATTCTATTCTAAAGGCGCAGACAAGACAAAGCTAGCTGTACATCACTTCTTAAAAAATGAGCAAGATGAAATAAATAAAATAGTAAAGAAATGGTATCCAGATTTAAAGAATTTAAAATATGCAGATAAAAAAAGAGAACTATCTAATATAGCAAAACAATTTGGAGTTACTATTACTCCTGATCCAGCTTTAAATAGAGCTAAGGGGAGCTTTGGGGAGCTGACCGCTGTTCTAGAAAGAAAAGATTTAATTGCTAAGGGGATTTCTGCTGATGAAAGAGGTTGGCAAGCTAGGAAACTTAGGGGCTTAGATTTAGATATAAGAAGTGAACATCAATGGCAAGTCTTAAATAAAGTTGTTCATGATGATATTAAGACTTTAAGTCAAGCTGATAAAATAAAAATTAATAAAGCAGGGCTAACTGCTCCTATAAAAACTACTATGAAAAATGTATTTGGGGGTAAAAATTTTGGTACTGGTAAATTGAATGACCACTCTAGGGCTATTGTTGTACATGGAAAACAAATGAAATCTCCAAATACTTCAGTATCAATATCTAAAGTTATAAATTCAGGGGATACTTATCGAATGCATAGAGCTGTAAGTAAAGACCATTTAAATCAAATGGCAGAATATGTTATGAAATATGCTGATCTCGATAATCCTGATAAGGTAGCTAGGTTAGAAAGTATACGAAAACATGCTCAGAAAAAATTTTTTAGTATGGCTGCAACTCCTATGCAATATGCATCATTACATTGGGAAGTTGGAAATGCAGATAAATCAATTCAACAGTTTATGCAAAAATTTAGATATAATGAAAAAACTGGTATTGGTAGAATAAATATTAGCCCCGCAAGAAAACCATTGCCATTAATAGGTGGTTTTAATGCAAATATAAGATATCAAAGAGTAAAAACTAAGCCAAGATACAGACTTATTAATAATAAAGGGTTTTCCAGTGGACAAAAAACTCCAGATATGTTTGGTGAATGGGAAAAATATTATCCTAAAAAATTAAAAAAATCATATTTATATACAGATAGATTAGATTTATTAAAAGGTTCTGGCTGGACACAAAAGTTGCCTCATTTATCTATTATGACAAAAGAAGATGTGTCAAGAATTTCTAATAGAGAAAAGATGATCACTTCTCTAAAAGAAAAAAATTGGAGAAAAGCAGCTGCTAGCGCAGCAAGATTGGCAGGTAAGCTACCTGGATTAGCTGGTAGATTTTTTGCATTTAGATTTGCTAGAATTTAAGAAAGATAGGGGAGAACGGGCAAATAAGCAAACCCATAAATGTTCTCCCCTTTGTGGAAGGGATAAACTGCCTACCTTGGGGAAAGATAATAAAACCAAGGTAGATTGATATCGCAGTTTATCTTGCTACGAAATTATCAAAATATTTACAGCCATCTTCTACCACGCAAGGCTTACCAGCCTTTTTACTGTTGACAGTCATGAATACTGGTACCCATTTATTTCTTTTTAGATATCCTCTATCAATAGAAATAGAGCAACCAAGACAATTGCCAACATTCCAATTTGCGCAATCAAGTTGTGCTTTCCTTAGTTTCGTCATTTCCTTCCTCCTTGTTGTGTTCGTCTGCTGTCGTCGGTTCGCCCTCTCTTCGCTCCTTCTCCTCCATCAGTCTCAACATATAAGCAGATAAATACACGGATAGGTCAAGTGCCTCTTGTACCGCCTCATAAAAATTATCTCTTGTAATATCATCACTTGGCATAATTGGAACATCTTGATGATACTCTAAAGCACCTAACTTTAATCTTTCTTTTATTAGATTTAATATTAAATCATTATTTGTTTCTAAATCTTTTAAGTCTTCACTATCTTTAAAATCATTAATTTTAGCTTGTAAAGCAGTGTTTTTTAGAAACATTTCTTGAAGTCTGAAATCAGCTTCCATTAAAGCTTGTTCTAAATGAACAACTTTATTTTTTAGCATTTGTTTATTGCTTGCTAAAGGTTTTCCTTGTTTATTTATTATACTAGTCATTACAATTCTCGCATTTAGGTTTACCTTGGAGCGCATATTCTTCTTCTATACCAGTCTCAGAGCCGCATTCTATTTCAGATGCTTCTTTCATTGTAATAGTTTTTTCAACTTTATACATATCTTCTGTTACTGGTATCTTTTTTTGTCCAACATTTTTTGATTCCATTTCATCTTCAATATTTTGGACAAGATCGTTAACTTTGTTTAAAGCTTCTGGATTGCTACCATTCATATATAGCTCTCCTCTATAATTCTGCAAAGCAGTCATTATAATTTCGCTTTGTTCTCTTGATAAATTCAATATCTTCCTCCTTTTGCTAATTTTCTAAGAACATATTCTTTAGTTTCATCTTTTAGAGTTTCAACCCATAGAATAAGCTCTTCAAAATCTTTCTCATCTAATGGGCCTTTCCTGGTATTACAAGATTTACAAATTAGTTGCAGGTTTTCTTTTATAGAGTCTCCACCTTTAGCCAAGGGGATAATATGATCACATACCATATTTCTATAAACCATTTTTCTTCTGCAGTATTTGCAAGACTTGCCATATTTATGATAAAACATATCACGTAAATCGTCCATTGTGATATCGAATATTACTTCAGATATTTCTGAACGTTTCTTAAGGGAGGATTTGAGACTTTGCATTTTTCTCTGTAGCTTAGTATAAGCAATCTTCCAATAAGTTTTGTGATGAGGCTCTAAAACCTCTTTAAATGCCTTCTTATCATACTTCATAATTATAAGGGCTCAGCGTAGGTGTTTTTACTCACTGTCTGCTTATGTTTATCCAAAAGGATGTCAACACAGAACAACTGAGCCCATATAATTTAGTATTAAAAGAGTTCGGTAACAATATCAAATCCTAAGTTGCGTTTTTTAGAATTAACTTCGTTTTACTCTTTTAATTTTTCTGATATTTAGACCAGGTGGCATATCATCTCCAGAATTAAATGCTGATATTGCAGCTTTTCTGGCTTTCACCTTATCCAATTTCTCAACTATTTCAACTTTCTTAAAATCATCTGATATACTATGAGGATCAACATCTACTGGGCCGAATGTTTCATAAAGCTTATACCTTGCGGTATTAGTTTCATAGACTCCGTCTTCATTCCCAACTTCCATAATAACTGCTGGCAGTAGTTGTTTATTAAAATAGTCTTTTGTCCTTACCAATGCTCTTCGTCTTGACCTCAATCTTTCAACTTCATCTTTTAATGCTTCTACTTCAGCATCGATAAGATGTTCTTTTTTATTGAGCTCGACCATAAAGTAATCAACGTTTTGGATTTTATTTTTGACTTCTTTGTGGATCGTCATTCTAGTTTCTTCTAGTTTTTTATGCTCGTCCATATCGATGTCAGTTCCTTGTTCAAGATGTTCTAGCTGCTGATTAACATCTATTAACTCTCCAACAAGTTCTTTAGTTGTTGGCATTTTGTTGCCTCTCTTCCTTTGCTTTGATTAATCTAAAAGAAGGTGTCCACTCTAAATCTACATCAAATAAATCGCCATCGCTATTTTTAAATAACGTAACTTTTTTACCTGTGCTTTCAGAGTCTCCTGTTATACCTATTACTTTCCTAGATGCATTTTCTATGGCTCCGCTACCTTTAGCAGCATACAAATCCATTATTTGATTTCTCGAATAATCTCTTGATACTTGAGATATTTGTATAATAATAATATCTTCAGTTACTGCAATATTTGAAAGTGAATGGCTAATATAATTTAGCTTTTCGTACTCACCTTTCTTATTGTAAGGGACATCTACCAAGTCAATATAATCTATAACTACACACTTAGGTTGCAATTGTTTTATTTTGTCCTGTATTTGGCCTATTGTAGGCGCTATAGACTGCATTATAATATGGCTTAACTCTTCTTTGTGATGATTATAGAGCTCGTTGTATTTAGACACTACATCATCTTTACTAGCACCTGAAACTATTTGCAAGTTTCTTCTATGCATAACAAATCCAGAAAGCTCTAAAGATAAGAATAAAGTAGGTATTTGTGCCTCTTTAACTATTTGATCTAATTCTGCATTATATCCTAATACAATATTTTGTGCAAGCGCTGTTTTATTAGCACCTGTTGAACCAAATATTGTTACTAATTCACCTGGATATATAGTGACATCTTTGTTAGGAACACCTAAAAGCTTAGCCAGGTCTATAGTTCTACCTGAGAAATCAGTTTCTAATCTCTCTGCTAAGTCAGATTGAAGTTCTTCACTATTTTTAACATCTATCAAATAGTCTTTTCTTTTGTAATAAATACAATATGGTTGACAATGCTTAGCCATAAGTTGGTCTTTACATCCATATTTATATCCACCACGATATGTATCTTCTACTTTTTGTAGAATTACATCATCCATTAGTTGACCTTGATTCCATTCTAATAATGCAGCCTTTGCTGCACCACTAGGAATACCATGTCTAAAGAAATGGGACGCTATTCGCATCATAGTATTATTTCTAGTACCTTCTTCAGGGCCTAGTTGATACATCTTTTGAACACAGGGTACAATATTTCTTGGCTCAACATTGGATTGCATTACTCTTATTTTTGGAATATTTGTAATGACATGCTTCTCTAATTCTCCATCTGCCCATACTGGATTACAATCTAAGAACCTTTGTTCTTCTGCTAATAAATGAATATCTTCATATTTTAAATGATTAATTTCATCGTAAGTTAATTGTACTTTGTATAAAGAAGATTTTTGATTAATGGTGTTAGAGCACCGATAGATTGAAGTTCTGTTATATACTGTTAAATCTATTTCACTGAGTAAATTATTCATTGTTTCCTTAACAATAAACGGTAAATCCTTACTTCCTTCAGGAAAATTAAATAATTCACCACTTATGATAAGGTGATACCCAGTTCCACTAAAATAAATATGACAGGATTTTTCTTGAACGCCTAGTTCTTCGAGTTCAAATAATACACTTCTTGTTTTGTTTAGTGTATATTCGTGTGTATTCTGACCTTTATCTATATCAATTAATACATCATTTATGTATCTTTTACCTAAAAAGTCTTTTAGAGTTCTTCTTAATTTAAAATACTCTAATCCTTCTTGATCATATAGATATAAGCTTTTATATACAGCTTTGTTTTTTCCATGTTCAAGTATAACATCTATAACTTGTTCTTGATCAATCAGGAGCCCTCTATTCTGAGGGCCCCCAATTGCTATCTCATTGTATAAAGTCACTAAAACGAGGTTTGAGTGCCGCTAGTAGTAGTGGAGGAACCACTAGTCATAGCACCATTTCTAACCTGTTCAGTTTCTTCATGTTCAACAATGTACTTATTGGCCTTCATGTACTTAATGTAATCTTCAAGGTCTCTACGACCCGCTTCATCATTTTGTACAATCTTTGGGCAAACTGTAGGATAAGCTTTTTGATTCTTTTCGCTCCACTTCTTATATACATAAATATATAAGGGTGTATCGAAATTGCTTGCTCCATAGTTAGCTTGAGTATGATTAGCATTTAAAAGATGAACTACATCATCTTCTAGTACTTTATCATTCTCATCTACCCATTCACCTTTGGCATTTACGCCTCCGTTCCAGCCAATAGCATCCGTTAAATACAATATTCTTTTAAGCAAACTATTCTCACCAGATATTCTACCATCAGCATCTTTTTCAAACTTACCTAAAAGGTTATATTTGTAAGGATACTGAGAAGACTCATTTCGAAAATGAATCTCTAAGTAAACATCTAAATTATCATAGTTTTCTGATTTATTAATAAAATCAGTTAATGCAACTTCTTGAAAACCTAGCCACTTGGCTGGGCCTTTAGAGCTGCTTTCTGCTTCATAAGAACCTCTGTACGGCATATGCTACTCCTCTTCTTTGTATTTTAGGATTTCATTGACTACTACATTGTAGTCAAATTCAAGGACTTTCTGGGCTAATGGTCTTAACCTGCTGCCTACAGTCCTTTCATCATATGCTTGGAAAGATAGATAAAACTTTCCGTCTTCTTTGTCAGCGGTGGCGTAACCTATGACATCAGCAGAGGCAGTTACTGCATACGCCAAGCCCCTTGGGAGCTCTGGCCCTAGCTGACTTTTGCCATCTGTTATCACCGTGCTTTTAGCATGAGAAATTAAAACAAGATTTCTTCCTTGTGCTTTACATAAAGTTTGAAATCTTCTAATAATATCAAGATTCTTTTTTCTTGCTTGTGCCCAGTCCGCACCCCAAGAAGAACCTTCACCCATTGCTATTTGACCTCGTTCATCGCATACTTCACTTTCGATCCATCTGTTAACATGATCAATAGTATCGATAACTATTGTTTGATATGGTAGTTTTTTAAGGTTACTCTTTAACCAATGGTAAACTTCTACCATAGAATAAACTTCCATTGGTTCTCCAACTTTATCACCTGAACGAAAATAATAATCGCGTTCATCGTTAGGAACAATTTCTGTTAGAGCTGTTCCCTTTGATGTTACTTGCTTACCATCTTCTAATACTGGTCTAGTTGGTGTGTTTAGAGATGTTACAGTTACAGTGTTTGCTTTGTCAACAAAGTCTGAACCAAGGTCAGTGTCTATTAATAAAACACCTTCTGATCCTGTATCACTCCATCTACTGGCCTGTGTGGTTTTGCCTGTTTTAGGCTGACCGATAAAATACCAAGTCAGCCCATTAGGCAATTTTGTCCAGTCCGTAGATACTTGTCGTACTTTAATATCCATAGACTTTCCTTAATTAAGTTATTAGTTGTTCAGTTCGCATTGTGAGAGGCATTAAGCCTAACCAAATATACGCATAATACGCTTTTTTAGCAACGACATTAAATACTTGATCTATTCCTAGCCCTCCTACAATCGACGCAGTAAATATTGTATGTTTCATTGTACAATCTGCATCTGCTATAGTATGACTTGGCTGCCAAGTATCTAAGTACTTATCATGTTTTTTAGTAGCTGTAACTATTTCCATTGCCAATGCTCCCATTCGCAAATCTAAAAATAGTTCTCTATTTGATTGTTCTTTCCATTTCTGGTAAGCAATCATTCTACCTTCCATATTATCTAAACAAACTATCATTTTTGGTAATGTGGGGCTTTCCTCATTATAGTATTCTTGATAGAATTTATTATTACCAGGATTAACTGAATATAAATCAGCAACATTTTCAGCTACAACAGATTTAGGTCTACCTATAGCGTTCTGTGGATACATAGTTGTAGAAAGATTGTGTTCTTCTAATGTATCATCATCCCATCCTGTAATTTTCTTAAATCCCATAATGGATAATAGAGGTACCAGCTGTGAGCCGATACCTCCTAATCCAACTATACCAATATGGTTTAGTTTACCCTGAGGAATTAAATCCTTATTCCTTAAGAATCTAGTAGAATCCATTATAACCTCCATATGAATATGCATCATTCATGTACATTAATCTAGTAGCTTCATCAGCTTTCACACCTAATTTCATTAATTGCTTTTCACATTTTGCATCATCTAAGACACCATTCTCAAACATTTGAAGAATTGCTTTAATCTTCTTTTCTATCTTTTTAGAATGTTTGTTCATAATTCCAAATATAGAAGTTTGATTATTCATATTTAAGTGTCCACCATATACTCTACCAGTATAAGTAGCTACTTCCTTAGGCTTATTCTTCTCTATAATGTCTCCTAGCTTTACCCATTCATCGTTTACTTTATAAGTATCTTGAAGTTTTATTTCATCTTCATCAAGTATATGAGTATGTGAAACACCATATTGATCTTTATAGCTAAATCCAAAAGATGCTAACTCTTTTCCAGAAGATGCAACTATCAAACTACCATAGAAATTTTCTACGGGAGCCATATCTAGTAAAGTATCCTTATCTGTTCCTGAAAAGAATGAACCCATTGTATTGTGACTATGTATTAAGCCTATAAATGTGTTCTTTAGAAGATTCTTATTATTATTATAAGTATCCTCTAAGATACCAGCTACATCTTTTGCGTCAAATTCTGTTGATGTATGATTACCTAAGTTTAATGGATGAAAGTGAACTATCTTCCACTCTTCTGGATATCCATCACTATCCGTTTTTATTTTATACCAAGCTGGCCCTGACCATTCATCATCTTTGAATCTAGTCAAAAGATAATTGTACTTGTTCTGGACTGATCGAGGTATAATCATTTTGCATTTTAAGCTCATTTTTATCTAGTCTCCTTACTATTTTTGAATAATAATCTTTTAAGATATTATTCTCAATTAATAAATATTGTTGATTTAGCTTTTCATATTTATTTAATAAATCTTCTAAGCTTTTTGGGATTCCATCTATTTGTTTGAATATTTCCAATCTTCGTTCTTTTACTCCAGTGTGCTCTTGGTTAGCAAAATTAACTCTTCTGCTCCAAAATGTTCCAATGTTATATCGGTGTTCTGTATCATAGACAAACATTTCTTTCATCCTTTTGTTTATACATTCATTAAACTTCTTATCTGTTAGATTTTGCTTACAGATAGAGTATAATCTTTTACGTACAAAACTTGATCTCATTTTACCTTTTATAATTAGCATATTATGAGATTTTTCTGTTTGACCTGAATAACTACTCATTTCAGTTGCTCTTGTAGTTCTATTTCCTTTTTCATCTAACATATTATAGAACTCTCTTTGCTCAACTTTAACTGGTTCAACAAATTTAGATTCTGAAATTATACTTTCTTTTATCATAGCTTTTATATCTATAACTTTATAAAGAAAGTTATTACTCTGTATGATTCTATACATTTCTGATATTACTTTTTGTAAACAATATATTGTTTCTCTTAAATCAAAAACTTCTTCTGAATTATAGTCATTATTAAGATTGACCATAGTTTTAAAAGATATTGAATCACTATTTGGAACAAGCGTAGTTGTTTTTGAACCCTTTTCTACCCAAGTATGGCTATAAAGAGTTCTCATTCTGGTATAAGTATCTTCTATTCTTGGAGGAAAGACTGAAAAAGAATATTTTCCACTTTCTTTAGATTCTAAATATTCATAATCTATTCTTTTAATAGTCTTGGTTAATTCCTCACCTAGCATATTGAATACATCTTGATTGAAATCTCTAAAAATATCAAAACATTTAGAAATATTATTACATATGAATTTTAAAGCATAAGCTACTGAATCACATTTAACATACTTTAGATGCTCTAAAATATCTTCTGTTGTAAACCAATTAGATATTCTACCAGATAAGTAACGCTCTTGTGCCCATTTCATTAACGATCCTTTAAATTCATAATTATCTGTCTTATAATCAATAACATTATGATTTATATCCCAATAAGGACTTAATCTATTCCAAGTATTTAGATATCTATGTAAAGTATTTAAATAATTTATCCAATCTCCATTATCATAACACTCATATAAATTATTTTCAAATCCTCCGAGACAAGGCTTAGCATCTGATAGATGAGGATGCCATCCTGCATATGTTTTTCTTATATCAAATCCATCAGGAGCGCAAAGAAATCTTAATAATGGACTTGATTCATATGAATTTTTTCTAATTTTTACATATATTCTATCCAAATAATTAACATTTCTTGCTCTTAACCTAGGTATCCCCATATCTAAATATATAGCAATATCATCTTTGCCTTCTTTATCGTCGGCGTATCCATCAAATGCTACTATAGGGTACTTAGCATCTTTTCCATATACCATTTTTAAAAAATCTTTTTCAAATTTCTTTAGTTCTTTTGCACTTTCTCCTATAAAATTTAACATACCTCTTGGCTTACCTAGCGCTTTTCTAAAGAAACTTAAGATGCGATTTTCAACATCTTTACCAGACTGCAATATTGGCATAGCTTGCAAGTCCTGTATTCCACTTTTAATTGGTGGAAATGTACTTTTAATTGTAATTTCGTTCATCTTTATCTCCACTTATTGTTATAGTTATTTGAATTAGTTAAAGTAATAACAGGCAGGCTCTGTTGTCAGCTGTGATAGCCCATAGCACGGGAGCACTATGAAGTTTACAGAGCCCGTTACGTACTGATTGTGCCTGTTATATTGTTTTAGAAGTTAGATCATAGTACAGAATAGTACCTTAGCCCCTGACTTAACCTTTTGTTGCTGAAAAGAAACTAGGTCTCCGTCATGAAGGGTATGGTCTGGCTGAACTTCTTGGTTTCCCACATAAATGGTAACACCAGTTAAAGCTAAGTCCATAGCTCTTGCGATTCCATATGGAGTATCACCTGATTGGTTTTCCATTGTGCGTCCACCGTTATGATAAGAGATTACTCTCAGATTGTCTGCCATTTGTAGGCCTCCTAACTGTTAGGTTGTGGATTACGTAATTAAGCAGCTTTTTTAGCTGGTCTGCCACGCTTTTTAGAAACGGGCATCTGCTTTGACCAGTAATATACTTGACCTCTTAGACGATATAGTTGACGTCTAAGGCGCTTTATAGGTTTATAGAAACATATACCTACAACGATTACACCTGCTACAAATCCTGTAGCAAACATAAGATATTCAAATACAGTCATTCTTCTGACTCCTTTTTTATGTGTTTAATAAGCATTGAAACTCTATTCATTGCTTTGTCTTTAATCCTAGATGGCACTTTTTCTTCTTCTTGCCATATGATAAACTCTCTATGTGGAGAGGCAACACTTTTTATAAAATATGTAAACTTATATCCATCTACTTCACCTGAATAAGCTGTTCTTTCTATTTTATTTATTTGATACATATTATCAAGATTAGGATTATCTTCCAGAGTAATTTTCATACTCATTCTTCCTCCTTTGATTTATTCATATCTAAGACACGTGCAGTTTGCCCTTGATTGATCCACCAACCATTATATGGTGCATCTTCAGGTGCATTTGATTTAAAGAAATCATTACGCTCTTTGATATATTGAGGGTCATTTGGAGCATCCCCCTTATAAGGCCATCCTCTTTTCCAAGCCTTCCAATCATCCCATTCACTATTATTTTTCTTCATTATTACTCCTTGAGGTAGAGCCCTGCAAGTTTCTAAAACTCTGTCAATCTATAAAGGGTCTTTTATTAAATAGATATCCGATTAACAGGGCTCGATGACAAATTTAAGAAGGCTCGGAGCCAACCTTAACAATTTCTCTTTTCCTATCAGTTCTAGGAGGAACAACGCTTTTACTAATCATATCACATTTCCCTCTAACCTTATGTGTTCGGTCAGAAGGTTTTATGTTAATTATTTGTTCCAGAAATCGCGCCTTCTTAATATTTTCTAATTTAGATTCTTTTATTTGACAGTCTATCACCATTTCTATTTGGTTCTCTATGTCCATTATCACTTACCTATTTTATCTATAGCATCTTGTACAGTACTAATTACTTTCAAATGTGAATTAGTATTATCTGTGCCAATAGTTACATTATTGTGAGGTGTATGTATGCCATCAGCACCAAATGAATCAAATATATCTTGTTCGCTCATATCTTTCATAACTATTTTTAATAGTTGTTCAAATCTGTCATTTATGTCATCATATTTCATTTTGTACTTAGCGTCAAGATTCGTGATACTTTGTCGTATCTTATCTAAATTATCTTGCATCTTTAAAAGGTCACTTAATTCTTTTGACCTTCTAGCATCGATGCGCAGTTCTTCTATTTCATATTTATTATGATAATGTCTGCTGGTTATCCAACCTGCAAATAAAACTGCTGCTATGGTTAACGGAAATTCAATCATATTGCCTCCTTTATGGCATTAGTACTCTTTGTACTGTTTGATCA